>Ga0335074_10004302_pt1 | contig 19607 bp, 14 predicted proteins | sample Lox_Sample_23_FD_206715 | JGI IMG/M metagenome (GOLD analysis project Ga0335074, IMG submission 206715) | Soil microbial communities from Loxahatchee National Wildlife Refuge, Florida, United States - Lox_Sample_2.3 | ecosystem: Environmental > Terrestrial > Soil > Wetlands | place: USA... | reverse complement strand
CTTCCTGCGCGATCGCGACCCCGATGGGCCGCCCGTCTCGATCGAGCTGCGCACCGACAGCGGTCCTGCCGTGGTCGAGGTGTCGGACGGCTCGGTTCACACCAGGGTAGGCAGTGCTGTCGCGCCTGATCTGGTCCTGAGCGGCGAGCCGCAGCTCATCCTGGCCATGTTCGCCGGGGCGTACAGTCCAGCCGAAGCTGCCGATCTCGGCCTCCAGATCAGCGGCGACGCGGCGGTGCTGCAGCGCGTGCTCAGCCGCGCTGCCGCCCGAGCAGCACCATGATGTCAGCGAGCTGACTGCGGGCCCAGTCGTACTCCCACGGATCGGCGTGCCTGCGGTAGACGGTTTCGATGACCATCACCAGAGCCAGATGCAGGCAGTAGAGGCGCCGCCGGACGCGCTCGGTGTCCGACAGCCCGGCCCGTCCGTAGCCGCGCATGAACGCGGCGGGATCGCCGAACGCCGGCAGCTGGGTTCCGGCGAAGCCGACCTCGATGAGCGGGTCACCGTAGAAGGCCCGCTCATGATCGAGAATGCTGACGATCATGCCGTCCCGGATCATCACGTTGCCGTCCCCGAGGTCCCACTCCACGTAGGCCGGCTCTGTTACCTCGTCCAGGCTGTCAGCGTGCGCCGCGATGACCTCGCGGATGACGTCGTAGTCCCAGCCGACGTCGACCGACAGCCGCTCGCCATCCCGCAGCACGTCCTCGACGATGCGGAGGAACGCGATCCGCCAGCTCGGCTCGAACGGGCCAGCCAGCGGACCGAAGCCCGGGCCGCGGATCGAGTTCAGCTCGCGGTTGGCGGCACCGAGGGCCTCGTGATACCGATCCAGGATCGCGGCGGGCAGCTTTCCCTGAACGATGCCGAGGTTGTCCGCGTCGATGTACGGCATGCAGAAGTAGTCGGCATCGCACACCTCGTGGCTCTGGTCAGCGAAATCGACAGCGGGGACAGGCACTCGGGTCCGTTCTGAGATCAGCCGCAGCGCCGCCAGCTCGATGGCCATCGCGCCCCGCTCGTAGGTCATCACCTCGACCGTGCGTGGCGGCGCTATCTTCAGCACGACCGCGCGGCCGTCGCGCAGCCGCATGCGGTAGGCCACGTTGAACCAGCCGTGCTCTAGCTCGCTCACCCAGTCGTCGCCAGCCGGGACCAGGTCAGGTCCGTACGCTCGCGCGGCCATCGCGCGCAGGATCGCGACCGGCTGGCGGTTCTTGGTGATGCTCTCCATCGGCCCTTGTTATCAGCATCGAGAAGATCTTGTCGCGGCCAGCGGCAGTCAGCCTGAACGGGCGAGGGCAGCCAGGGACAGGACGAAGACGGAGGACAACAGCCATCCCAGGACGCTTGCGACGTACAGCCACCACTGCATCAGGGTGCCGTACGGAACGTCGGCGTCTGGATACCACGTCGATCGCTGCCCGAGCGATATCAGCGGAATGACTGTGTCGAACGCGTAGAGGAAGGAGTTGAAGCAGCGCACCCGGCCGCCGCCGCAGGCTGTGTCCGTCGCTGACGGCGAGGATGCGGGTGCGGCAGGTTGCCGGGCTGCGTCAGCGGCGATCGTGCCATGGGTTGTGAAGACTGTGCCGGAGATGGTGGCGCGCATGGTGGCCTGGCCCGCAGGTAGCTGCAGTGATGCGGTGACGAGGCCGACAAGCACCGCGAGCAGCCACAGGACGCGGCCGGGCCGGTAGCCGTATCCGACAGTGATGCTGTAAAGCAGGTCCAGCAGGCGGCGAAGCCCGGCCATCGAGCCACGCATGTTCCGGCGCGCTCGCCGGTGCTGGGCGATGAGGATGGCCTTGGCGCCATCCGTGTATCCGTGCCGTCGGAACACCTGGGCGGCTTGCTCGTAGGGGCTCGCGTCGTACGGGAACTGTCGCGCCAGCCAGTCGCGGCGGACCTTGTAATCCCATGGGCGTGTCGAGTTGCCGTGCTGAGGCCGTTCGAAGCGGTCATAGGTGAAGCCCGAGACGGATATCCGCTCCGGCCATGTTGCCGGGTCGTCGGCGAGGAATGTGGTGTCAGCGTTGGTGAAGTCGACGCTCGGTGACGCTTTCCGCCAGCCGAGATCCATGCCGCCCCGGACAGTTGCGGAGATCGCTTCGATCGCGTGCCCGGACTCGTTCCGCGATGCAGGGCCAGGGCAGGTAAAGGTCCCGTCGGTGCATAGCAGGCGTCCGTCGATGGTCGCCCGGTTGAGAACCAGCAGCCCGTCGGACTTGAAGTCGCCCACAAGCCGCACGGAGCCTCTGACAGTTGCCTGATGGAGGCTGAGCGTGTACCCGTCCGGGTTTGCCAGCTGCGCGTCCTGTGCGTCGACGACGCTGCCCATAGTCGCTGCTCGGAAGCCGACCGCTCCGCCCGTAGCGCGGAGCCCTTGCAGCTGTGCTTCGCCGTCGATCGTGGCTCCGTGAGCCGCGAGCAGATATCGTCCGTGAGGGTCGCTCAAGACCGCCCCTTGAAGGCGGAGGTTGCCGTGGATCGTGGCACCTTCGAGCCGCACGGTGCCTTTCACCGGCACATTCGGGCTGATAGTCAATGTGGACAGCAGCTCGGCGTTGGTGAGGTCCAGGACGGTCCGGCCAGGCGCGTGCAAGGAGCAGCCGTCCCCGATGGACAGGCTGCTCAGGTTGCTCATTGACAGCTCGATTCCGCCGTCGACCTGGCAGGAATCCTCCAGCGTGGCCTCGGCGCCGACTGTTAGGCGTGGCGCGTTCAGGGCTGTGCCCGACTGCCGGGATCTGGAATAGGCACTCCCGACCGGCACGCTTTGCTGCGCCGCTATTGTCGTCCCGCGGATCAGCAGCTGTCCCGAGATGCGTGCTCGGCCCATATCAATCCGTCCGTGCACCACCGGCTTGCGGCCGTGCGCGTCAGGGATGAGGAAGACGCTCCCGTCGATCACTGCTTCCCCCAAGTCGAGCGCCAGGCCATTCGATCCCGCCTCGATCCGGGCACCGGTCAGGTCCAGCGATCCGTTGACATGCGCGCCGATAAGCCGCACCTCACCCAGGGCGGTGAACTCGTGCAGCAGCCGGATATTGCCGCCCACTTCCAGCCTGTCGGCCTGCACCGATCGCTCGCCGCGGCCATCCAGGACGGTGTCGACGCAGAGCAGGCGACCACCGATCCGGGCCTCGCACAGCCAGACCGCGGCGTTTCTCGAGGTACTTGCGGAGCTGCTGAGCGCGCCGCTGATGGAGCTGCCCGATAGGTTGACGTCGCGCCGTACCTGCACTCCGTTCGCCAGCAATCCAGCTAATCCGCGGCATCTGATCAAGCCAAGCTCATGGATCTCGGCACCATCGAGGAACATCGGCGAGTCGAAGTCGCAGCTGTCGAAGATCAGCGGGAACGGGATGTCCAGGCCCGACAGGTCCACGCACCCGGCGATCATGAAATGCCGCAGCCTGATGCCACGCGGATCCACCTGACTGGTCATCCGGCAGCATCGACGGAGCATCTGCGCGTCGACCCGCCGACGCGACCCGCTCGCCTCACCATCGAGCAAGTCCCCAGCGCCGACTGCCGCAACGAGGTCGTCCTCGGTTAGCTCCGCCACTACGTCCCCCTGGACACCCGAGCGCGTTTGTCTCCGCAATACCGTTTGTACATCGATGGGCACTGTAGGGAACTTGGCGCAATGTCGCGAGTATCCCCGGCCTGCGAAATCCCGTTGGCCTGGCCGCGAAGCCTTGGAGAGCATCGCCCGGTGCCCGAGCTGCGGCGCCTGCGAGCTGATCATGCCGCGGCGGTGCTGGCCTTCGAGCTCCGGCTTGACGCCTACGCCGACCCCGACGCCGGCTGATCCTCGGCGTCCGCTCAGGTCTCCCGGGGGCGGCGAATCCTGGAGGCGAACAGGTCGCGAAGGCTGACGACCCCGCAGACCGCCCGTCCTTCCACGATCGGGAGGTGGCGGAATCCGTGCAGCAGCATAATCTGGGCTGCTTCTTCCGCAGACGTGTCCGGGCTCGCCGAGTGAGGGTCGGGAGTCATCCATGCCGACACCAGTGACGCCGACAGATCATGCCCGGAGGCGGCCGCGCGGAGGACGTCGCGCTCCGTCAGAATGCCCGCGAGGAACCGGCCCTGCATGACGACAGCGGAGCCCACATTCGCCTCCACCATGGCCGCCGCCGCCTGTGAGACCGGCGTGTCCGGCGTGGTCGTCGCCACGCGCGCGTTCATGAGCTCTCGCAGCATCATGGCCGGCTTCATCTCCGCTGCTGCGGCGAGCGATCAGCCACTGCCGCCTGCCTCGTCCAGCTCGGCATCACGGTAGGGGGACGATGGCCCGGCCAGCTCCTCAGAGAGCATCCCCCACAGCGAGCCAGCCCAGGCAGACAGGCTTGGCCACTTCTTCCAGAAGACCTGCAAGGTCGTCTCGTCGAACTCGGCGTGGGCGCGGCCAGGCGTCACCGCATCCCTGATCTCCTCGAAACGGTGAATCAGATCGAGGAACTCGCCAGCAGTCTCATCCATGCAACCACCCTGGCCGCGAGTGTAAACCTGCTGCCGGAGCAATGCGAGAGCCGTTACCTGTCCGGCGCTCGCGTCGGCGCTATCTCTCGTAGACCACGAAGGACGTGCGATGGGCGACCTGGTCATAGAGCGAGCGCGCCGGACCGTTGAACTCCTGGGTCTCCCAGTACGTCCGCGCCGCGCCGCGCCGCTGCGCTTCGGCGAAGACCGCGTCCAGCAGCTGCCGGGCCGTGCCGCCGCCGCGCGCCGCCGGGGTGACGAACAGGTCCTCCAGATAGCAGTAAGCGTCGGCGGACCAGGTCGACGGGTGGAACACCAGGTGGGCCAGCCCGGTCAGCGAGCCCTGCTCATCAGCGGCGACCAGGCCGATCATCCCGTCGCTCTGCGCACACAGACGGCGAAACGTGGTCGCGGTCACCTCGTCGCTCACCTCGGCACGGTAAAACCGCAGGTAGGCACGCCACAGGTGCTCCCATGGCGCGAAATCGGCTGCTACGACTGGTCGGATCACGGCTGGCCTCCCCGTTGCGGAGTTCCCAGACGCTACCGGAGCGCAGCGGGTCCCCCATCGGGACGGGAACGACACGGGCTGCATGCTCAGCCGTTCGCACCGTCGCGGTCTACAGCAGAATCGTTGCCCAGAAGCCGCACTTGTGGAAGGTGAAGAACTTCGCGTACGACTCCCGCCCGGACGTCCTCGGCACCAGCTCCTGGATGGGTCCGGTCGATCCGGTCCAGCGCGACCAGTGCGGCGCCTTCCCCGGTCCGCCGTTCGGGTTGCCTGCCGCCGCGAACCGGGTCCAGTACCGGATCATGAGGTCGGAAAGCCTGAGCTGGGCAGGCGTGAACCGCGGGACCGAGTCGAGGAAGGGGACCCGCTGGAACACGTACTGCAGCTCGGTGCTGTGAGCCGCGCCGAGCGGGAAGCTGAAGGTGATCGGGAAGTCGTTCGGCGGGTGCGGGTCGCTGAACTCGTAGGCGTAGACACCGCTGCGGCTGGTCAGTGAGTCGGCGAGGAGCGCCGGGCAGCTGAACTCGGAGTCGGTGAGCACGGCCGCATAGGCAAGGTCGGGGGAGGAGTAGTTCGTCAGCGGATACTCGGTCACGATCTTCGCGGCGTCCGTGGCACCGAACTGAGCGGCCAGCACCGTCGGGTATTGCGCACTGGTCATCGGATGGCCCTGGCCAATGTCGAACTCGAAGCCCACGAAGAACCGCCCTTCGTCGTGGTTGGTGCCCTGGAGTAGTGGCACGTGCGCGTACCGCCCGGACTCGAAGGCCGCCAGCGTCGAGATCGGCATCGTCGGGTCGCCCGTCACGGGCCCCCAGCTCAGGTTCGCTGATGCCTTGAGGATCTTTGCGACCGGCTTGGCGCGCAGGCATCGCACTTCGGTTGCGCGCCTGGTGCAGCCGAGGCTGACGGCGAACTTCTGGCCGGCTGCTGTCGCCTGCTTCATTGTGTTCGCCAGCGACAGGCATCCGCTCTCTGCGATCGCGCGCTGGAACAGGCCGCGGGCGGTCGGCGACGCCATGTTCGCGCAGACGCTCTCGCCGCCCGCGGATTCGCCGAAGATCGTGACGTCATGGGGGTTGCCGCCAAAGGCACTGGCATTGGCGCGTACCCAGCGCAGTGCGGCCTGCTGATCCAGCAGGCCGTAATTGCCGCTGCCTTTCCCCAGTCCTGGCAGGGCCAGGAAGCCGAACGCGTTCAGCCGGTAGTTGATCGTGACGACGATGACGTTGCCCCGTGCGGCGATCACCTTGCCGTCGTAGATCGAGCCGGCACCGCCAGTGAAGCCGCCGCCGTGGATCCAGACCATGACCGGAAGCTTCTGCCGCGCGGTTCCTTTTTTCGGCGTGTACACGTTGAGGTAAAGGCAGTTCTGTTTCTTAGAGGTGACCGGCACGCCCGTGGCGAGGCTCCCGATCTGCGCGCAGTCATGCCCGGGCGCTCGCGCATTCCTGACGCCCGTCCATGGTCTGGCCGGCTGCGGCGGCCGCCAGCGCAACTTGCCCACTGGCGGCGCGGCATAAGGGATGCCGAGGAACTCGCGAGCGGCGCCGGCGTCCTTGCCACGGACCCGGCCGTCCACGGTGCGCACGATGAGCGGCAGCGACCTGGCGTGCTGCTGGACCGTTGCGGAAGCGCTAGCCGGTACGAGACCGGCGAGGCCGGCCGCGAGTATGCCCGTGCTGACAACTGATAACAGGCGTGACGCTGGCATGGCAGACCTCCGCTAGGAGTTAGCCTGCGGCTACTGTTCAGTAGCCTCGTCCGCGTGCCTGGCCGTCGTCAAGGTGCGACGAGCAAACATCACGGCCCGGTCAGCAGCCGGTGAGTCGCCCCAGGCAGCCGCGGCTTCCGCCCGCCTGCAACGAGGCGGACAGATCCACGATGATGGGGTCATGGAGTGGACCTTCACCGGCGAGGTGATCGAATGGCGCGGACCGGCGCCCTACCTCTTCGTGGCCATGACCGATGAGGACAGCGATGATCTCAGAGAGGCGGCCCGCGGGCTGACCTACTGGGGCCAGGTGCCGGTCCACGTCACCATCGGCGAGACCGACTTCACCACCGCGCTTTTCCCTAGGGACGGCCGCTATCTGGTGCCGGTCAAGGTCGCGGTGCAGCGAGCGGAGGCGATCGGGGAGGGCGCGGTCGTCGAGGTGGCCTTGCGGCTCAACGTGGCGCGGATGGAATGACGACGCACGCCCGCCGTCCGGCCGGCCGCCGAACCCTCGGCCGCGACTTCTGGCTGTACTTCAGCGGTCAGCTGGTCTCCCAGGTCGGCAGCTCGTTCACCTTATTCGCGCTCCCGCTGCTGGTTTTCAAGCTCACCCACTCGGCGACCAACCTGGCCCTGACCACCGCCGCGAACTTCGTGCCTTACCTGCTCTTCGGGCTCGTCCTCGGGGCCCTGGTCGACCGGGTCGATCGCAAGCGGATGATGCTGCTGACTGACGTCGGCCGCGGCGTCGTGATCGCAGTGCTGCCGATCCTGGCGCTGACCGGGACGCTCCGGGTGGCGGACATCTACGCCGTCGCCTTTGTCCAGTCCACGCTGGGGATCCTGTTCAACTGCGGTGAGTTCGCCGCGATCCCCAGCCTGGTCGGCCGGGACGACCTGGTTGCCGCCAACGGGCGGATCATGGCCACGAACTCGGCCGGCCAGATCCTGGGGCCGATCCTCGCCGGAGTGCTCGTCACCCTCATGTCGGCAGCCGACCTGCTGTTCTTCGACGCGGCCAGCTTCGCCGTCTCGGCCGCCTCGCTTGCCGTCATCCGTCGTAGTTTCAACGCGACCGATCGGCCCGCAGCCGCCGACGCTGGCGTACGGGGCCTGCTCAGCGATGTCCGGGACGGGCTGACCTACGTATGGTCGAATCCAGTGCTCCGGACCATCTCCGTGATGATGGCGCTGATCAACTTCGTGGCGAGCACCGAGCAGAGCCAGCTTGTCCTGTTCGCCAAGCGCGTCCTCGGGGCGACTGACAGCGAGGTCGCCATCCTGTTCGCGGCGGGTGCCGCGGGCGTAGTCGCCGTCAGCATGGCGGCCGCGGCGATCCGCCGGCGGCTGAGCTTCGCGGTCACGTCGCTTGGTGCGCTGGTCATCGCGGGCCTGACGGTCACCGCCATGGCGCTGATCGGCTCGTACCCGGCCGCGCTCGTGCTCTGGGCTGCATCGTCCGGGTTCGGGCTGCTGCTGAATATCAATACCTCGGCGCTGCGTCAGGCCATCGTCCCGGACGAGATGTACGGCCGGGTCGTCAGCATCGCCCAGGTGCTGGCCTGGTCGGCGATCCCGCTTGGCGCCCTCGCCGGAGCGGCGGCCATCAAGCTGTCCGGCAGTGTCGCGGACGTCTATGCCGCGACCGGGGCGCTGACAGCCCTGGTCGCGCTCCTGTTCGCGTTCTCCCCGGTCGCGCATGGTGACCGTTACCTGGCCATGGCAGCCGGTGACGAGCTACCGGGCGAGGCCAGCGTCGCGCCGGGCTGACATCCGCCGGGGCAGGGATGTCAGACTGAGCCCGTGGTCGTATCGAGCTACATCACCCCCAAGGCGCGCAAGGGTGCGGCCAGCGTGATCGAGGGCAGAGGCCTGCTCGCCGTGGCGCCGATCGCGGCTGGCGAGCTCGTCGCGATCAAGGGCGGCCATGTCGTGACGACGGCCACCTTGCAGGGCCTGCCGGACCGGCTGCAGAACTCCGACGTCCAGATCGAGGACGGCTTCCACTTAGTCGCTCTCGAGGAGGCCGAGTATGAGCCGGTGATGCTGTTCATCAACCACTCCTGCGAGCCCAATGTGGGCTTCGCCGGCAATATCGTCCTGGTTGCCATGCGTGACATCCATCCGGACGAGGAGCTCACCACCGACTACGCGCTGTTCGACGACTATGACGGAGCGATGGAGTGCCGGTGCGGGACTCCGTCCTGTCGCGGCACGATCGGCGGGAAGGACTGGCAGCGTGCCGACTTGCAGCGGAAGTACGGTAGCTACTTCTCGACCTACCTGCTCCGCCGGATGGCCCGCCAGCAAGATCGCTAAGCGACGCCGGCGTACCCCGGCCGACGAGCCCGCGGGCCGGCGCCCGAGGGCCGCCGAACCGGGCCGTCGCAGGTTCTGATAACAGGTAGGGTTGACCGCCAGAGTTTACGGCTCGACCAGGGAGATGCGCCGCTGATGCCGATGCGAGAGCACCGTGCCTGACCAGAACACGCCAGTGGCGGTACCTGCGGAGGACCTCAGCCTGGCAGCGGATAAGCCTCAGGCGTCGGCTGCCAGCGGCGGCTGGTGGCAGGCTGTCACCGACTGGCCCTGGGTCGCGCTAATCCCGGCGGTCGTGACCTTCGTCGTCATGCTGTATCAGATCACGCGACCGTCGTTCTGGCAGGACGAGGCCTCGACGCTGGCCGATACCCACCGGAGTCTGCCGCAGCTCTTTGCCCTGCTCGGCCATATCGATGCCGTGCATGCGGGCTACTACGTCTTCATGTGGTTCGTGATCAAGGTCGCCGGGACCAGCGAGCTGGCTGTTCGCTTCCCGTCCGCGGTGGCAATGGCGGTGGCTGCGGGCGTTATTGCCCTGCTGGGTAAGAGGCTGGTGTCCGGCACTGCCGGACTTGCTGCCGGGCTCGTTTTCGCCGCGATCCCCGAGGTCAGCTGGTACGGCCAGAACGCGCGGGACTACGCGCTGGTCACGGCCGTCGCCACGATCGCGACCTATCTGTTCGTGCGGGCCGTTCAGGCCCTCCCGGACGGGCGTCGAGACACGGTCGACCGCTGGATGATCGGCTACGGCGTCAGCGTCGCTGTCCTGGGCCTGCTGAACCTGTTCGCACTCCTCCTGATTGGGGCCCACGGCCTGGTGCTGGTGGCTCTGGCCAGGCGAGACGCCGCCGCGAAGGCCGCTGCTGGCGAGTCCGCCGCTGGCGAGTCACCCGCCGGCGGGACCGTCCGCCTGCTGGCACGGGACTGGCTGATTGCGGCCGTGGCAGCCGTGGTGGTGTGCAGCCCGGTGCTGTACTACGGCTGGAAGGAGCGCGGCCAGGTTGCCTGGATCAAGAAGCCAAACCTGCATGACCTCGCGGGCGTCGAGCAGCTCATCGGCCCGGGCACGGCCTTCGCCGCAGCGCTGATCGTCGTCGCGGCAGGGATCGTCCTCAGCGTGACCCGCGGCAGGACCCGGCTGCGCGCTGACTGGCCGCAGCAGCTAGTCGCGGTGGGCGTGTCCTGGCTGGTCCTGCCTCCGGTGGTGTTGCTGGCGGTGTCGGTGGCACACCCCGTCTACCTGTTCCGCTACATCGTCTTCTGCATCCCAGCCGCCGCGCTGATCGTCGGAACGGCCCTGGCGGCCCTGGGCCGGGCGGCGGGCACCGTCGCGCTGATCGTGATCGTGGCGCTCGCGCTGCCCGCGCAGGCGACGGTGCGCGGGCCGGAGGGCCACGGCGACAATCTGCGCGCCGTCAGCCAGTACCTGGGTGATCACGCACACCGCGGTGAGTCCGTGCTCTTCGCCAGCTTTTACGAGCGCAAGATCGAAGTCGCCTACCCGGCTGGCTTCCGCGGCCTGCGCGACATCGCGCTGGGCGAGAGCGCCATCGCGGCGGCCGAGCCGGTTGCGCTTAACGCTCCGCCGTCGGTCATCAGCGCACGGCTGGCTACGGTCCGCCGGGTATGGCTAGTCGGCCGTCTGAAGGCCGCCGAGCCGGCCGCGCCGGGAAGCTCGGCGACGGCCAAGCCGGTCCTGCCGCTGCTCCAGAAACTGGGATTCAGGCTGGCGTCCACCAAGGCGATATCCAACTACCGCGTATCGCTCTACGTCCGCGGCACCTCCTGAGGCCCGGCGCCCGGCGCACCTAACAACGGTTCGCGCTAGGAGATGAGCTGCTGGACGTTGTTCCAGACCAGGGCGCCGTCTTCGTGCTGAGGCGCCGTCCCGATCACGGCCTTCAGCCAGTTGATGGCGTAGCCGTAGTTGGTACCGCCCGGTGAGGCGACCACGTTCGTGACGCCCCAGCTACGCATCGCGGCACGGAACCAGGCGATGGTGGCCTGGTTCGGCATCGGCGGAGTCGTCGGGTGCGCCTGCGGCAAGCTCAGCGTGGTCAGCGCGCTCATGGTGCCTTCTGGCGTGCCGGGAGTGAAGCCGTGGTCCGCGACGTCACCGGCCCCGGCCGAGATCCCGCGGCCGCTCACGATCGAATACCGCATGTTGGACTGCGCCTGCCAGAGCAGCGCCTGGTCCAGGTAAGTGGCGGGGAACGGGTAGAACAACACGACCGCATTGGCCGGGAGCTTCGCGCCCGCCTGCGTGGCCCACGACGAGGTCGGGACGCGCTGCGTCGTGAACGGGAGCTGCCACGACGTCAGCCACGGCACCACCAGCGCCAGGCAGACCGCCCCGGCGACGACGGTCGCCTGGACCGGGGAGAGGCGAGATAGCACGCGCGTAACGCCGGATGCGGAGCCATTCGCGGAGGCGAGTGCACGTTCCTGGCGTCGCCGGAGCAGTTCGTCGGCCAGCAGCACGATGGCCACGACGATGCTGAATTCAGCAGCGACGGCGAACGTGCCGGGGCCTAGCTTGTTCAGCACTGGCAGTCGATGGAAGATCTTCCAGAGGAGCGGGAACCATCTCGGTTCCCCGCCCTTGTGCTCCGGCACGACGACGGAGCCGAGCGACAGCCACAAGGTGATGAAGGCCAGCGCCGCGCACAGCTTCACCAGCGGCCGGCGCACCACGATAACCGCCGCGACCAGGGCGACCAGTGCCGGGATGCCCAGGAAACCTTCGTCGTTCCCGACCGGCCCGAGGTAACCGGCAATCTTCCAGCTGTGCAGGTAGCCGGGCGTCCCCCCGAGGGGCCACACCATCAGGAGCAGGGCGGCCTGATGCGGCCGCCCCCAGTCCGCACCGAGGATGTGCCCGGGTCCGGCCATGGCGAAATACAGGGGGTACGCAAGCAGCGCGAACCCGATGACGGCTGCCAGGCCGAAGCCCCGCCAGGCGAACGGCAGCTTTCCGGTCAGCGCACGGCTGTCGGGGTCCGTGAGTTCCTTCCACATCAGCACGGCGGCCGCCAGCGCCAGGCCGATGGCCACGGTCACGACAGTGACAGTGAGCACCTCGGTACCGATGAAGAACTGCACCGCCATCAGCAGGCCCAGGGCGATGCCCCAGCGCCACCACCGCCCGCGCTGGCCCCAGGCCAGCTCATAGCAGCACCAGAAGATCAGCGGCACCAGCGCCAGGAAGCTTGCCTGGAGGTGGTTCATCGCCTCGTTGCGCAGCATGAAGGGGGAGAAGCCGAACGCGAGCCCGCCCGCGAACGCTGCCACCCAGCGGACTCCCAGCCCGCGGCGCAGGACCCCGTAGGCCGACAGCGCCGTCAGCACCGGCGCAGCGGTCAGCGCCACGTTCAGCGTGGCGATCGGCCCGAACAGCCAGGTGACAGGAGCCAGCACCACGCCGATGGCCAGCACGCTGGTGTTGTCCAGCAGGTTGATGCCGCCCGGCACATGCGTCACGGAGCTGAAGAACAGGCTGTGGCCGTGGCTGATCGCGTACGCCGGCCAGGCCAGGTACCACACGAACGACGTCGGGTCCCCGCACGCGCAGGTCATCGTCGAGGACGGATGCCCGCTCCAGACCTGCCACCACATGACCACGCCGCCGATGGCGTAGACCACGAGCGCCAGGACCCACCGCGGGACCCGGGCCAGCAGTCCCAGCGGGCCAGCCTCGCCGGACCGTGCTGGCGAGCCCGGCCGCTCCGCCAGCTCCCGGGTGCCGGTTGGCGCCGCCTGGTCCATGTTCCACCTTCCGCCGCGATGGCTCCTGACCACCGCCGTCTAGCTGCCGGCAAATGTTAGCTCGCCGCGCGGCACGCGGGCGAAAGCCTGCGTTACGAGATCAGCGTCTTGACGTTGTTCCACACCAGAGCGCCGTCCTCACGCTGAGGCGCCGTTCCGAGGGCGGCCGTCAGCCACCTGACGGCATAGGCGGGGTCGCGGCCGCCGGGTGTCACGACCACGTTTGTCACACCCCACTGCCGCAGCGCCGCGCGGAACGAGGTGATGGTGGCCTGACTCGGCATTGGCGGGAGGCGAAGATTGCTGTAATGGGGCTCCCACGGCACGCTGAGAGCGGTCATGATGCCTGCTGGCGTGCCTGGCGTCCACCCGTGCGTCGCCTGGTTGTTCGCCGCCGCGGTGATCCCGCGCCCGCCGACGACCCGGTAATGCAGGCCGTACCGCGCCTGCCACAATTCCGGGCTGTCCTCCCAGGAGGACGGGAACGGGTTGAAGAGCACCACCGCGGTCGAGGGTAGCCGGGCACCCGCGGTTGTCACCCACTTTGGCGCGGTCACGTGCGCCGCCGTGAACGGGACCGGCCACGCGAGCAGCCACGGCACCACCAGCGCCGCGGCGATCACCCCGGCGGAAAGCATTCTGGCATCGGCCGTGCGGGTCAGCCGTGAGCGGGAGATCGCCGGATGAAGATCATCAGACGCGCGAGCCCGGATCAGCCGGTCGATGAGCAGCGCCCCCGCGACCACGACGAAGAAGGCAGCCGTGGCGGAGAAGGTGGCGGGCGTGCTCTTGTTCAGCACCGGCAGCTTCATGAGGGCATGCCACGGCGGCAGCGGGAACCAGGCCGGCTGTCCGCCGCTACTCAGCTTGGTCTGCGACTCGCCGAGCGACAGCCACAGTGTGATGGCCGTCATCACCAGGCATAGCTTCGTCAGCGGGCGGCGCACCAGCAGTACCGCCGCGACCAGGACCAGCAGTGCCGGGAACCCGAGATAGGCCTCGTAGCTGCCGGGCGTCCCGACATAGCCTTCCCTGGGCCACAGGCTGAGCTGGAAGCTGGTCGGCCCCAGGGGAAACAGCATCTGCAGCACGCCGTTGCCGGCCGGGTGAAGGTAGTTCGCCCCCTTGATGTGCTCGGGGCCCTTCAGCGAGAACCAGAGCGGGTAGGCGAGCAGGACAATGCCCACGACGACGGCGAGGAAGAACCCGCGCCAGGCGAACGGCAGCTTCGCGCTCAGCGCGCGGCTCTCCGGGTTCCTGATCTCCGTCCACCACAGCGCTACGAGGACCAGGACCAGCCCGATCCCCACGGTCATGGCGGTGATCAGGAGAATGTCGGTGCCGATGAAGAACTGGATCGTGACCAGGACACCCAGTGCCACGCCCCAGCGCCACGGTCGCCCGCGCTGGGCCCAGGCGAGCTCGTAGCAGCACCAGAAAATCAGCGGCACCAGCGCCAGGAAGCTCGTCTGGAGGTGGTTGGCGGCCTCGTTGCGCATCATGAACGGCGAGAAGGCGAACGCCAGCCCGCCCAGGAAGGAGGCGAGCCGCCCCAGCCCCAGCCCGCGCCGCAGGACCCAGTAAGTCGACAGCCCGGTCAGCACCGGAGTCAGGGTCAGCGCCACGGTCAGCGTGGCGATCGGCCCGAACAGCCAGGTGATCGGCGCGAGCACCACGCCGATCGCCAGCACGCTGGTGTTGTCCAGCAGGTTGATGCCAGTGGGGTAATGCAGCTGGGTGGCGAAGAACAGGCTGTGCCCGTGCGTGATTGCGTACGCCGGCCAGGCCAGGAACCAGACGAACGACGGCGGGTCGCCGCAGGGACAGGTCATCGCGGACGCCGGATTCGCGCGCCAGACCTGCCACCAGATCGCCACGCTGCCAAGGGTGTAGACGACCGCGGCGATCAGCCATCCTGGCGTACGGCGCAGCATGGCCTGGCCGGGCACTGCAGCTGCGGACGGTTCGGGCTGTGGCTCGGCTGCCAGCGTCGCGGAAGTTCCCGCCCGCTGGTCGTACTCCTCGCTAGGGTGCCCCGTCGACTCGTCTGTGCCCGGTGTTGCTGCCTGGTCCAAAGTCCATACCTGCCGCTGGTGACCGCTTACTTACATCGATTTGCCTGCCGCCGGCCATGCCCCTCGCCGAGCACGAAGCAGGTTACACCCATCCCAAAGTGCACGTGACCGCGACTGACCGACCGGCCAGGGTGATGCTGTTGCCGGACAAAGGCGACGCGTCAGCCAGGTCGCTGATGGGAACTCGGGACCATGGCCGCATGGACCTGTGCCCTCGACAGCCTACGGCAGGTCTGGCAGCCATGGGTCTGGTACACCATGACGTCACCCGTCAGGTGCCCGGTCAGGCCGAAGATCCCGAAGACGCGAGTCCACGGCCCGATGTGGCGGCTATCCACCAGGATGGCGCCGAGGTGATCAGTCCGGATGAGGGCCTCGAACGACCTGATGCGAGAGGGCGTTGGCCACGGCAGGTTCTGCGCGCCGACAGGCATTCCGGTGCGCTTGTCGAAGCCCTGGTTGATGTACCCGCCGGCCAGCCGCCAGTAGAAGCGGGAATCCGCCTGCCACAGCAGGCCGGCGTTGCCGACGTTGGAGACCACCATGACGACTTCGCCGTGGCGCAGCCAGTGCTGGTACTCACCGCTGCTGATGAAGGCAGGCACCGTGGTCTGCGGGGTCATGGCCAGCGCCTCGGCCGTCGGCACGTTCACCACTCCGAACGCGATGACGAGGGCGGCGAGCCCCCAGCGGCCGGTCAGCGACGACCAGCGTGCCTGCCAGCGGCCCGGCTGCCTCTCGCCCGTCGGCCCGGCTAGAAGGAGCGCGGTCGCCAGCGCCAGGATCAGGAAGCCGAACAGCATGAGCCGGGTCGGATAGGCGTTCCGGACGATCGGCAGGGTGAAGAGGTGGTGCCAGGGCACCGTGAACTCGCGGTGGCCGTCCACGTAGACGATCGGCCCGAGCGCGCCGATGGCGAGGACGACAAAGAGCCCGGTCAGGAACCAGACGATCCGGCTGCGCCAGCGGGTGGCGGCCAGGACGACCACGACGATCAGCAGCGGTATGCCGACCGAGCACCCCGGCGACGCTTCATGCGGTCCGAACCCGGCGTGGGACAGCCAGGCCACACCGATGCCCCCCTCTTGCGTGGGCAGCCAGAGGCTGGCGAGGTCCATCGCGCCGTGGGGCGGTGTTCGCGGCGACGCGGTGCTCAGCGTGACGGCCAGGTAGGGCGCCGCGAGGGCCAGGGCGATCAGGTAGGCAAGCCCGAGCAGGCCGGCCAGCCGCAGCACTCTCCGGCGGCTGCCCTGGTCGGCCACCGCCAGGCCGAGCAGCAGTGCCAGGACCAGGATCGCGGTGAGATCGGCAAAGGTCTCAAGGAACAGGTAGAACTGCACCGCCATGACCAGGCCGGCCAGGATCACCAGGACCCGGTTGCTGATGGCGCCGTCCCGCCAGCGCACGACCAGGTAAACCAGGATCGGCGGCAGCACGGCGAAGCACAGGTTGAGCTGACCGGACACGACATGGCGGAACTCATAGTCGGAGAACCCGTAGACGGCCCCGCCCATCAGCGCGGGCCAGAACCTGCCGGTCAGCCGCCGGCAGGCCAGGAACGCAGCCCACGCCGACAGCGGCAGTGCCAGCGCGGTGAGCAGGTTGAACGCGACGACCGGGCCGGCCGCCAGGGTGATCGGCGCCGCGGCCAGTCCGAGCGGAGGCACAGTGGTCACCCAGCCGAGCGAGGTCCCGGCCGGCGCCTCGATCAGGTGTGTGAAGAGCGGGTTCACGCCGTGCGTGATCGCGTACGACCACCAGCCCAGGCCCCAGACGTAGAAGTTCGGGTCGGGACTGGACTGCATCACCTGTGCCCGGCCGAGGTGGCTGACAAGCGGGCGGAACACGGTGGAGAGCCAGACGGCGGCGTAGACGGCGAATGCCAGCAGGCCCTGCACGGCTGGCGAGCTCAGCCATCCCCAGCGCGGCAGGGGAGATGCTGGCGGCTCGCTGTAGTCGGCCGCGCCGACCGCCGGCTCGGGTGGCTGCTGGGCTGTGGCCTCAGGCCGGAACATCGGCATCCAGCGCCCGCCGCTCCACCAGCCGGAGATCATCCACCTCCGGCTGGTCAGATTCGGCTTGCCGCCCCACCGCGTACACCGCTCAGGCCCTTCCTGTCACCGCGCGGCCATCCTCACCGCGCCACTAATGCCAACGAATGATATGGCGCATCTGGCGAAAAGCGCGCCCTGAGTTGCGCACACGCCGGGCGCACGGCGCCCAGCTGCGCTTGGTCGGCGACTGCGACGACCGCGGTACCCCTGTTCCCGCGGATAATTCAGGACGGAAACGTAGCCGCGTGGATCTCCGCCCTCGTCACCGCGTGGCAGCTCTGGCAGCCATGGGTCGCGTACAGGATGACGCCGCCCTGCCGATGTGCGGTCAGGCCGAAGATCCCGAAGACGCCGGTCCAGCTCGGGGCGCGGGCGGCATCGACCATGATGGCGCCGATGTGGTCGGTCCGGATCAGGTCCTCGAACCTGAGAATGCGGATAGGCGAGGGCGACGGCAGGTTCTCAGCCCCCACCGGCAGCCCGGTGCGACGGTCGAAGCCCTCGTTGATGTACCCGCCGACTAGCCGCCAGGAGAGGCCGGACTGCGCCTGCCAGAGCATGCCCGCGTTCCCCACCGGGGAGATCACCAGCACAATCTCGCCGGGGGTCAGGTAGCGGTGGTACTCGCCGCTGCTGATGAATGCCGGAACAGTGTTCTGCGCGGCCTGGGCGACGAACCCGGGCACGTTCAGCACTCCGACCGCCACCACCAGGGCACCGAGCAACCAGCGACTGGCCAGCGACACGCTGGTCCGCCACCGTCCGGCCAGCGACACGCTGGTCCGCCAGCGGCCGTCCAGCCGTGTCCGCCAGCGGCCCGGCTGCCGCCGCTGCTGCTGCTGCCGGGCGCCCGCCAGCAGGAGCGCCGTCGCCATGGCCAGCATCAGGTAGGCGAACAGCATCAGCCGGGACGGATAGGCGTTCCGGACGAACGGCAGGCTGAACAGCCCGTGCCAGGGCACTGTGAACTCGGGCGTGCCGTTCAGGTAGACGACAGGCCCGACCGCGCCGACGACAATGATCACGAACAGGCCGGTGACGAACCAGACGAGCCGGCTGCGCCAGCGGGTCGCCGCGAGTGCGACCACGACCGCCAGCAGCGGGATCCCGACCGCGCAGCCGGCCGACGCGTGCGTCAGCCTGAGCGCGGCATGGTCCAGCCCGGCGAGATTGAGGCGTCCGGTGTCCGTGGGCAGCCAGAGGCTGGAGAGGTCCATCGAGCTGACGGGCGGCGGTTTCGGCGCGGCAGTACCCAGCGTCGCTGCCAGGTAGGGCTCGGCGAGTGCCATCGCGACGAGATAGGCAAGCCCGAGCAGGCCGGCCAGCCTGAGCACCTGGCGCCAGCCGGCCCGTACGGACACGGCCAGGCCGAGCAGCAGCGACAGGACCAGGAGCCCGGTGAGGTCAGCGAAGGTCTCCAGGAACAGGTAGAACTGCGCGGCCAGGACCAGGCCGGCCAGGATCACCAGAACGTAATGACGGATGGCGCCGTCTCGCCACGCCAGGACCAGGTAGACCAGGATCGCCGGCAGCAGGGCCCAGCACAGGTTGAGCTGCCCGGCCACCACGTGGCGGAACTCGTAGGCGGAGAACCCGTACACCGCTCCGCCTACCAGCGCTGGCCAGAACGTTCCGGTCAGGCGCCGGCAGGCCAGGAAGGCGGCCCATGCCGAGGCCGGCACTGCCATCGCGGTGAGCAGGTTGAACGCCACGACCGGACCGGCCGTCAGGGTGAGCGGCGCGGCGAGCAGCCCGAGCGGCGGCACGGTCGTGACCCAGGCCAGCGAATGGCCGGCCGGCGCGGAGATCAGGTTCGTGTACAGCGGGTTCAGCCCGTGCCCCAGCGCGTACGGCCACCAGCGCAGGCTCCAGACGTAGAAGTTCGGGTCGGGGCTGGACTGCATCAGCTGCGCCCTGCTGGGGTGGCTGACCAGCGTGCGGACGACGGTCGGCAGCCAGACGGCGGAGTAAATCGCCAGCGCCAGCAGACCCTGAAGCGCTGGTGAGGTCAGCCAGCGCCACCGCGCGGTCTGCACTGGCTGTGGTTCCGGTGGCTCGCCGGACTCAGCGCCGATCGCTGGTTCAGCTGGCTGCCGGGCGGTGGCCTCAGGCGGGAACATCGGGCTCCGGCGCTCGCGCCGCCAGCCGGAGACCAGCAGCTTCGGCCGGCTGATCGCTTCCGGCTAGCCGCCGCACCCCGTACACCGCCCTAGGACCTTCCCGCTGTCGCGCCGATATCTGCTTCGTGCCACCGACGCCGAACGAATGATATTGCGCAGCGGACGGCGTCATGCTATGCCGCCGGACGACCTAGATGCGACGCGCGGCTGCGAGGGCGAGCTACCCCGTTCCCGTTCTTAATGCACTTGACGGTCAGCCGCGGATGCGCGAGCTGGCCGGGTCGTACAGCGGGCGCAGCGACGTGATGGCCGGGTAGCAGGCGTTGCCGATCTGCACGGTCCAGTCGCCGGAGTTCAGGTAGTCCTGGCTGATCGGCTCGTCGGCGTCGATCATGGCGAGCCCGACAGCCCCGCCGAGAGTGAAGCCATAGGACGAGGAGCGGATGTATCCGGCCGGCTCGCCGTTCCGGCGCACGACCTCGGCGTGGTGCAGCAGCGGCTCGGGGTCGGTCAGCAGTACCTGCACCAGCCGCCGGCGCAGCGGCCCG
>Ga0335074_10004300_pt1 | contig 19615 bp, 12 predicted proteins | sample Lox_Sample_23_FD_206715 | JGI IMG/M metagenome (GOLD analysis project Ga0335074, IMG submission 206715) | Soil microbial communities from Loxahatchee National Wildlife Refuge, Florida, United States - Lox_Sample_2.3 | ecosystem: Environmental > Terrestrial > Soil > Wetlands | place: USA... | reverse complement strand
AAGCCGCGTACGGAGGCGACCTCGTCCATTAGGCATTGGTTGCCCTGTGGATGTGCTCTTCGATCGAGCGTTCCTTGATCTGCGCACTGAATCCCGGAGCTCGCGGCACGCGATAGCGCCCGCGCTCGATCTCGATCGGATTGATGAAATGCTCGTGCAGGTGGCTCGCATGCTCGGTCATCGCCTGGTCGAATTTTCCGCTGACCGCGACGAAATCGATCATGGAAAGATGTTGCGCGTATTCGCACAGCCCGACGCCGCCGGCGTGCGGACACACGGGTTTGCCGAATTTCGCGGCGAGCAGCAGCACGGCGAGCGCCTCATTCAAGCCGCCGAGACGGCAGAGGTCCGGTTGAGCGACGGCAATGGCGTCGCTCGTCAGGAGCTGCTTGAAAATGACGCGATTGTGCGCATGCTCGCCGGTGGCGACGCGAATGGGCTGAACGGCTCGCGCGACCGCAGCATGCCCCAGGATATCATCGGGGCTCAGCGGCTCTTCGATCCACCACGGATCGAATCCTGCGAGGGCTTTGACCCAATCGATGGCCTGTCCGACCTCCCAGACCTGATTGGCATCGATCATCAAGCGGCGTCGCGGACCGATTTCCTCGCGGACGATGCCGCAGCGGCGAAGGTCGTCATCGAGACTGCCCCCGACCTTGATCTTGAAGTGCTCCCATCCCTGCGCAAGCCCTTCGCGGCACAGGCGCCGCAGCTTCTCATCGCTGTAACCGAGCCAGCCGGCCGAGGTTGTGTAGGCCGGATAACCCTGCGCGACCAACTCCTGCTCGCGCGCCTCGCGGCTGGAAGCTTGGCGATGCAACATCTCCAGTGCGTCATCCGGTGTCAGCACGTCCTGGATGTGGCGGAAGTCGAGGAGTGAGACGATCTGTTCGGGCGACATATCGGCGACCAGCTTCCAGACTGGCTTGCCGGCGGATTTGGCCCACATGTCCCAGACCGCATTGATCACCGCGGCAAGGGCGAGATGAATCACGCCCTTCTCCGGGCCCACCCAGCGTAGCTGACTGTCGCCGGCCAGCGATCGCCAGAAGCGGCCCATGTTGGCGACGATATCCCCGAGCGCGAGGCCTTGAACGAAGGGTCTGAACGCTTCTATCGCCGCGACACAAAGCTCGTTGCCGCGGCCGATCGTGAAAGTGAATCCGTGTCCGCAGAGTCCGTGCGGGTCGTCCGTCTCGAGAATGACGTACGCCGCGGAGTAATCCGGATCGGGGTTCATTGCGTCCGAGCCATCGAGGAATCTCGACGTTGGGAATCGCAGATCGTAGGTCTTCAGGGACAAGATTCGAGGCATCGGGCCTCCCACTGATAAACTTAGGCCGCATTAGTTGGAACAAGGCTGTCAAGCATAGGTCCTGTCTGGGTTCGTCTTTCAGCGGACGTCGGGCGCATCGTTCAACGTCAGGCGCATTGATAGTCATCCCAAGGAATGGGCACATCGTAGGCTGACCGGTCCGAGCATACCCGAAACGACCAACGGATCGGTCTTGCGGTACATCCGCTGGCTCGTGAATGTATACCGGCCCGTCGGACTTCGCTTGCCGGACACTAGCCAATCCGGCCACTGCTCGACGGCGCCGCGCGCGTTATAACGGGCGTCCTCGCCAAGATGCGCGTCACCGATCAAGCGGTTGACCCATCGGTTGGTGACTTTCACCTCGAGCTCGTTCTCAGCTCGCAGATGTTCGGTCACATCGAGCCGATATGGCGGATGCCAGAGCACGCCGAGCTCGGCTCCGTTGAGAATCACCTCGGCGAGGTCCGCGACCCGCCCGAGATCGAGATGGACGCGCACACCGCGGGCGGCGGTGCGCTGGAACGGAAACCGCTTGCGGTAACGGGCGACGCCGGAGTAGTAGCGGATCCCAGGCTCCTGTCGCTTCGACCAGTCGTCGAGTTGCTCGAACATTACGATTCCAGGCCCGCCCCAGTCGACATCGAACTCGACGCTCCAGGGTCCCTCTATCGCCGTAGGCGGCGGCAGCACTACCTGCAGACTTCGTGCCCTCCCGGAAGCGGTTCTGAGCTGGTAGGTTCCGGGCGTCCAGATCAGGCCATGCAGGAAGTCGAGAGCCGGCAGCCGGCTCCGCTCCTTATTTGACTCCTGGTATCCGGCCGCCGCCAGCATATCCTCGAACTGCTGAACCGCCGCGAGCTCGCCCGCGAACGGACGCCGGTCTTCCCAGCCGCTCCTCCCGCGCAAACCCGGGTCCGCTCGGGGACCGGTCTTGACCAAGACGCCATTCATGAATAGTCGCGGCACCCTGCCTTCGTACAGGACACCGACATGAGTGGGCTGACTGATCGCGGCCTCATGAGCCAGCAGTGGCTCGACCCGGCCGTCTTCGGCATAACGGAATACAACGATCCCATTGGGTCCGGCCGTGAAGCCCGCGCGCCCCTGCCCCGGCGAAGTGAAGGTGTAGCCTCCGCGGCCGGCAGTCTCCCTGCTCGTCCCATAGGTGAGGCGGCCGTCACGTTCTACCGGTAGCGGAACCGGGACCCACCTATCCCAGTCTGGATCAACCCACGTGGCCATGATGAAGCTATCGTCCCGGGGATCGACTGGCGGGATCACGAATCTTCCGCTCGGCCACAGTTCCTCACCGTCGCGGAGGGCCGCCACCACGGGCTCCAGGCTCACCTTGCGCTTGAAGAGCAGAAATATCGACTCGTTTGCCCCGAGCGTGATGGGAACATCGGTTACTCCGGACCCCGACGAGAAGCATGACAGCGGCGCGCTGTCACCGGTCTGCGGCCACACGACTTCGGGCTCCCTTCCCACCACCCGTAGCGAAACGGCTCCCTCGATGGAGGTGCCGCTCTTGTTGGCGATGAAATAGATGTCCGTTCCGTCGTCTCCTCTGCGATGCGTGTAGTTGAGCATTCCTTCGAGATTCGGCGAGCACGCAAAGTCGGGCGGAATGCCTTGTTTCGCGAAGATCTCCTCGGGTGTTACGCCCCAGTACACGCGTCCCCGGCCGACGTGTCGCACGCCAATCCCATTCTTCCCCCCGTCTTTACCCCACAATTCGTCGGCGAGGCTCTGCACTTCGGAATCGCATCCCGGGTAGCCGGAGAGGCTCGGTGATTTGAGCGGGCGCCAGCCGAGGACGGTTGCCCCCTGCTCGACCAGCATCTTCACGCGCCGCAGCAGAGTCGGCGTCATGGTCGTCACCTTCGGCATCGGCATCGCCTTGTAAGCGTAATCCGCGATGTCCATGAGCCGGATCACCGGTTGCTGCTGCGCATCGTAAGTGGGAAGCACCAGCAGCCGGTAGCGCATGCCGGATGGCAACACCACTTCATCGCCCTCGACATTCATCTGATCTATCACCAGCTCCGCCGGACAGCCATCGAAGTTGTGCCCGGGGCGACAGGGCACCACGCCGCGTACCGTCGCCGGAATCGGGGGTGCAAATCGGTACGGCGCGCCTTCCGATGCGACAAAGCATACATCGGCAACGAAATGTCCTCCCCTGAGGAGCTCCTGACATCGTCCCAAATACTCGTGCCACGGTCTTGATTGGGGCCACCATGTCAGGGTGCGCCCGAACGGCGTGCCGAAACTTCCGAACGCGAGGCCGGGAGCGACGTTCAGCCACGGTTGGAAGACCCATTCCGACAGATCGAACCGATTGATGCCGACGCAAAGAGCCCAGTCGGCAAATGGTTTCAGCGTTGCCGGATGGTCGAGAAAATCTCCTCGCTCTGCTGTGTACGACTCCGCACCAGCGATGGGCTTGCCATATACATGCGCTGCCGATGCAGCAGTCTCGCACGTGTCGCCTAACGGCAGCCCACTGTAGCAGCTGCGCCAGAATTCCCCCATGGGCTCGTCAGCTCGTCCCGAGTAACGCAAATCATCGCAGGTACCGTCGTATCCTTCGAGCGACAAACGAATGCCGCGAGTGTGGGCCAACTCAACCATGTGCTCGGCGTAGTTCTCCAGTAAGAGTTGGGCCACGGTCTCACGCCAGTCCCACAGAAACCGCTCCGAAGCCTCCAGAGAGTCCACCACGAAGCCAGCCAACGCAGCCATGTAGGGCAGCGGATCGTAGCCGCGCCGTCGCTGAAATTCCTCCCGAAACCCCGCCGTCCAGTTTCCGGACCCTGCCTCCCAGCTATCGATGTGCGTCGAGACGATGACGCGTCCCTCCTGCGGGGGCGGAGTGTCCACGAGCTTCCCCACGTATGCGGCGAACTGCAGATCGAGCGCTGCCTTGCTCATCTTGTCGCATTCCAGGCTCTTGCCTTGCGCGGCCCGCGACCCGCCATTGGCCACCGTTTGGCCGAGCCGCAGGACCAGCCAGCGGCCGGCAGGTACGGTCCAGTGCAGCGCGTCCCCGTGCAGGTGCGCGCTCACGTCATGCGTCGTGCGGCTCGCCAGCCGCTGCCCCTCGGGAATCTCAGGCCAATCTGCCCGGCTCGGGATAAACCGCGGCCACGGCGTCACGCCCTCGAAGTCCATTCCGCCGGCGAAGGACTTGGACGAATTGAACGCCTCGATCCGGTAGCCTGGCATCTCTCCGGGTAGCTCGAGGGCCAAAGCAACGATGTCCCTGTAGTGGCCATACCGGATGCCATCCGGCTTGCGTAACGTGCTGCGGAACGCCGACGGTCCTTCGAGCACCGTCTGGCTGTACACCACGACTTGCGAGGCGAACTCCGGTGTAATCCATGGCCCGGCACTTCCGGCCCAACCGGGGTCGTCGTTCAAATCGATCTGCAATCCGAGCCGACCCGCTTCAGCGACCATGTGCCGAAACTGCTCCTGCCACAGACCCGACATGAAGCGACACGGGCCGGGCGGCATTCCAAGCCCCCCGTCGAAGAGTAGGAATCCACCGATGCCGGCGTCCTTCATTGCCTCCAGGTCGGCCGTGATTCCTTCCTTGCTGACATTGCCGTCGATCCAGAAGCCGTAGACCCACGGCCGCGCGTCATCTGCCTCGATCCGTGCGCCATTGACTGCTTTCCGCGACACATGGTCGTTTGAGGACCCGGCGGCGCGCGCACCTCCCCGATGCGCCGCCCAGGCCATAAGCATTCCAACGTTGCGAATCAACTCCCGGCGATTCATGGATCGTAAACCCCCGTGGGCGTACTGCCTTGGTGGTGTCGGTTTTTTCCGCCAGCTGAGATAATCGATCGGTTCTTCATCGCCTCAGAGCCTACCCCGCTCCAGGCTCATACTTCAATTGAAAGGCCACAGAGAGGAAAGCGATGGCGTCCAAGGGTGATGATAGCGACCAGGCTCCCGCCTTGAGCGGAGACCGGAGGTACTGGAGCCTCTTTCCGGTGAGAGCAGGCCCTACGCGGTGTCGGAGCTGGCGCGGGCGCTCGTGCGGCCGCCTGCGCGGGCTCTGCAAAGTCATGTCATGATAAAGCGTCGCGTGAAGTCTCAGGTTGTATCCAACCACGGTATCGGTGCGAGTGACCCCGATGGTGTTAATCGTTTGCGCAATACCTTAGCGTGATAAGTTCGGGAATTCTGAAGGACAAAAAGGCCCCGTCGTGGTAAAAAGGGCGAGCGGCTGAAGCTGAGCGAGAAACTTGCCGCCTGCATCCGATCGGCGACAGCAGGGCAAGGTCGAGCACTCGATCCGTTCGGCTTTGCGGCTCGAGCCGGGCGTCAACCCGATCCGGATGGGAGTTACCGCGTTGGTTTCGGCTCTGAAGGGATTCCATGCCGCTTGAGAGCTTCATAGGCTCGAGGTGCACGCAATGGTTCTGAGCAGACGGCAGTTTGGCAGTAACCTGGGGCTTGCCGCGCTCGGCATGTTGGCCGGCGGTAGAGCAGGTGCGGCGGCGCGAAGCGGCAGTGATGCGCATAACGATCTTTCCTTCGTCAATCCGCAGCTACGGCCGTATGCCCGGAAATTCGGAAGCGCCAGCTTCACGTTGCAGGGCGTTTACGAGGCCCAGGTGCAGCAGGAAAAGCAAAAAGTCGTATTCAAGACGGATGTGCCGGTGGTCGAGAAACGGATCCCGGTGCCGGGGGGAGCACCGCCTGTTGCCGTCTACCTGGTCAACGCCAAGCCCGGTGCGTCGCGACCCGCGATCGTTCATACGCATGGCGGCGGCTACTTTCTGGGCACGGCGAGAGCTTCCGTTCCCGACGTGCAGGATTGGGCGGCCGAGCTCGATTGTTTCGTGGCGACGGTCGAATATCGTCTCGCGCCGCAAATCACATACAAGGGATCGGTTGAGGACAACTACGCCGCACTGCGCTGGGTATATCAGCATGCCAGTGAGCTCGGCGTCGATCCGGCTCGAATTGCAGTGATGGGCGAGAGCGCGGGCGGAGGGCATGCGGCGCTCCTGGCGCTGACGGCGCGCGACCGCGGTGAAGTGCCGGTCGCCTTCCAGGCGCTCATTTATCCGATGCTCGATGATCGCACGGGCAGTTCGAGGCAGCCGCCGAAAAACGTCGGCACGCTCGCCTGGACAGCCGAGGATAACCGGCTCGGGTGGCGGTGCTTTCTTGGACAAGAGCCCGGGACGGCGACGGTGCCGGCGGCCGCGGTGCCGGCGCGCCGCAAGAGTCTGGCGGGGTTGCCCCCGACGTTCATCGGCGTGGGCTCGATCGACCTCTTCTGCGATGAGGATGTCGAGTACGCCGAGCGCCTGGTCGATGCGGGTATTCGCACGGAGGTGATGGTGGTGCCCGGCGCGTTCCACGGATTCGATATTTTTGCCCCGTCGACGGAGCTTGCGAGAAGCTTTACCGCGACTAAGATGCGGGCCTTGAAGCGCGCATTCGCCGGGCAGTTTTGAACGGTGCATGAGGAAGCTCACATGGCGAAAAGCGTACGGTTGGCGCGACGCGTCACAATCGCTCCCACCGGTGTTCGGGTCGCACTCGAGGTCGGCGTTGTAGCCCGTGCTAGCGAGCGGGCGCCTTACGAACGAGCTCGGAGTCCTGAGCGTCAGAGTGGCGCGTGGGGAACAATGAGATGACTTTACAACTCGACGAAGCACTCGGCCGGGTCGTCCGCCAGGAGCCTTGGGGTGAGCTCGGGACCAGCACCTATCGGCGCATTCTGGAGAGCCTGAAAGCGGGCAACTTCGGGGGCTCACGATCTCTCCTCGAATATTTTCACGAGGAGGCGCTCGTCTGTCACCGGCTGTACGATCAGTGGCTGGGACACACGCGCCGGTTCCTGCTCGGTCGAGGCATGTCGGACGGGGAAATTGAGCAGCTCGCGATCCGACTCGCCCGCATCATTGCTCTGCCGGGCCAGCCGCCCTGGGATCGCGACGCGGGGTGGAGGAAGTACGTCGAGCGGAAGGACTCGCTGCTCGCCGCGCTGGGATCATCCGGTGGGACAGGGCAGTCGACGGAGTCGTTGCTGCAGGCGCTGGCGGACGCGAAAGAGTCCTGGAGACTGAGCCACGATCTCGATGTGGACCTCTTGATGGGCTTTTTCGATGAGGTGATGACCCGCTGTGGCGAGATCGCCATCGGCGACATGTGGGAAAACCACCTGGTCGGCGATTGGTTCAACACGAGATACGCGCGGTTCGATCTCTCCAGGCACGATTGGCGGGAAAGCTTCCGCTTGCTGGTATTCCTGAGCTTCGAGGCCATGCACGGACATCTCTGCGGGCCCGGACGCGAAGGAGATGTGGAGTTTCGCGAGTTCCCCGACCGGGTGGAGCTCTCCTTTGACCCCTGCGGCAGCGGTGGACGCTCCTATCGCGGTGAGCCGCTCGATGGCACCGGAGCGCGCATGGAGCCACCCTACGGCTTCAAGGCGATCCAGGGATCGCACGAGTTCGCCTTCAACAAGCCGGGCATCTGCACTTACTGCGCTCATTGCTGCGTGCTGACTGAAAAACTTCCAGCCCAGGCCTTCGGCTATCCGGTGCGGGTGGTGGATCCGCCGAGCTATCCGCATCGCGCGAACGCGAAGTGCCGCTACACGATCTACAAGAATCCGCGCGATGTACCCGCCGAGGTCTACGCCAGGCTGGGGCTCACCAAGCCCGCCAGCGACCAGCCTCTCGGTAGCGCTCACGGGCCTTTCGGAAAATAGGCTGACAGCTCGTCGCGCTTGATGGCGGCGCGGCGGCTGCGAATAAACGACCAGAGGCCATACGTCAGCAGCGGGGCCACGTAGACCGCGAGAAAGACATAGGCCAGCGCGCGATAGCCCCGCGCGATGAGAGTTACCAGACCAAAGCGGGCCGCGATGAAAATCGAAACGACGAGCATGCCTCCCGAGATCCATAGCCTGGCCGCAACCGAGAGTGCGTGTCCGCGTGCGCGAAGGATGCCGGCGACTCTCTCATTGACGGCGTGCACCAGGCTGGTGCCGCTCTCGAGCAGTGCCGCAAGGATCATGAGCTGAAAGACGAAATGGAAGACCGGGACGTTCAGGCGCCTCAATACGTAGTCCGACGGCAGCACGGTGGCATCGATATTAGGATAATAAGCGGCTAGGCAGATGAAAAAGAGCACCGCAGGCAGCATCGCGAGCGGCCCGGCTATCAACCCGGATATCACGGCGTCCTTGGTGCTGGTCAGGTGCCGAAGCACCGGCAGAATGACGACCGCCCCGACGGCGTTGTATGCGGCATACGTGGCGCCGCCGGTTGCCCAGTGAGTCATCGGGTATGGAGTCGAAAAACTCGCCTCGATCCGGCCAAACGACTTGAGGAAAGTGAGCGCGAAGAACAGCGCGTAGACGCCGTAGAGAAAGTAGGTCGCGTACTTGAACAGCCGCTCGACGGAGTCGCTGCCGAAGGCGGCGATGGCCGCGATTCCCGCGATGAGTCCGAGAGTACCGACGATCTCCGGCCAGCCGAAAAGCGCCGTCACGATCGCGCCAGCCGCCGCTCCGAATACCGACAGGCCGACGATGACCGCACAGGTGTAGGCGGTGTCGAACAGAAACCACGCGGGACCAAGCAGGTGGCGAAAGAACGCGCCGTAGTCGCGACTACCGGTCGAGCGCGCAAAGAGGAATGTCACGATGCAGATGAGGCTCCAGAGAACCATCGCGAGCAGCATGCCGAGTAGACCGCCGCGCGGGCCGCTCGGCAGAAAGTACTGAGCCAGCTCGCGCCCGGTCGCGTAGCCGCCGCCGATGACCACGGCCTTGAAGGCGAATCCCGGCAGAAACAGGCGCTTGAAAACGGAGGGCGTCGTCTGGCTTCGCAAGTGTGTCTCCAGGGTAGAATGAGTCACGGTAGCGCGTATGGACAGTGCGTGCAATAGCCGATACACTTGCCTGATGCCATCTTCGTCGCTCGGAAGCGTGAGCTCGGTGATCCGGTTGAGCCGCATCGATAACGTGGGAGTTGCGCGCTCGGATATAGCCTCCGGTGAGGCGCTGGGCGAGGCCGATGTGACCGCTCGCCAGGCCATTCCGCGTGGACACAAAGTCGCTCTCGCCGATATTTCCGCCGGGAGCGTGGTCGTCAAGTACGGTCAACCCATTGGTGTCGCTTCCACCGCGATCTGCGCCGGCGAGCACGTGCATCTTCACAACCTGTCGATGCGTGGCGATCTCCAACAGCGAGACTTCACCGGCTACGGCGCGGCAGCTTCGGCACCGCGGGAGGCGGAGCGGCGCACGTTCGCGGGGTACCTGCGGGCGGACCGCCACGTTGGGACCCGAAATTACATCGCCATCATCAGCTCCGTGAATTGCTCCGCGACCGTATCCCGCTATATCGCCGAGCACTTCGGGCGCAGCGACGGCTTGCGCGGGCGCGAGCACATCGACGGTGTCGTTCCCCTGACGCACGGTAGCGGCTGCGCCATCAACACGCAGGGGGAGGGTTATCGGCTGCTGACCCGGACGTTGCAGGGGTATGCCCGCAACCCCAACGTCGGCGGGGTGCTGATGATTGGCCTCGGGTGCGAGCACGCCCAGGTGCAGCGGATCGTCGAAGAGTACGGGCTCAAGGAGGGCCCAGTACTGCGGACACTCACCATTCAGAACGCCGGCGGCACACGCAAGGCCATCGAGGCGGGCTGCGAAGCGATCGCGGGGATGCTCGATGAGGTGGATGCCTGCCGACGGTCGATGCAGCCGTTGTCGCATATCCGCGTGGGGCTGCAGTGCGGTGGTTCGGACGGCTACTCGGGTATTTCAGCCAACCCAGCTCTCGGCTGCGCCATGGATCTGCTTGTCGCCCAGGGCGGCACCGCAGTCTTGAGCGAAACGCCGGAAATCTATGGTGCCGAGCACCTGCTGACGCGTCGCGCGGTGAGCCCGGCGGTAGCCGAGAAGCTCCTCGAGCGTATCAACTGGTGGCTGGACTACACCGGCCGGAATGGCTCGGAGCTGAATAACAACCCTTCGCCCGGCAACAAGGAGGGCGGTCTGACGACCATTCTGGAGAAATCGCTGGGGGCGGTCGCCAAGGGCGGTTCGACGGCATTGCAGGCGGTTTACGAGTATGCCGAGCGCATTAAGACATCCGGACTCGTGTTCATGGACACGCCGGGCTATGACCCGGTGTCGGTGACCGGACAGGTCGCCGGCGGCTGCAACCTGATCTGCTTCACCACGGGTCGCGGATCTGTCTCCGGCTTCAAGCCAGCACCCTGCATCAAGATCGCCACCAACTCGCAGATGTACCAGCACATGTCAGAGGACATGGACATCAACTGCGGAACGATCATCACCGGGCAGCAAAATGTCGCGGGGGCAGGTGCTGAGATATTCGAGCGCATCATAGCCGTTGCTTCCGGGGAGAAGACCAAGAGCGAAACGTACGACTACGGCGACAACGAGTTTGTGCCCTGGCAGCTCGGAGCAATCACCTGAGACCGGGCCCACGATGAGTGGCAGGCGCCTGCCTGCGACGCGCGCACCACCACTGCAGCGCGACCCGCCGGCTTACAAGCTCATTACCGATACGCTGCGTCAAAGCATCCAGCGCGGACGATTGCCGCCTGGACTGGTGTTGCAAGAGGAATCACTCGCTGCGCTCTTCGGCTCCAGCCGCTCGCCGGTAAAGGCCGCTCTCAGGCAGTTGATCTCGGAGAGGCTGCTGTCACGTGCCGACGGCCGCGGCGTGCTGGTGGGCGGCCGCGGGGCGACGCCTGATCGCGCGCCGCTCACCCACGCCATGCTGGGCATCGACGAAAGCAGTCGCACGCTGCCGCGAGTGCACGCCTGGCAGAAGATCTACCGGACGATCGAGCGCGAGCTCCTCTATCGCTCGGCGTTCGGGCGCTTCCAGGTCAATGAGCTCGAGCTGGCGAGGTATTACCACGCTGGGCGCACGGTCGCGCACGATGCGCTGTTGCGTCTGCAGGCAAGCGGCATTGTCACCAAGGGCGAGAAGGCGCGCTGGTACGTCGTGCCGCTCGATTCGCAGCGCCTGAACGAGCTATACGAGCTGCGCAAGCTGATCGAGCCGGTTTTGGTGGGCAACGCCGCCGCGCGAATTCCCGCGGACACGCTCGCCCAGATGCAGAGCAGGCTGCGTGACGCTATGCGGCGGCATCCGCACATCAGAACCGACGAACTCGATGCCCTCGAGCACGACCTGCACGTGAGCTGTCTCGAGTACGGAGGCAATCGCGAGATGCTGGAAGCGCTCGGGCGGACAAGGTGCATCCTCATCTCGGGCAAGCACATCCTCGGCAAGCACGTTCCTTATCCGCAGCTCGACCCCTTCCTGGGGGAGCATCTGGCGGTAATCGAGGCGCTGCTCTCGCGCGATGCGCGCCGTGCGCGCGCGGCGATGCGCGCCCACCTCGAGGCGGCGCACGCCAAAGTCGAAGCGCGCCTGCAGGAGTTCCGCCAGACCTACACCCTCACCCCGATTTCGTTCGTCAGCTCACCCTGAGGGTCGCGAGTGATCATCGACGCGCATCACCATCTCTGGAAGATCTCCCGCGGCGACTATCACTGGATGACGCCCGCCATGCCCGTGCTGGCGCGCGATTACCTGATCGAGGATCTGCAGCCCCATCTGCGCAAGGCGGGGGTCGCGCGTACGGTGCTCGTGCAGGCGGCCGCGACCGAGGCCGAATCCGACTTCCTGCTCGATCTGGCATCCCGGACGGACTTCATCGCCGGCGTAACCGGTTGGCTCGATCTGGCGGATCCGGAATTTCCCCAGCGCCTCGTGCGCTATCGCCGGCATCCCAAGTTCGTAGCCATACGTCCCATGCTGCAGGATCTGAAGGATGATGCATGGATCCTCGGGCCCGCCGTACTCGGAAATCTAAGGCACCTTGCCGAGTTGAAATTTCCGTTCGAGTTCCTCACTTTTCCGCGCCACTTACCGCATGTGCTGCGGGCGCTCGAGGAGACGCCTGGGCTGCATGCCGTGATCGATCACCTGTCAAAGCCGCCCATCGCCTCGGGTGCGCTCGAGCCGTGGGCTTCGCTGATCGGGCGAGTCGCCGAGTTTCCTGGCGTCTATTGCAAGATCTCCGGCATGGTGACCGAGGCTGATCACGCCCGTTGGTCTCCGGATTCGCTTGCACCCTACATCAATCACGTCATCGACGTGTTTGGAGCCGACCGGCTGATATTCGGTAGCGACTGGCCGGTGTGCCGGCTGGCCGCCGAATACGGCGAGGTCGTGAACGCGCTGCGTACCGTCCTCTCCACACGTCTGGGGCCGCATCAGCTCGCGAAGGTATTCGGCAGCAATGCAGAGCGATTTTACGGTCTAAAGAGGGTACCATGACGGCTGTGCGACCGCTCCGCGGCGTTTTCCCAATTGCGCCGACGCCGTTTTCCGAGTCGGGAGAGATCGATCTCGAGGGGCAGGGCCGGGTGCTCGACTGCATGGTCGATCAGGGAGTCGACGGTGTTTGCATCCTCGCCAACTTCGCCGAACAGTTTGCCTTGAGCGACGACGAGCGCGATGTTCTCGTCGACTTCTGTCTCAAGCATATCGATGGGCGAGTGCCGGTCATCGTCACCTGCAGCCATTTCGGCACCAAAGTGGCAGCGGAGCGTGCGCGCCGGGCGGCCGCAAGAGGCGCAGCCCTCATCATGCTCATGCCTCCCTACCACGGGGCGACCCTGCGGGCCGACGAGAACGGACTGATGGAGCACCTGGCGCGTGTCGCGGAAGCGGCTGCGCTGCCGATCATGCTGCAAGATGCACCGTTGAGCGGCGTGCAGCTTTCCGCCGAATTCCTCGCGCGCATCGCCCGCGAGCTTCCGGCTGTCAGGTACTTCAAGATCGAGACCGCGCAAGCCGCGGCCAAGCTGCGTCGCTTGATCGAGCTCGGGGGCAATTCGATCGAGGGCCCCTTCGACGGCGAGGAATCCATTACTTTGATGGCTGATCTCGATGCGGGCGCGACGGGAACGATGTGCAGCGCACTTGCTCCTGATCTCATCAGAAAGGTCGTGCTAGAGCACCGTGCCGGGCGCAGGAAAGAGGCTGCGGCTGCCTACGCACGCATCCTGCCCCTGATCAACTTCGAGAATCGGCAGTGCGGCTTGCGCGCGACAAAGGCCATCATGATGGCTGGCGGTGTCATCGGCAGTGACGCGACGCGCCATCCGACCGAGCCGCTGCCTGCGCCGACACGTGTGGCTCTGCTCGAGCTCGCCCATGAAGTGGGGCCGCTCGCGCTGCGTTGGGGCCATTGAGCGCACGCGTGTTCAAGTCATTCGCGAGCGCCCAACCAGTGGCCGGCGACCCGGGGTCGCGGGACGCGGTCGATGATCTCGACCCCGACGAAACTCAGGATTGGCTGGATTCCCTGGATGCAGTCGCTCGAGTACATGATTCGGATCGTGCTCTATTCATATTGCGTCGGTTGACCCAGCATGCACAGGAGCGCGGCCTGTTGGCGGCGGCCGCCTCCTACACGGCGTACCAGAACACGATCTCGCTCGAGCACCAGAGCCCGCATCCGGGGGATCTGGAGGTCGAAGAGCGGTTGACCGCGATCATGCGCTGGAATGCGCAGGTCATGGTCGTTCGGGCGAACAAAGCGCACGGCGAGCTGGGTGGCCACATCGCCAGCTACGCTTCCGCCGCTGAGATTTTTGAGACTGGTTTCAATCATTTCTTTGCGGCACCTCATGACGGTCACGGGGGCGACCTGGTCTACTTCCAGCCGCACTCCGCGCCCGGGGTTTACGCACGGGCTTTCCTCGAGGGCCGACTGTCCGAAGCGCAACTGCAGTGCTTCCGACAGGAAATCGGCCAGACGGGTTTGTGTTCCTACCCACATCCGTGGCTGATGCCGGATTTCTGGCAATTTCCGACGGGCTCGATGGGAATCGGCCCAATCAACGCCATCTACCAGGCAAGGTTTCTTCGCTATCTGGCGGATCGAGGGCTCGCGGACACGACGGGGCGGCACGTCTGGGGCGTGTTTGGCGATGGGGAAATGGATGAGCCGGAAGCGATAGGAGCGCTAACGCTCGCTTCGCGTGAGAAGCTCGACAATCTCACTTTTATCATCAATTGCAATCTGCAGCGGCTCGATGGACCGGTGCGTGGCAATGGCCAGATCATCCAGGAGCTCGAGGCGCTGTTTTCCGGAGCTGGCTGGAACGTCATCAAGGTCTTGTGGGGATCGGACTGGGACGCGATCTTTGCCCGCGACACCGAAAACGCCCTGCTGCGCCAACTGGCTGCAACGGTCGATGGCGAGTACCAGACGCTTGGCGCGAAGGACGGCGCTTACAACAGCGAGGAGTTCTTCAAGCGAAGCCCGACGATCCAACGGCTCGTCAATCACATGACCGACGTGCAGATCGACGCGCTCAGGCGGGGCGGCCACGATCCTCGAAAGCTCTACGCCGCCTTCACTGCGGCCAGGAAACATCGCGGGCGACCCACAGTGATATTGGCCAAGACGAAGAAGGGCTACGGCATGGGCGGCGCCGGCGAATCGCGCATGACGTCTCATCAGGCGAAGAAGCTCGATCTGGAAGTGCTCAAAGCCTTCCGCGATCGCTTCCGCCTTCCGTTGAGCGATGAGGACGTTGCGGAGCTTCGCTTCTACAAGCCAGCTCCCGAAAGCCCGGAACTCCGGTATCTGCAGGAGCGGCGGGCTCGCCTTGGGGGCTCCTTGCCCGTACGCCCCCGCCCAAAGACGACGAGGCCGATTCCGCCTCTTCACAGCTACGCGCAATTCGCGCTCGACGCCGCCGGCAAGGAAATGTCCACGACCATGGGGGCTGTTCGCATGCTGAGCACCCTGCTGCGTGACAAGCAGCTGGGGCGGTTCATTGTTCCCATTGTCGCGGATGAGGCCCGCACCTTCGGAATGGACAGCCTGTTCCGCCAGATTGGCATCTACTCTTCAGTCGGGCAGCTGTACGAGCCGGAAGATGCCAGCTCGATGCTCTGCTACCGGGAAGCCAAGGACGGTCAGCTCCTGGAGGAGGGCATCACCGAAGCCGGGGCGCTGTCCTCGTGGATCGCCGCCGGAACGGCCTATAGCGTGCACGGCGTCGCAATGCTTCCGTTCTACATCTACTACTCGATGTTCGGCTTTCAACGCGTCGGCGACCTCATTTGGGCGGCTGCGGACCAACGTACTCGCGGATTCCTGCTCGGTGCCACTGCCGGACGCACCACCTTGGGCGGTGAAGGACTGCAACACCAGGATGGATCGAGCCACGTCGTGGCGGCCACTGTACCCAACTGCCGCGCCTACGATCCCGCGTTCCTCTACGAGGTGGCCGTCATCATGGATCACGGGATGCGTCAGATGATGGAGAGGGAACGCGACGAGTTCTACTACATCACGTTGACGAATGAAAAGTACCCGCAGCCTTCGCTCCCCGAGGGTGTGGAAGCGGCAATCATCAAGGGAATGTACCGATGCTCGGCGCCCGGCGATCAACCTCCCACCGGCTCAACGGTACGACTGCTGGGCTCCGGCGCCATTCTGCGCGAGGTCCGCTTTGGGGCCGAGCTGCTGCAGCGGGACTGGGGCGTCGACAGCGAGGTTTACAGCGTCACCAGCTTCAGCGAGCTGGCACGAGAGGCGTCCGATGTGCATCGCTGGAACCGCCTGCACCCGAACGACCCGCCGCGACTAAGTCACGTGGAAGAGCAACTGCGGAATGCGGAAGTCACCGTGGCGGCAACCGATTACGTTCGCGCCTATCCGCAGCTGATTTCGGCCTACATCGACGGGATCTATATCGCACTGGGAACAGATGGTTTTGGGCGTAGCGATACGCGTGCGGCGCTGCGCCGCTTCTTTGAGGTCGATCGACACTCCATCGTGCTAGCCGCGCTCGACGGCCTCGCCCGCAAGCGCCGCCTGGCGAGGGATATGCTCGTTCGTGCCATTGACCGTTACGGCTTCGACGCCGGAGCCGCCGCCCCGTGGACACTCTAGCGCTGCGCGGGCGTGCGCGCACCGGGGACGGGCGCATCCGCCCGCAGATGCCCCTCGGCACGCAACGCCTCCCAAAACTCCGGCGGAATCCGAGTGTGGTAGAGCTGCACGGTCTGCGCTACGTGCTTGGCGCTTTCGAGACCTGGAATGACGGAAACCACCTGTGGATGCGCCAGTGGAAATTGCAGCGCCGCTGCGGGCAACGGTACTTTGTAGCGATCACAGATGCTTTCCAGCGCGCGGACTCGAATCGCAATGTCCTGCGGCGCTGCCAGATAGTTATAGTGAAGACCGCCGCTGCCGCGTGTACCGGTCGCCAGAATTCCCGAGTTGTAGGGGCCACCGACGACGATCTGGACACCGCTTTTCTGGCAAAGCGGAAAAAGCTCGTCAAGCGAAGTCTGCTCCAGCAGGGTGTACCGGCCCGCAAGCAGAATCAGGTCAAGCTGCGCAGTGCGCATGAGCTCGAGACAGATTGCCACCTCGTTCACGCCGACACCAATAGCCGTGATATCGCCCCCGCGCTTGAGTTCCTCGAGCGCGCGCAAGCCACCGCCCTTGGTCAGTTGCTCGAATGTCTCCCGATGCCGATCTCCGTGAGTCAGAGCTCCGATGTCATGGATGAACAGTATGTCGATATGGGCCATCCCCAATCGCTGCAAACTGTCCTCGTACGAGCGCATGACGGCATCATAGCCGTAGTCGAAGCGCGGCTCGAAGGGAAACGAGGAGCAAAAACCCCGGCGGTCGGCAGCGTCCTTTATCTGCGGCGCCGGTTCGAGCAGCCGGCCAACCTTGGTGGCCAGGACGACGCCGGACCGATTACGCAGAACATCTCCCAGGCGGCGTTCGCTCAGTCCATATCCGTACAGGGGCGCCGTGTCGAAGAAGGAAATGCCAGCCGCAAGTGCGGCCTCCAGTGCAGCACGCGCCTGTGTGTCGTCGATCTGATGATAAAGGTTTCCGATCGGTACCGTGCCGAAGCCTACTTCGGACAAGACGAGATCGGTCCGCCTCAGACGTCGAGTTAGAATGTGTTGTGTCAGATGTCTGTTTGTAGTCATGATTGACTCGATCGGTAAATGCGGTGGACTTGACATCCGGAGTTCGGGTCGTCCTACAGAATTCAAACACCATATCATTGGCCTCTGAAAAGTCAAATCGTATGTTGATCGGCATTAATCCATTGTTGGGTCCAGAATTGCTGGCGCATCTTCGCTCCATGGGTCACGGAGATGATCTGGTCATAGCCGACGCGAATTTCCCGGCGGCAGCCGTCGCCCAACGGCTCGTGCGAGCCGAGGGTACGACGACGCCGCATATGCTTGCGGCGGTTCTGTCGGTGCTACCGCTTGACACGTTCAATGATGCTGCCGTCTGTGTGATGGAAGTGGTCGGCCGCGCGGGAGCGTTTGCACCCATTACCGAGGAGTTCCGGGAGATTCTCGCTGCGCGGGCGGGGCAGGTGTTCTCGAATGTGGTCGGACTGGAGCGGTTCGCCTTCTATGCGCGAGCGCGTCAGGCGTACGCGATAGTAGCGACGGGGGAGCGCCGTTTCTATGGAAACATCATTCTTCGCAAGGGCGTCATCGAGCCTTGAGGGCTGCAGGGAGGGCGCCTCGAGGTGATCTGCCGTAAAGATCGTGCTAGTCGAATGCTTGCTACGGGCTAACCCGCCATCGGCAGAACCTGCATGCTCGAGTCGCACGGGAGCGTCTTCAGAGAAGACCGCTCGGTGCCATGACTTTCACAAGACTTAAAATGAGCGAGTTTTAAATAGTGAACAGCAGACTGAGATTTGTTACGACGGCCGCGCTCGCAACTTTCAGCTGCGCCATCGCTCACGCTGGCGATAGATTACTGCTGCAATATCCCACGATGTCGAAGACGCAGATCGTCTTCGAGTACGGGGGGGACCTCTGGAGTGTATCTCGCAGCGGCGGTCAGGCGCACGTGCTGGCGAGCGGCATCGTGCAACCGATAAAGATCGTCTTCGCTCCGGGAGGTGCGCGGCCGATCTTTTCGCCGGACGGTTCCATGGTCGCGTTCACCGGCACGTTTCAGAACAACACCGACGTATACGTCGTGCCGGCGAGCGGTGGACAGCCGCGCCGGCTGACGTATTACCCGGGCGTGAATGCCGCCGTGGGCTGGACGCGGGACGGCAAGAGCGTGCTGTTCCGCTCCGATCGCTACAGCTTCTCTCTTCCGGATCAGCTCTTCACCGTGCCGGTCACGGGCGGTTTTCCGTCGGAGCTGCCGTTGCCGACCGGGGAGACGGGTTCCTACTCCCCCGACGGCAGCCACATTGCCTATGTACCGGGGTTCGAGTGGGAGCCGTTCTGGAAGGGCTACAAGGGTGGCCAGCACGCGCAAATCTGGATTGCGCGACTGTCCGATTCCCAAACGGTGCGGATTCCGGACCTCAACGCCCAGGAGACCGAGCCGATGTGGATCGGCAACCGGATCTACTTTCTATCGGATCGCGACGGGCCGGTGACGCTGTACGCGTACGACACCCGCAATCGGCAAGTGAAGCGCCTGATCGATAACACGGGTTTCGACATCACTTCCGCCTCGGCGGGTCCTGGCGGCATCGTCTACTCCCAGTTCGGCGAGCTGCATATCTATGATTTCGCTACCGGTACGACGCATTCGGTGGCGGTGACGGTGGCGGGCGATCTGCCTCAGCGCCGTCCCTATTACGAGAATGCCTCGCAACAGATCTTCGCGAGCGGTATCTCCCCGAACGGAGTGCGGGCCGTGTTCGCAGCGCACGGCGACATCCTCACGGTACCTGCCAAGCAGGGCAGCATCCAGAACCTCACAGAGAGCCCCGGGGTGATGGACCGGGAGCCGGCTTGGTCGCCCGACGGCAGGTCCATCGCCTACTTCTCGGATCGCGCCGGCGAGTACGACCTGCAGATCCGCCAGCAGGACGGCTCCGGGTCGGTGCGCCACATCGCCCTCGGGCAGAGCGATGCGTTTTATGGCGGCGTGAGGTGGTCGCCCGACAGCGAGAAGCTCCTCTTCGGCGACCAGAAGCTCAACTTGTGGTACGTAGACCTCACCCAGACCCGCCCCCGTCCAGTGAAGATCGCCACCGACCGCCTTTCCGAGCTGCATGAGATCGACGCGCGCTGGTCGCCGGATAGTCGGTGGATCGTCTACACGCGCGTGATGCCGAATTTATTGCACGCGGTGTTCATCTATTCGCTGCAACAGGGGAGCAGTCAGCAGGTCACCGACGGTGCCAGCGACTGCCTTTATCCGGCGTTCGAT
>Ga0335074_10004299_pt1 | contig 19615 bp, 17 predicted proteins | sample Lox_Sample_23_FD_206715 | JGI IMG/M metagenome (GOLD analysis project Ga0335074, IMG submission 206715) | Soil microbial communities from Loxahatchee National Wildlife Refuge, Florida, United States - Lox_Sample_2.3 | ecosystem: Environmental > Terrestrial > Soil > Wetlands | place: USA... | reverse complement strand
TGTCCAACTGGGACGTCAAACGCCCCGAGCACCGAAACCCGCCGAAACCCACGACCCGAGCCGAGGACGCAATCACCATCCTCGCCGCCTAAGGAAACGGTATTGGGTCTAGGCGGCGTTTGGCGTCCGGACCGCTTAGCGATCGTCACGGGCCAAGCCCAACCGCGAGTCGGGTCAAGGCGGCCGGGAAGAAGCTGCTGGAAGATGCGCTGAGACAATGGACTCTTATACACGTGGTGGGGCAGCGCGTAGTGCCAGTGCCCGACGAGCCATAGCAGGGCACCAACAGATCCCTGCGAGGCTGTGATCGACGGCCAACACGAGGACCCCGAAGATGGCGACGATCAAGCCGCCGAAGCGCAGGATGACCCCACCGGCGATCCAGAAGCCGACCATCACGACGACGGCGATTGCAATAGCAGCGGCGAGCATTAGCACTTCTTCCAGCTTGTGCGGCTCGTCTCGAAGTCTAGCTGGCGCGGCCTGGGCTCCAAGCCGATAGCGAGCTGCACGAGATGCGACTATTGGCGTTGAGATGCGACGCCCGCCGATAGAGCTTCAAGGGGTCAGTGACGCGGTTCTGTATGAGCTTCAGGTGCTTTTCGGAACGGCCCAGGCACTCCGCGACGAGGTTCAGGGCCCGACGCAAGGGACGCTGCCGTGGCCTCAGAAGATGGCGTGCATTGAGGCGTTCGCGATCCATGCGCGTGTGCTTGAGGCGTTCCTTTGGGACAAGCCGAATAAGCGTCATCCCGACGACGCGCTCGCGACCGATTTCTTCGCGGATGGCGAGTGGGAGGCGATCCGCGGCCGCGTTCAACGCTCCGAGCTCGATGAGCTTCGCGATCGTGCTGGTCACGAGATCGCCCATCTGTCCTACAAGCGGGTCAACAAGGCTGAGGAAGCGCGCCGCTGGAAGTTCGACGTGATCGCTGGCGTCATCGGAAACGCCTTCAGGCTGTTCCTCCAGAACGTCGACTCAGACCTCCTTTGCGATGGCTTTGAGCAGCGCTTGCGCGCGAGCTGGCCGGAATACCTCAACTTCCCGATCGCGATGAGCTTCCCGCCAAATAGCGACGCCGCCCCGGCGATCACCGTCGCGTCGCAAAGCCTCCAAGACGTCAGACTGCTCCACCAGGCGACGTTCGAGGAGATGTTGCCGACGGATCGGTCTACAGTCGGACTCTGACTTATCGCGTCGGGTCAATCCGCGAGCCGACGCGCTGTTGCGCAAGTTCGACATAGCGGTGGTATGCCTTACCCCACTCGGTGATCTGGGGAAGGCTCAGCAATTGTGCGGACGCATGAACTGGACTTGGGGCTGTGGCACGGAGTAGCGCGTGCGCGGCGTTGCCCATTCCCTCAAACGCCTCCACGATCGGGTCTTCTTTGCCCAGGCGGATGCGCATCCGGTCAAGACTCATCTCCATTTCCTGCATCGCCGGATTCGCTTCGTCGCGTAGCTCCGGCTTGATGTAGGCGTTGATGGCGGCCTGGCGCGCGGCGTTGCTCGCCGCCAGTGCGTTGGCGAGCACAGTGCGGAGGTCGGCGAGGTCAGCTTGCGAGCGCTCGTGTTCCAGGCGTGTGCTGAGCCGTTTACGCTCGTCTCCAAGCTGGCGGTGCTGGCGGCGATCGGTCGTCCACGCGGTGATAACTGCCACCAGGATCACGCCGATGAACGCGAGGATCGGGGCGGTCTGCTTTGTGGAATCCGCCCAGGCGATGGCGCCAGCAGCTACACCCGCAACGACGAGCACGGTGGCAATCTCATCCCTTCTGTGCATGGGCAGAACGTACCGAGAGAACAGGTCGCCGCCCGTGAGAGCGAACGAACCGAGAGATGGTGACGGCCTTGCGCGTCCTCGATAGGGCCGTTCGCCCATACCAGCAAGGGTTGTAGCTTCCGGGACCGTACAGCTCCTTACGACTTCTTACGGCAGCTCCGTAAGGTATCGTAAGAAGCGGTAAGCTGGCCGGGTGGCGCGGAATCCCTACCAGCCTGGCGTCGGCACGACCCCACCCTATCTCGCAGACCGCGAGGAGCAGCTCCAACGCTTCCACGCCTATCTGCGGGACTTCCCCGACAAGCGTCGCAACGTTCGCCTCAGCGGTCTGCGCGGGGTCGGCAAGACGGTCCTGCTCAAGGAGTATCGCGATGCGGCTCGGGAGCGTGATTGGGTGGTGATCCGCCGTGATCTGACCGCGCGACTGTGCCAGGAGCCGGACTTCGCCACCGCGATCGCCGACGACCTCGACACCGCGATCCGAGCGTTCTCGACCACCGCCAAGCTCAAAGGGCTGCTCGCCTCCGCGCGCGCCGCAGTCGGCGAGATCACCGTCGGCCTGCCGGGCGGGGTCAGCGTCACCGTCGCGCCTGGAGGTCGCGGCGGTCCGTCGATTCTGGAGGATCGGGTCGCCAGAGCGCTCATCCATGTCGGACGCCTGGCTGCCAGGGCCGGCCGTGGGGTGGCGTTCCTCTACGACGAAGCGCACACGATGCACGACCAGCCCCGCCAGCATCAATACCCACTCGGCGCGCTGCTCGGCGCGTTCGTCCAAGCGCAGGACCAGGACGACCCTCCGCTGCCGGTGATGCTCGTCGTCTCCGGCCTACCGCCTCTGATCCAGAATCTCCAGGCGGCGCGCAGCCACACCGAGCGACTGTTCCGCGTCGAGGAGCTCGGCAACCTCTCCCTCACCCAGCCAGCCCGCAATGAGCCTAGCCCGGCCGCGCTGGCGCTGATCAAGCCCGCCGAGAACACCGGGGTTCGCTTCGAGCGCGCGGTCGCTGAGCGGGTCGCCGCCGACGTGGATGGCTATCCGTACTTCATCCAGAAGTACGGGGAGGCCCTATGGGACGCCGCCGACGCCGCGAACCTCTCGGCTGTCACCGCCAAGCTCTACGCCGACACTCGTGCCCGCGTGCAGGACGCGCTCGATGCCGAGTTCTTCGAGAACCGCTACCTCGACGCGCCCCGCGCTGACCAGCTCACCGCCCGCGTCGCCGCCTCGCTCGGCGGCGAGCAGTTCGAGATCGCCAAGCTCGCCGGCCAGTTCCAGAGCCGTAACGCCAACGCCGTCCAGCAGAGCGTCAACCGATTGCTCAAGAGCAACCACATCTACCGCGTCAGCCAGGGCGTCTACGCCTACACCGCCCCGCTGTTCGGCGACTTCGTCCGCCGCAACTATCCACGCCAGCCGTCCGACTCCTGACCTCGCCCGGCGCTTTCTATCGAGCGGTGTTGGGTCTATAGAAAACCCTAGAAACGGCAGAGCTACGCTACTGCCGACCCAGCCTCAGAACCGGATCTCGATGCGGTTTACAGTGCGGGAGGAAGTCCCGTCGCTCCCGCTGGTTCAAAGCGCGGTGGATCGCGGTTTCTGACTCTGTTGCAGCGGTTCGCGGCCAAAGAGTCGGCGTCCCCTCGACTTGAACGCCACCACGCCGCACCGTAGTCTTCCGGCCAAGGGCGCCTGGAGGAGGAGCAATGGCGAGGTATCTGGTGGAACGACAATTCAGCGTCGGCCAGGCCGAGATGGATGCGGTCGGACGGCGCTCGCGAGAGATCTTGGAGGAGCGGTTTCCTGGGATCACCTGGGAGCACAGCCACGTGGCGATTGGCGTGGACGGCTGCGTACAGACGTTCTGTCTCTATTCGGCGCCGAGTGAGGATGTGATCCGCAACCATGCTCGTGAGCTAGGTCAGCACGAGGTCCTACGCATCTCGGAGATCGTCGGTGACGTCACGCCGGACGATTTCCCGTCCGATCACGACGACACCTAGGAGACGCCACTGGGCTCGGATCAGGCGCGCCCTGACGGAGACGCATCTCACCGACGTGCTGACCCGCGGCGAGAGCCAGCGCCCGCCTCCTGACGATCTCTTGCCGGCGCTCGGGGTCCAAATCGGGGAGCGCGAGCGCCTCGCCGTATAACGCCGCCGACTCGTCCTTGGCCCACCCTCGGCCTGCCTGGTCGGCCGCGAGCAGCAGGTACTCGAGCGCGCGAGCCGTATCGCCCGCTTCTCGCCAGTGTCGCGCAAGGGCGGTCGCCGTTGCTCCAGCGCCCCTCGTCCCATCCTCGAGAAACCCGCCAACGATTGCGTGGAGCTCCTTGCGCCTCGCGCGCGGCAGGGTGGCATAGGCGACGTCTCGGATAAGTGCGTACTTGAAGGTGAACTGTTCTTCCCGCTCGATCCACGAACGTGGCTCATGCCTTATCAAGTCGCGCGCCTCGAGCGAATCGAGCGCTTCGGACAAAACGATGCCGCCCTCGCCCATGCGCTCGAGCGCGCCGCGCCAGAAGACCTTTCCTACGATCGCGGCGTCGAGCAGCACGCGGCGCTCTTCGGAAGGAAGTGCGTCCAGCCGCGCCGAGACCAGCTCTCGGATCGTGGTTGGCAGATCCTGCCCAGCCAAGGCCGGGCGCTCGATCGCCGCAGCTGCGAGCTCCTCGATGAACAGCGGGTTTCCTTCGGCCGTCTGCACGACTCGGGCGTGATGACGATCAGCGGCGCGATGGAGAAGCCGCGTCGCGAGCTGGCTCGAGGCATCCCGATCGAGCGGCTCCAGCGACAGTGCCGTGTAGGCGGGGAGTCCTCCGCCCCAAGACGGTGATACCCCGAGAAGGTCAGGGCGCGCGAGCGCAAGCAGCATCAGCTGAACGTTGCGGACCCGGGAGGCGAGCACCTCTAACAGATCGAGCATGCCGCTGTCGGCCCATTGCAGGTCCTCGAACACGATCACCGTCGGACGATCGTGTGCCACAACCTGCACAAAACGTCTCGCCGCCAAGAACAGGATCTGGCGGTCAGTGACTTCGCCCTCGGTACCCAGGCCGATCAACATCTCGAGATGGGGAGCGATCTCCTCGACCGTCTCGGGAGCGGCGATCTCCGCGAGCCGGGCCCGCAGCTTAGCCTGCCCGACCGCCAACTCGTCGCTTGCGAAGATGTCGGCGAACTGCTTGACGTGCTGCGTGAACGGACCGTACGGAGTGCTCACGCCGTACGGAAGCGACCGCCCGCGGAGGATTCGCACGCCCTGCGCCTCGAGCTGAGCGGCGAATTCAGCAGCGAGCCGCGTCTTTCCGATGCCCGCCTCCCCGAATACCGTGGCCAGATGTGGTCGTCGCTCGCCGACAACGCTTTCGAAGACACCGTGAAGGGTGGCCATCTCGTGGATGCGCCCGAGCATCGGCACACTGCTGACCGCGCGCTCGCCGGGACCCGTGCGGGCGCCGATTGCGAGCCACGCGCGGACGGGTGCGTGCTTCCCTTTCGCTATGAGCGGCTCGACCTCCCGGTATTCGACTAGGCCACGTGTGGCGCGGTACGTCTCTTCTCCGACGAGAACCGAGTTCGTCGGAGCGCCCGACTGCATCCGGGAAGCCGTGTTGACCACATCGCCGGCAACCATTCCTTCGCGGAGATCCGCCTTGCTGACCGAGACGATCGCCTCTCCCGTGTTCACGGCCACTCGCACCTCCAATTTGAGCTCCGGGTCCGCGGCGTTCATCTCGGCGACAGCACCGCAGACGGCGAGCGCGGCGCGCACCCCTCGCTCGGGATCGTCCCCGTGGGCAACAGGCGCACCGAAGATCGCGACAACGGCATCCCCGATGAACTTCTCAACGACACCACCGAACGCCTCGATCTCCGCCCTCAGCCTCGTGTAGTACCGGTTGAGGATCGCCCGCACGTCCTCGGGATCGAGCCGCTCGGCCCGGGCGGTGAACCCGGCCATGTCGGCGAACAGAATGGTCACGATCCTGCGCTCCTCGTGCGCCCCCGCTCCTGACCCCAGCAACGAGGCGCCGCAGCCATTGCAAAAACGGGCGCCTTCGGGGTTCTCCTGTTCGCACGTCTGACACGTGGTCATGGCGCGCTAAGCCTACGACCGGAGCGACGCGCGTTCCACGAGCCGACGGCTAGACGGTCTGGAAGGTCGTGTGGAGCGGCGGAGCGACGGCGAGCGTCTGGTAGACCACGCAGTAGCGCTCGGTCAGTCGTTGGAGCGTCTCGAGCTGGTGCTCATCGACATCGCCCTCCAGCTCGAATGACAGCCGGATCGCCGAAAAGCCCACAGGCGCCTCGCGGTCGACACCGAGCGTGCCGCGGAAGTCGAGATCTCCCTCGGCCCGCACACGCCCCGACGGCACTGAGATCCCAAGCGAAGTCGCAACCGCCCGCAACGTCACACCCGCGCACGCCACCAGCGCCTCGAGCAACATGTCCCCGGAGCAGAGCAACGATCCATCGCCGCCCGTTGCCGGGTGAAGCCCCGCCTCGGCGATCGCTCGCGCCGTCTGCACGGAACAGGACACACCCTCCCCGAGCTCGCCAACGGCCGCCAACGTGACGAGAGCAGAGTCCGGCTGCTCGACGTAGCGCTCCTTGAGCGGTGACTGCAGGGCCCTCAACCCCTCGCGGTCCACAACCTCAGATGATAAGGACGCCGGCGCCACGATCCCAAATCACGTTTTCAGCAGACGCTAGGCGGTGTTCTCCGGGTTGCTCATCAGCTTGTAGAAGTCCGCGTAGCCCTCTTCTTGAGCTTCGCGGAGGTAGGCAGGCAGCGGCTGGTTCAGCTCGTTCGGGATCACCTCGTGGTTGAGGAGGTCTGAGAGCTGGCTCTCGAACTGGCTGCCCTGGCCGGCGAGGTTGTCCACTTCCATCACGCCGTCCCAAGTGCTGTAGTCGTAGAGTTCGAACTCCTGGTTGGCTGTCTCGACCGTGTCGGTGCCGGTGGCCCAATTGGAGTAGACGGCGTACTTGCCCTGACGGGTGCGCACTGAGTTGATGTGGTGCGCTGCGGCCTGGGAGAAGGCCGTGTACTCGTAGGAGGCCTGCTCCATCGCCGTCTCGTCTGTTGCGTGGGCAATGTAAGGACGCCCGGCGGTGCGGGGATGTTCGGCAATCGCCGCCAGGTCGTAGCGGCGAGCGATGTGGGCGTAACGCGAGTCGGCGCGCCAGCCACTGGAGCCGTGGGCGAGGGTCAGCAAAAGCGGGGTGATGTCAACGCTCGACGTGAACTGCTGACGGGCCTGGTACCTACCGTTGGACAGCCGTCGGTACGGGTCCACGACGTAGAGCGGAACGTGGATTCCCTCCTCATACACGCCCCCGCCCTTGGCGCGCAGGCCATGGGAGCCACCGTACTCGCCGTGGTCTGAGGTGAAGATCACGATCGTGTTGGCCGCGATCTTCGGCCGCGCGTAGAGCGCGTCGAGCACCCGCCCGATCTGGACATCGACGTGCTGCTGGTACCAGACATACAGGTTGAGCATCTTGTCCCAGGATGAGGTGCCGTCGGTGTTGTAAAGCTCTTGGGGACCGCAGACGAGGTCGAGGGTCTGGTAATAGGCCGACTGGAGGCGCGGCTTCCTGGCTTCGAGCTGCTCGAGGGTCTCGACATTCGGCGATCCGGCGCCGAAGTTCCAGTTGACCTCCTGGTCGGCCGTCTTCTGGTCCACGTTCGTATCGTTGGGCCACCAGTTGATGTCGTGGGGGTTCACGAACGACACGGCAGTGGCCCACGGCCCGTCCGCTCCGGCGTCGTCGAGCCAGCCGAGGAACTGACCGGCGATGACAGGATCCATGGACAACCCCTGCTGTGGGTTGCCGTTGGGGGACGGGAAGGTGCCGCCGTCGAAGCCGTAGGGCTCGAGAGTCCCGTTGGCTGAGTCGGCCTCCACGGCGAGATGCCACTTGCCGTACCAGCTGGTGCGGTAGCCCTGCTGGCGGAGCATCGTGCCCCAGGTCGGGAACAGGGGCGAGAGCGTGCTCGACGTCTCCGTCAGCGTGAGCATGACCCCGGTCTGATGGCTGTAGAGCCCAGTCAGCAGGGTGCCGCGGGCCGCGGTGCACATGTTCGAGGCCGTGTAATGATTCTCGAAGCTGGTTGCTTGCTTTCGGATCCGCGCGATGTTGGGCAGCCACGCGTCGATCTGGGCTTGGTCCGGGAACCATCGGTGATGACGCAACTGGTCAACGATGATGAACAGAATGTTCGGCCGCGTCTCGTCCCGCGGCCTGGGCGCCCGGTTCTTCGGCTTTGCCTCGACGGCTGACCGTCGCGCTTGCGCTTCAGCGGGGAGAGCAGCGCCAGCGGCGAGCCCGACCGCCGCCGACCGCTTGAGAAACGATCGTCGATTCAGATTGTTCATATCTTCAATCAAGATAATAGATAAAGGCGGCGCCCGAAGCTCGGGAGGAGCGATCGAATTCGCGATGCCGCGAGCGCGAACGCTCGTGTCAGGCGTTACATCGGAGCTTGTTGACGAACTCCGCTGGAGTGAGTCGACGAGTAGGCACGCGGTGATCAGCGGCGGCGTCTGGGGTGGGTCGCGCTACCTGCGAGGAGGGGCTTTGCCGCGATCTCACATAGCCGCTGCGTGCTGCCGCACCTCGCCGAGGTGGGCCGACTGCTCGGCCGTCACGTCGGTGGAGATCGGCCGATGAGAAGCGGAGAGCATTTCGCGCATTTTGAGGATCCACCACGCGGTTACGAGGCTGTCGGTCTCACGCAGATCGAGCCCGGTCGCCTGCTGAAACCGATCGAGTCGGTGGCGCACGCTGTTGGGATGGACAGCGAGCCTGTGCGCGGTTGCGCCAACGTTGCGCTCGCTGGCCAGGTAAGCGCGAACGGTCTCCTCGAGCTGATCACCGAAACGCCCGAGCTCATCGAGCCCTGAGAAGTGCCGGACGTCGAGTCGCCGGCCGAGCTCGTCCGCTAGGAGCAGGGCTGGGAGGACGCCAAGCTGCTCGGATGTGTGCACTCCCTGACGACCGAACGCCCGAACCGTGTCGAGGGTCTCGCTGGCGATGACGAACGACTGTGAGATCTGTGTCAGCTCGACAGCCGGGCCCAGTGCCAGGGTGTGACCGGGACCCAGCACGGGGACTGCGGACAGGACCCCGGCGAGATCTCCGTCGATGATCGCCGTAAGCGGGTGCGCGACTCCAGCTGCGCTGCGGAGCGCGCGCTGGAGCTGAGAGGATCCTTCGGCGACAACGTCGAGCGAGGCGCGAAACGCCATGTACTGGCCAGCGATCTGAAGCTCGGTCGAGGCGCAGAGCTCTTCGAGCCCAGCCGGATCGAGACGGCCGAAGAGCAGGTCCCGTACCAGCTCCGCCTGTTGTTCGGCTCCACGGCGCGCGAGTTCCAGGCCGGTGCGTCCGTGGCCGCGGGCCGCCTGTGTCATCACGAAGTTCGCCCACGCCCAGCTCAGGTCGTGGACGCGCAGTACGAGCTCGATCGGGACTTCCAGGCGAGCCGCCTCTTGATCCCACGCGCTCAAGATCACTTGCGCCGCGGCGTGGAACGTCTGCATCACAGCCTCGACCGGTACGCCTTGCTGAGCGCGCTGCTCCCCGATCCGCGCAGCGTAGGTCGCGGCCTCCTCCCCTGGCCCGGTCAGCTGGGTGACGCTCGCCAGCCCTGCGCGGATGCCCGTGGAAGACGCCTCGCGGAGCTCCTCGACGGGCACGCGTCGGTAGGCGTCGCTGTCTTGCTGAAAGCGATCGACGCAGCGGGTCGTTAGTTCATCGAGGCGTTCCAGCAGCGTTGCCGCGATCGCGTCTAGAACGGACCTTTCGTGGTCCTCGCCTGTGGATAGCTCCAACGAAGAACCCTCTCTGGTTGGCAGTTCTCCCATTGCCTTGGACGACTGATTGTGAATACTACGGTCGAGGCGTTCGGTGTGCTGCAGGCGCGCCGGCTGATGCGGCGAGGGATAGACAGGGATATGTCTGCGGTCAGGGAGGAGAGGCGGCGCGCGGTGGTTCACCGCGCGGCAAGCGGATTCGCGATCGTGCTGATCGCCACCTTCCTATCTCTGCTCGTCGATCGGCCGCCGAGCGCAGATGCCGACGGGCCGGTAACGAGCGCGCTCTCGCGTGCCGGACGATGGATCGTCGATACCGAGGGCCGCGTCGTAGTGCTGCACGGTCTCAACATCGTGAAGAAGTGGGCGCCGTACTATCCGAGCCGCTTCGGCGCCCAGGACGCTCGCTTCCTCGCTAACGAAGGATTCACGGCGGCGCGCATCGGTTTCATCTGGGCAGGCACCGAGCCGGAGCCCGGCGTGTACGACGACGCCTACGTGCACGACATCGTCCACCTCAATGATCTCCTGGCCCGGTATGGGATCCGCACGCTGATCGACTTTCACCAGGACAGCTGGGGTCAGAGCACCGTCTATGGTGACGGCGCGCCGGCCTGGGCCTCGCTCGGCATCAACTCGAATCAGGACTTCGAGGACTTCTGGGACAACGAGAAGGCTGTCGACGGGATCGGCATCCAGACTCAGTTCGTGAACATGTGGCGCCATGTGGTGCCGATCCTCGACGCCAGCGCCGGTGCGACGAACATCCTCGGCTTTGACCCGTTCAACGAGCCCAACGCGGGCTCGGGCTATCCCTCCTGCAGCGGGCCGTGTCCGGCATTCGAGGAGGGGCAGCTCGCCGCCTTCTACCGGCAGGTGATCGCGGCGATCCGCTCCACCGGCGACGAGCACCTGATCTTCCCCGAGGGGGTTGCGCAGAACGCCCAGCAGCAGCCCTCGGTGCCCGCGTTCAGCGACCCGCAGACCGCGTTCAACTGGCACTACTACTGCGAGGCCTCGCAGCTGCTCCCCGATCAGACCGGCTTGCTCACCAACGAGTACTGCCCCTCCGAGGACGCATCGGCGTTCGCGAACATGGATGCATACACGGCTCGGCTCGGGGTGCCGTGGATCGTCAGCGAATTCGGCGCCAACGACGCCGACGCCGAGTACGCCGACGAGGTCGAAATGATGGGCGAGCGGTTCCTCTCGTGGATGTACTGGATGTATTACAACGACGCGACCGAGCCTTGGGACCCGCCGACCGAGGGGCTGTTGATCAACGACAACGAGCCGGGTTCGGAGGCAAACGCCAAGCAGCCCAAGCTGGACGCGCTCGTCGTCCCGTATCCGCAGGCGATCGCCGGGACCCCCGAGAGCTACAACTTCGACCGTGCCACCGACACGATGACGATGACGTACTCGACTCGTGCGGTTCCCGGCGCGCATCTCGCCGCGAGGGCTCGCACCCAGATCTTCGTGCCCGAGCGCAAGTACCCGACCGGCTACACGGTGCTCGTGAGCGGAGCGCGCGTCACCTCAACGCCAACCGCACCATGGGTCGAGCTCGCCGCGCTGCCACGAGCACGGACGGTCGCGGTGAAGATCGTTCCGCGCACCGGCTCGCGCACCGAGCTGCCTTCCCAGGCGGTCAGTTTCCCGCTCGCCGGTGGGTCCGCCCGACAGGACGGAAGGGCGCGCTCATGAGTCCCACGTGGTTTGGCAACCACGTGCGTCGTCACGCGCGTCGCGTCCTGTGGGCGGGAGCGATCGCAGTCGCGGGCGTCACGGCGGCGGCATCGGCGTCACTTGCCGCGGCAACCGGGACGGCGTCCGCGCCGAGCCAGGCTCGGGCGTTGTCACGCCGGCCGATCGCCGAGAACCCGACCTGGAGCTCCTACATCCTCGACCCATCGACACCCTACGTGTATCCGACGGCGGTGTCGGTGACGAGCAAAAGCGCCACGGGTACCGTGACGAACGCCAAGGGGCTGGTGGGCGGGAAGGGGACCGCGTGCATCACATCTACTGCTCCGACGGATCCATACATCACGTTGGACTTCGGCAAGGAGGTCGGCGGGACGCCCGAGTTCAACGTCACCTCACTGAGCACGTCGAAGGCCGGGGGCGCCCAGATCCGCCTGGCGTATTCGGAGATGCTCCGGTACATGTCGACGATGTACGGCGACATGGATCCTGAGTCGGCGGCCGGTGACCCCGGCCGTGGCACGACTATCTCCGCCGGCGCACCGGGAGCCTACGCGGACACGACGGGCATGACAGGTGGCGAGCGGTGGGTGCGGATCTCGCTGCTGACGCCGGGGACGGTGTGCCTCAGCGACTTCCGAATCAAGATCACCTACTACCGTCCGAGCGCGGCCGACTACGATGGGCACTTCCTCTCGAGCGACCCGATCCTGAACAAGATCTGGTACGGCGCGGCATACACGCTGCACACGACCACGATCCCGCAGACGGACGGCCCGATGGTGATCACCGATGGTGCCAAGCGAGACCGCACGATGTGGTTCGGCGACCTCAGCGCCTCACTGCCCAACTATTACTTCAGCACCTCCGAGGCGCCGTACATGCTGAACTCGCTGACGCTTTTGCGCTGTTCGCAAAGCAGCGACGGGTACATCGCCACCAGCGGATCTGGCAAGTGCCCGGACGAAGAGCCGGCGACGGCGATGCCGACCTCGTGCGTGCCCTTGGGAGGCGTCAACCTCGACCTTGGGCTCTATGACATGGAGGACGTGATCAACGTCCGACAGTACGAGCTGTACACCGGCGACACGGCGTTCGTGCGTCAGGTGCTGCCCGACCTCGAAGCAGCGATGTACTACCTCAACTGCCAGGTCCAATCCGACGGGCTGTACCAGACCAACCCCGACGAACTGAACTGGCATGTGTTCGACATCGGCTACGGCGAGGACGCCAACACCAACGACTGGTACTACTGGGCGCTGCGCACGATGGCCTACTTCGAGCGCAGGTTCGGCTCTGGTGAGGCCGCGGCCGAGGTCTACGACGAGCGCGCCGACGCCGTGCGTGCGGGGATGATGGCCAAGCTGTGGGACCCGTCGGTCGGAGCGTTCCGATTGAACACCGCCGACCCGCGCGACAACCACCCGCAGGACGGCAACGTGATGGCGGTCGTGTCTGGATTGATCACCGGCGAGCAGGCGCGCTCGGCGCTGGCCTTCGTGCACAACAATCTCTGGTCGAAGTACGGGACGCTTGACGGGCAGTTCACCAACGACCCGTGGATGAGCCAGATCATCTCTCCCTACATGGGCGGCTACGAGCTGCTGGCGCGCTTCGAGCTCGGGCAAACCTCACTGGCGCTCCAGCTCCTGCGCCGCGAGTACGGCCACATCGTCACCTCCGACCCGGCCAGCACGATGTGGGAGAAGGAGGACATCAACGGCACGATGCCCACGCAACTCCCCATGGGCACCTGCTACGAGCTCTGCCCGGCTCAGGGCCCGATCTCCCCGGGCGAGCAGTCGGCCTCGCACGCGTGGTCGACCACCCCGCTGCGCGCGCTGTCGATGTACGTGCTGGGCCTCCAGCCCGACAGCGACGCCTGGCGCACCTGGACGATCGCGCCCCAGCCTGGCGACCTCGCTTGGGCACAGGGCCAGGTCGGCACCCCCAACGGCCCACTCATCTCGCGCTGGCAGCGAGGCCCGAGCAACCGCTGGCTGAAGCTCACCGTTGTGGCTCCGCCGCACACCAGCGGTACCGTCGTCGTTCCTGAGCTCGGCGAACCGCGCGCGATCTTCCGTGACGGGGTGATGATCTGGAACGGTCGCCAGGCCGTCGGCGGCAGCCACGCGGTTGTCCAGGCGGGCGGCGTTGAGGTCCCCGCCTCTTGTGGAAGGCACACCTACGCGTGGTGGGGAGCGGCGTCCAGGATCATGGCGTCCGGGTCGACCCCGTGAGTGGAATGGTGCTTCGCCCCGCGGGTCGAGGTCTCGCAGCGGTCGCGCTGGCCGTGCTGTTGTGCACGCTCAGCGGCGTGCCGTCGAAGGCTCGGGCCGAGCACGTGCCGTCAACGGTTCGGGCCGAGCAGCCGGTCAGCGGCGGGCCGGTGACGAGCGCGCTCTCGCGCGCCGGGCGATGGATCGTCGATACCCAAGGCCGCGTCGTGGTCTTGCACGGCATCGACATCATCAAGAAGGTCTCGCCTTACTACCCGAGCAAATTCGGCGCTGAGGATGCGTCCTTTCTCGCCGACGAGGGGTTCACGGCGGCGCGGATCGGCTTCATCTGGGCTGGCACGGAGCCCCAGCCCGGCGTCTATGACGACGCCTACGTCCACGAGATCGTGGACTTCAACGACCTGCTCGCCCGCTACGGAATCCGCACGCTGATCGACTTTCACCAGGACAGCTGGGGGCCAAGCGTGCCCGACGGCGACGGCGCGCCCGCGTGGGCGTCCTTGGGCGTCAGCGCCGATCAGGACTTCGAGGACTTCTGGGACAACGACAAGGCCGTCAATGGCGTCGGTATCCAGACCGCCTTCGTGAACATGTGGCGGCACGTGGTGCCGATCCTCGACGCCAGTCCCGGCGCGACGAACATCCTTGGCTTCGACCCGTTCAACGAGCCGTACCCCGGGTCAGGCTATCCCTCTCCGTGCGGGGATTTCTCGCCGTGTCCGGCGTTCGAGGAGGGCGCGCTTGCGACTTTCTACCTGCATGTGATCGCGGCGATCCGCTCGACCGGCGACGGGCACCTGATCTTCCCTGAGGGGATCGCGCAGAACGCGCAGAAGCAACCTTCGCTGCCCGCGTTCAGCGACCCGCAGACCGCGTTCAACTGGCACTTCTACTGTGGGGCCTCGCAGGTGATTCCCGACCCAACCGGCCTGGTCACGAACGAGTACTGCGACCCGGTTGACGCATCGGCCTTCGCGAACATGGACGCCTACATCGCGCGGGTCCGTCTGCCGTGGATCGTGAGCGAGTTCGGAGCCAACGAGGCCGACGCCGAGTACGCCCACGAGGTCGACCTGATGGGCGCCCGCTTCCTCTCGTGGATGTACTGGATGTACTACGGCCCGGTCGACCCCGCCGACACGCCGCTGCAGAGCATCATCATCAACCAGAATGAGCCGGGCTCGGAGTCGAACGCCGATCAGCTCAAGCTCGACGCGCTCGTCGTCCCCTATCCGCAGGCCATCGCGGGGACCCCTGAGAGCTACGCATTCGATCGCTCGACCAACACGATGACGATGACCTACTCCCCCCACGCGGTCCCGGGTGCGCATCTCGCCGCGGACGCGCTGACGCAGATCTTCGTGCCCCGCCGCAAGTACCCGACCGGCTACACGGTTCAGGTGAGCGGCGCGAAGGTCCTGTCGAGTCCAACCGCGCCATGGGTTGAGCTGGCAGCGTCGCCGGGAGCGCGACTGGTGCGCGTGAAGATCATTCCGCGCACCGGCTCGCACACCGAGCTGCCGTCCCAGGCCGTCAGCTTTCCGTTGGCCTACGCATCCGCGCCCGCTCCGCCCGAAGTGACAACACCCGCCGAGCTCGGTCTGCCCGGCTCCACTGCCTGTCGCAGGAGTACCACGATCGCGTTCACGCTCCGCCTGCCCCATGGCGCAGAGCTACGCCGCGTTCGCGTGACGGTCGACGGCCGCACCCAGTCGGTACACGACGGTTCGCGACGTCGGGTCACCGTCGAGCTCCGCGGCAAGCCGCGGAGCTCGGTGCGCGTCAGCCTCGTGGTCGTGACCAAAACGGGAAGCACGCTGACCGAAACCCGGATCTACCGGTTGTGCGCGCCCAAGAACGCGAACGCCTGAACTCGCCGATGAGCGACGTCGCGCTCCGCAACCAGGCACTCGCGGTCGTCGTCGCACTTGCAGCTCTTCTGCTCGCGCCGACCGTGACTGAGGCGCAGACTCCGTGCGGCACCTACGCGTGGTGCAACACCTCGCTGTCGCCCGATCACCGCGCGACGCTACTCGAGGACGCGATGAGCCAGTCGGACAAGATCGCCGTGCTCACCGGCGGCTCCACCCTGGGGATGCCGACCGGCTACCACCGCTTCGTCGACGGGCCGGTTGGGGTATCCGCCGATCAGGCGATCAACGGCACCAGCCTCCCGGACGCTCTGGCGGGCGCGACCGCGATGCCGGCCGCGATCGCTCTGGCCGCGAACTTCAACCCCGCGATGGCACGCAGCTACGGGGCGGTCGTCGGCGCCGAGGCACGCGCTCGTGGCTTTGCCGGGGTGTGGGGCCCCGACGTGAACATCATGCGCACACCGCTCGGCGGACGTACTTACGAAGGCTACGGCGAGGATCCGTTCCTTGCCGCCCGGACCGCGGTTGGTTGGATCGACGGTCTGCAGAGCGAGGGGGAGATGGCTGTGGTCAAGCACTTCGCCGAGAACAACCAGGAGGGCCAGCTCGGCGCCTCGCCGGCAGAGGGTGCCGTCGGTGGACGCGAGAACTTGAACGTGATCGTCGACGACCGCACACTGCACGAGATCGAGCTGCCCGCATTCGCCGCCGCAGTCGGTCAGGCGCACGCGGCGGGGGTGATGTGCGCCTACGTCCAGGTCAACGGCGCCTTCTCGTGTGACAGCCCGTACCTGCTCCAGACGATTCTCCGGGACCAGCTCGGCTTTCAGGGGATCATCACCTCCGACGCCGGCTCGGCTCATTCTCCGCAGGCAGACCTGAACGCGGGGATGGACTGGGACATCGAGGGCAACGCCGACAACACCGCGACGATCAAGCTCGCGCTCACAGACGGTCAGGTGAGCGAGGCGACACTTGATGCGCGCGTGCACGAGGTCCTGCGCACGCTGTTTGCCTACGGAGTGTTCGACCGCGCGCCCTATCCCTATGACGCCTCCGCCACCGACCGCGTCCACGACATAGCGATCGCCGACGCGACAGCCGAGGGCGGGGCGACGCTGCTCAAGAACGACGGCGTGCTACCGCTGTCGTCCAAGGTGCGCTCGATCGCGGTGATCGGAATGCCGGCCGAGAAGTACGTGCACGGCTTTGGCTCGTCGCAGGTCTACCCCTACTCGACCACCAGCCTGCTTCAGGGGATTCGGGCCCGGGCGCGGCGTGCGGGCGTCACGGTCACCTACAACGACGGCAGCGACGTGTCTTCCGCGGTCGCCGAGGCGAAGAGCGCAGATGTCGCGATCGTCGTTGCCGGCGACAGTGAGAGCGAGGGCGACGACAAATCGTGCATGTCGCTGACGCCCGAGTGCGCGCCCACGATCGAGAGCACGATCCCGCCGGATGACCCACAGAACGCGCAGGCCGCTTGGGGCGACCAGGACTCGCTGATCTCCGACGTCGCGGCCGCGAACAGACGCACGGTGGTCGTCCTGGAGACCGGCGCGCCGGTGCTGACCCCGTGGCGCGGCTCGATCGCCGCCCTCCTAGAGGCGTGGTACCCGGGCGAGGACGGCGGCACAGCGATCGCCCGCGTCCTGTTCGGCGACGTCGACCCAGGCGGACGGCTGCCAGCGACATTCCCGGCGCAGTATTCCCAGGAGCCGACGGCGAATGATCCTTCCTCCTACCCGGGCGTACTCGAACCGTCGGCATCGCAGACGTTGTATACCGAGACCTACAGGGAGGGCGTGTTCGTCGGCTACCGCTGGTTCGACGCCCACCACCTCGTGCCCGCGTACCCGTTCGGGTTCGGCCTCTCCTACACGACCTTCAAGCTCTCTCACCTGCGCATGCGGGGACGCACTGTGTCGGTGACCGTGCGCAACACCGGTAGGCGGACCGGCTACGCGGTACCCGAGGTCTACCTCGGGCTACCCACCACCACCGCCGTGCCAGAGCCCCCGGAACAGCTCGCGGGCTTCGACAAGCTCTCGCTGGCGCCCGGCCGGTCGCGAACAGTCAAGATCGCGATCCCGCAGCGCTCCTTCGAGTACTGGAACACCGCTGCGCAGTCCTGGTCGATCCTTCCCGGCTGCATGAAGGTGATGGTCGGCAGCTCCTCCGGCGACCTGCCGCTCCAAGCGCAATACGCGCAAGGTGGATCGCGCTGCGGGGTCGTTCGCCAAGACAGCTCGCCGCCCGGGATTCGACGGTCGAACAATTCTTGAATTTGCTTGGCGGCGGCGTTAGGTTGCGTGTGCCACTTCGTGGGTTCGGAGGTAGTCGTGTCACGGAAGCCAAGACCTCGTCTTCGTTGGGCTCCGCTGGTGCTTCTTGTGTTGCTGATTGCGGCTGGGACCGCGTTGGCGGCCGGCGCGAGGCTCAAGGTCACGGGACCGTCGGGAACGCTCAAGGCGGACACGAGGTACACGGTGACGGCGTCCGGCAACGCAAGCCACAACGCCAACACTCTGTTCGCGTACGAGGGAGGCCAGGTCGGCGGCGGAACCGCCGCCATCAGGTGCAACGCCACGGAGAATGGGGAGTACGCCCAGTACAAGCCTGCCCCCAACGTCCACGTCTATCTCGGCTCCCACCGTGTCCACGGAAGCTTCAGCTTGACCTGGAGGTTCATCGCGGCACACCCAGGCCCCAGATCGTTCTGCGCATACCTGACGAACTCGAGCGGCAATACAACCTACGCCAAGGCGAGCCTGCACTGGACGAACCAGCCAGGCGGCTGAAGGTACGGTCAGCGGGGCGGGCGGTGCAGGGTCTGGCGCGTGTGCCGTGCCGGCGCGACCGTGTGCACCGTTCGTGGCACAGCCCGGGGCGCTTCGGCGGCAGCGAAGTCCGAGAGCGCCAGACCCCCGAAGGTGGTTGCCGCCAGGACGGCTACCACGGTCCAGACGGTCGCCGTCGAGGTGATGCGCTGGATCAGCCCGTCCACCGCCAGACGTATGAACAGCCCGGTGCGCGAGCGTCCCTCATGCGCGATGAGGTCGTCCATCAGCGCCACGATCTCCGGGCCGTGACGCTTGCGGACCCGGCCCGGGTAGAGCAGCAGGATCGCGCCCGTGAGGCGGTCCCTCATGGGCTACCCAGAGCGATCCGCTCCAGCCCGAGGCTCGCGATCCGGGCGGATTCGGCCAGACGCTCGGCCAGCGCCGTCCGGCCCGCCGGGGTCAGCCGGTACGGGTAGCGACGGTCGTCGGCCGGCAGGCGCTCCACGAAGCCGTCGGCCTCGAGCTTGGCCAGCGCCCCGTACAACGTCCCCGGCGACAGGGCAACCCCGGAGAAGCTCTCGATGTCCTTGATCAGTGCATAGCCGTGGCGGTCACCGCCGGCAAGGCTGGTCAGCACAAGGACGCTGCGTTCGGCCAACCGCATGCGACTCAGAGTACGCCGATCCTGTCCAGCGGCCAATATGTGAAGAACGCGACGCCGATGATGTAGCGCTGCGGAACCGGACCCCAGTAGCGGCTGTCATCGGAGTCCCCGCGGTTGTCGCCCATCATGTAGTAGTCGCCGGCCGGGACCCGGATCGAACGGGAGAACGTGCATTCGGCCGCGCCCCCGCAGGCGGTGATGTAGGTGTCCGGCTCCGGCTTGCCGTTGCGGATCACGTGCCCATCCACGATCCGCAGCACATCACCGGGTAGGCCGACGACGCGCTTGACAAAGGTCTGTCCCGACTCACTGGCCAGCGGCCGGTCACACGGTTGGGCCAGCGCAGCCCCGTCGACGCTAAACCCCTGCTGGGAGTTGGCACACTGGCCTGACCCGAGGTCTGCACCGTGTGGCGGATGGAACACAACCACGTCCCCGACCCCGGGGTGCGTGTCCATCCGGTTGACCAGGATCCGCTGATTGATGCCCAGCGTCGGCAGCATCGACCCGGTTGGGATCCGGTACGGCTTGACTACGAACGCCTGTAGCAGCAAGGCGAGGCCGACCGCAACGGCGACGGTGAGCACCAGCTCCAACAGCGCCCGCAGACGACGCGTCAATGACTCGGAACTCGTTATAACGCTTTCCGAGTGTACCAGTCCTTAATGGCTACGCCACCTGCACGCGGCGCCACCCGCGGGCCGCGTCGAGCCGGCACGGACGGAATCGGTCGGGATGGT
>Ga0335074_10004298_pt1 | contig 19615 bp, 19 predicted proteins | sample Lox_Sample_23_FD_206715 | JGI IMG/M metagenome (GOLD analysis project Ga0335074, IMG submission 206715) | Soil microbial communities from Loxahatchee National Wildlife Refuge, Florida, United States - Lox_Sample_2.3 | ecosystem: Environmental > Terrestrial > Soil > Wetlands | place: USA... | reverse complement strand
ACGACTCGCTGCGAGCCGTGTTCAACGGGATGATCGATCGGCGCCCCGCCGCGATCGCCCGATGCACCGGCGTCGGCGACGTGGTGAGCGCCGTTGAGTACGCGGGCGAGCACGGCCTGCCGCTGGCCGTGTATGGCGGTGGGCACGGTGTCACCGGGCACGCGGTGTGCGACGACGGGTTGGTGATCGACCTGCGGCCGATGAAAGACGTCCAGATCGACGAAACCGGCGCCGTGGCGCGAGCGGAGGCCGGGCTCACCTGGGGTGAGCTCGACGCCACCACGCAGGCCCACGGGCTGGCGGTCACCGGCGGGCGCGTGTCCACCACGGGGGTCGCCGGTCTCACGCTCGGCTCGGGGTCGGGCTGGCTCGAGCGAAAGCTCGGGCTGACCGCCGACAACCTGCTCAGCGCCGAGGTGGTACTGGCCGACGGGTCGCTCGTGACCGCGTCTGAGTGGGAAAACGACGACCTGTTCTGGGCGCTGCGAGGTGGTGGGGGCAGCTTCGGGATCGTTACCGAGTTCGAGTTCCAGCTTCACCCGATCGGCCCGATCGTGCTGGGCGGGATCGTCCTTCACGGCGTCGAGCGCGCCTCGGAGGCGGTGCGGTTCTTCCGCGATTTCATGGCCGACGCACCCGACGAGGTCGGCGGTGGCGTGGCTCTGATTACCGCGCCGCCCCAGCCATTCGTTCCCGCATGGCTGCGCGGGCGACCGGCGATCGGCATCATCGCGTGTTACGCCGGCAATGTGCGGGACGGCGCGCGCGTGCTCGCGCCTCTGCGCGAGTTCGGTCCGCCCGCCGCGGACCTGATGGAGCGGATGCCGTACACCGCGCTGCAGCAACTCGTCGACGGCGCGAACCCGCCGGGTCTGCGAAACCACTGGAGCGGGGAGTTCCTGGTCGAGCTCTCTGACGAAGCGATCGAGGTGTTCTGCGCCGCCCACGCGAACGTGCCGTCGCCCTTCACCCAGATCTTGATCGTCCCGGGCGGTGGTCAGGTCGCCCGGATCGGCGACGACGCGACAGCCATCGGAGAGCGGCAGGCACCCTGGAACGCGCATCTGTTGACCATGTGGACCGACCCGGCCGAAGACGGCCGCAATCTCACCTGGCTGCGCGAGCTCCGGGCCGCGTGCGCCCCATACACGACCGGTCGCGTGTGGCTGAATTTCCTCACCGAGGAGGGCGAGCGGCGGGTCCGTCGGGCCCTCGGCGATGACAGGTATGAACGCCTGCAGGCGGTGAAGTCGCGCTACGACCCCGAGAACCTGTTTCACCTAAACCAGAACATCGTCCCGAGGAAGTAGAACCGGTCCGTCCACCCTTGCAAAATGTGGCAAATCGGAACCGTCTGCCTCGGGTTTGGCGACATAAGCATGCGGTGGATGCTTATGTGCGGATTTCGCCGGCAGCGTGGGGTCTTTGGTGAGTTTTACCTGGCCGGTTCGCGTTTCCACCCGTGGGGGCGACCGGAGGTAACGCGCCGGCGCCGGCGATGTGCAGAGCCGGCGCCGGCGCGGGGGGACGACAAGCGTTCGCCCGCTGGGTGAGCGACACTTGGCGGCGGATGGGGTCACACCTCCATAGCGGAGGTGGTCAACGTGGCACAGGATCTCGTTGTGAGTGTCAACCCTCCACGAGAACCAGGAACCATAATGAGCAGCGAACGTTGCCGGCGCCCCGTCGCCCCGGTGGGCGCCACGCCGGCGCGCTCAGCGAATCGAGCATCATGATGTTCGAGGCGGGCCTTGCCGGGTGGGCGGTGACGCTCGCCGCCATCGGTGGTCTGATCACGTTCGATCTGTGGTACTCCCATCGCCACCCACGCGCGATCGGGATCCCCGAGGCGCCACCTGCTCGGTCTTCTACATCGTGGTGCTGATGATCGGGATCGTCGGCGAGTTGGCGCTGCGCGCGGTGTTCATCGCCATCGGCGCCACGATGCTCGAAAAGCTGTCCTTCACCTATCTGCTCTTGGGCCTGGCCCTGACCGCCACGGCCGTCCAGTTGTTCCGCCACCGCGCAGGCGGACCGTCCATCCCCAGAAACGTGGTCGTCGCGGCCGCGCGCCGCCGCGGCGTCAGGCCGGCGCTGCTCGTGTTCGCGGCGAATGCGTTCGCGCTGCTCGGCCTGCGCGCCCTGTTCTTCCTCGTCTCCGGTCTGCTGGCACGGCTCGCCTATCTCTCGATCGGACTCGCGGGGATCCTCGCGTTCATCGGCGCGAAGCTCGTCTTGCACTTCGCGCACCTGCACAGCGAGGCGGTCCCGGAAATCTCGACTGGAGTGTCGCTGGCGGTGATCGCTCTCGCGCTCGCGGTCACAACCGCCGCCAGCCTGCTCAGGACGCGGAGTATCAGCGCTCGATCGAGCTCGGATCGTCGGGCACGTCGACCGCGTACTGCTTGAGCATCTCGAGCGGCACCGCCTGGAGCGTCCGCTCATGGGTGGCGGCGAGGACGACGAACGCCGCAACGCCCTCCCGGTGCGCGCGCAGCCAGGCGTGGGTGGTCACGCACCAGCGGTCGCCGGGCTCGAGGCCGGGGAAGCGAAAGTCTGGGACCGGCGTCGTCAGGTCGTTGCCGATACTCCGCTGAAACTCGAGGAACTCCTCGCTGACGACCGCGCAGATCGTGTGGCTCCCGAGGTCCTCCAGGCCGGTACGGCAGCAGCCGTCCCGGTAGAAGCCAGTGAGCGGATCTCCGCCGCACATCTCGAGCGGGCCGCCGAGGACGTTGCGCTCCATGAGGCGGCAGTATCACGCGTGGGGCCATCGCCGCGGGGCTTGCGGATTTCTTCGGGCTATCTTCGGAACCTCGACGATCATCAATCGATATGAAGGCGCTCTCCATCATCCTGAGGCCGATCCAGTGGGGCTGGGCCGTCTGCCTGACCGACGGCCGGGAGCTGGCCCGGTTCCGGGGGCCAGGGGCACACTGGCGGGCGCTCCACTACGTGGAAGGGCAGCTCGCCTAGCCCCCGGCTGGCCCGGTCGAGCTACCGGATGGCGGTCCCGCTGGGATTCCAGGGCAGGAGGTAGGCCCGGTAGGTGTTCACCCCGGATGGGAACTCCGCGTTGAACAGATTCTGTCCTGACGGAGAGAACTCCGAGATGTAGGGAAGCGCGCCCCAGCCGACGAACAGGTCGTCGTCGCGCGTCGTCTGGGCGTTTCCTTGCGATGCGGCCACGAGTCCCTCCGGCTGATCGTCGGAGGCGATCAGAGTCGCGACGCGATCGCGCGGGTCGAGCTTCACCGTCACCGCGCGGCTGACGCTGAACTCCGGCACGCCCGCCGACTCGTTGTCGAAGAACGTGTACTCATCGTTGCCGATCGCCTCCGGATCGTGCTGCCAGGCGAAGATCTCATCCGCGTTGTCGAGAGTCTGGCCGGGAGCGGCCTGCAAGCGGAAGCTCGAGTCCTTGCCACCCAGCTGCCAGATGATGTGTCCCGTGTGCAGGCTGACCTTGTAGGTGGTCCAGGTGTCGCGAGCGTCGATCAGCAGGTTGCCATCGGTGTCGAAGTGGACCGCGTTGATGTGGAACCAGTCCCATGGCGTGCTCGCCGACGCCGGCAACGGCTGCTCGCTCTGGCTGTAGGGGACGTGGTCGGCGCTGTTCCACTGGAACAGGACCTTGCCGGTCTTGATGTCGATCTCCTGCACGACGCCGTCGATCACGGTCTGGTCGGCGGGTCCACCGATCGAGGTCAGGTTGGCGGTGGCGGTCGTGTAGGCCAGGATCAGGGCCGTGTTCCACGGCGTGATCAGGAACTCATGCCCGTCGGCGCTCAGGCCGTTACCGGCGTTGACCGTCGCGATCTGCTGGTAGCGGTCGTTGTAGATGTAGTCGGTGCCGCTCGACAGGCCGCCGAAGCCGGTGCCCTGCCAGAACGTCAGCACGGGCCGGCCTTCGTAGGTCTGAGCGCGGAAGTCCGCAGCGGTCAATCCCTCCGGGATGGCATGGAACCAGACGACCTTGCCGTCGCGGGTGAGGATCTCCGGGCCGTTGGCGTACGTGGTCGTGTCGCCGGTCGGCGTGATGAAGATGTCCCCGCGTCCCACGGCCCCGTTCGGCGTGAGGAAGGTGAGCGGCGGCGGGTTCGTGGGAGCTGCTGCGAGCGCGGGCGCCGCCACCGTCAGAGTGGTGGCGGCGGCGAGCACGGCGACCGCGGAGAGCCGGACGCGCCATCGCGCGGGCCGGGCGCGGGCAGGGGTTCGTGATGCCTGTTCATGCATGCGAGGACCGTCCTTCTCGAGATGGATGTCGATGCCGCCGATGAGGCCCGGGCTCCCGCCGTGACGGGCCGTGGGCGGCAACGTATCACATTACGTGTAAAGTCGATCGAATTACTGTAGATAGCGGCCACGAACACGCATCTAAGGGCGACGCCAGCCTGAACTTAACAATTTCTGTAAGGTTTCTGAAGATTGCCGGGTCGGGCAATCGCCTGAGGGCGCAGTCAGAGAACCCGCGGCCGACCCGCCGTGTCAACGAACCCTGGAGGTCTAGCTGTGTTGCATCGCAAGGCGAAGCGCCTGGCCGCGAGATGGTGGGTGCCGGCGGCGCTCGCGTTTGCTGTCGGTGGCGGCGTGTTGGCGCAATCGGCTCTCGCCGCCGCTCCGACGCCCGAGTCGAACACCTCGTGCGGCGGAACTGTGACGCGGGCCAAGCCCACTTCTCTGGATCCGTACCTACTGAATTACCAGTTCAGCTGCGACTGGGGCATCAGCGCCTACACGATCTTGGTCAATCGCAAGCCCAGCGACTACACGACGATCGATGACTACAACGGCGCGCCTTCCGTGTTCGACCCCGTAGGGACCCCCGATGCAAAAGTGAGCGTCGTTTGCTCGGGCACGATCCCCGGCATCAGCATTAACTGCAACGCGGGTGCCGGCGGTGTCATCCCGGCTCCGGGCGTCACCGAAGGCTCGCTCGACACCACCGCTCCACTCTGCCCGTACATCCCAAAGGGCTCGCCGAAAGGCACCAAGCCCCAGCCTGGGGCGATCGTCGAGCTCGTGGTGAGTGACACGACCGGCGCCGAGGATGGTCCGTTCCGCCTGTACCTCACCGGCAAGTGCCCGAGCCCGGCGAAGGCTGGAGCCAAGACTCCGTTCGTGCCGAAGAGCTCGAGCAAGAAGAAGTAGGCGCGGGAGCGGACTGGGGACTCGGCCGGGTCCCAGCCCGCTCCGGGAGCCCTCGAGCCTCAGCTGCTCCCAACCGCGAGGTTGGCGAACGACTTCGCTGTCTTGGCGTGCACGAGCGGCGTGTAGCCGAGCAGGTCCTCCACCGAGCGCAGGACCGAGTAAGGGTTGTAGCGCGTCGTCACCGTCGATCCGTTCTTTACCGTCGGGGAGAGGATCAACGCGCCGGTCCGCACCGGCTGAGAGCCGTTGGCCGAGGGGGCGCGGGCGAACACGATCATCAGGACCCCGTTCTGCTTATAGGCGGCTGAGGCGAGGATCGACGGCACCAGCTGCTTCAACAACGAGTCCTCGCCGGCGAGACCTCCGGGCTGCCCGTTCGGACAGGCCCCGGCGGACGGCTCGTCGCATAATCCCGGGGCGATGAACGCGTAGGTCGGCGTGCGCTTGGCCTTGCGCAGAGCCTTGGTCAGGCTCGGCAACCCCACGTCGTCGCTGCTGCAGCCACCGAGGTCCAGCAGCGACTGGAAGTAGATGAACGGGTTGTGTCGCGTGTCGTACTCGCTGCCGGCGCCGGGAAGCGTGGCATCGTCGGTGGCGTCCGAGTTGGGGTGAACGCAGGTCTGGCCGTCCATGTCGGCGAGGTACGCCTTCCACACCTTGCCGCTCGCGGTGACCTGGTCGGCGACCGTCAACACGGTGTCCGGGTACACGCAGCCGGTACCGGGCACTTGGCCGTCGGCCGCGGCGGTGGCCGACCCCGAGAACTCGGTATAGACCGCGCAATCGGCTCTCGTGTCGGTGTTCGGCGCCTGTCCGCTCACCATCGCCAGGTAGTCGGGGAGCTCCGAACCGCCAAGCGTCCGGTAGCCGCTCAGCAGGACACCCTTCGGGCGAAGCTTGTGGTTCAGGTAGCGGGCGACCGATCCGGGACCGAAGGCGGCGGCGTAGCTCGTGGTGGTGAGGGCGATGACGAATACGTGGCTGGCCTGCGGGGTTGGGCTCGTGGTCGTGTCAGTGCCCGACGTGCCCGTGGTCGTGCCATCACCGGTGTCGTCACCGGTGTCGTCACCGGTGTCGTCTCCGCTGGAGCTACTCGCGTCATCGCCTGTGTCAGCCGGCGCGATCGACGCGGCCGGCACACTCGCGACGCTGCTGGGCGCGGTGGTCTGCGGCGTCGGCGCGGCCGTCGTCGTGTCCGGAGCCGTCGTCGAGGAGGGCGTGGTGTGGACGGACACCCGCTGGCGCAACGCCGCGAGCTCGGAGTAGGAGAGCCCGTCGCCGCCGTTGCTCGACGCGATCACCACCACGGTGGCGAGCGCCGAGGCCGCGGCGACGATCGCGACCTGCGTCCAGGTGAGGCGGATGGCGCGTAGCCGGCGGAACATCAGGCGGTGAGGGGGTGGGCGCACTGGGCGCAGAACGCGGAGCCGCGGGCATACATGGCGCCGCAAGCCGAGCAGTGGCCGCCGACGCTCGAGGGGCCGGAGTCGATCATGCGCTCGAGCTGGGCCAGTTCGGCGTCGACCCGTTGTAGCTCGGCCGCCTTGGGGATCAGGACCTCCATCCGCACGTGGTCGCGAATCGCCATCTCGTAGAACAGGCCACCGAGCTCAGACTGCATGAGCGCGAAACGCTCGATCAGCCGGTCTCGCTGCGCGAGCAGCTCAGGATCGGTCTGGCGCGGTGCACCAGCGTCCTCGGTCTCGACGGCCTCAGGCCGCTTGCGGCGCACCCCGATCACGGCACCGAGATCGCGTCGGGCAGCCCCTGCTGCGATTTCGTGTAGTTGCCGTTCGTCTCCTGGCTCTCCTGTTTGACGATCTGCGCGCCCTGGGAGAGCTGGCTCGAGCTGGGTTTGTAGCCGGTGACGGCGTGCGCGCTGCCGTACTGCGTGCTCGACAGCACCGGAGTGGAGGAAGCCGTCGCGGCACTGGTGGAGCGGACCTCGATCACTCGAGCCGACGGAAACGCGTGCTTGAGCTTGGCCAGCGCGGAGTTGGCCCCAACGCTCGAGGTGTACTGGCCCGAGTAGATCACATAGTCGCCGGCCGGCGGTGCCGGCGTCACTTTGAAGTCGGACTGGCTGATCAGACCGACCGCGGTGGCGCCGTGGCCCCGTGCCTTCGCTTCCGCCGCGCTGACCGCAGCCTGCGTTGTGCCCGCGCCCGGGAGCGTCTCGAGTTCCACCGCGTACCCCTTCTGGAGGCCGAACGTGCTGGTCAGCCGCGCCACCTGGGTGCTCGCGGCGGCGGTGGTCGTGCTCCCGGCCGGCGCGCCGCTCGCCGCTGCGCCACCGTTCACGTTCACGACCGGCGGCTTCTCGGCCCGGAGCGCCGCCAGCAGCTTGCTGTTGACGTTGTTTCCCGAACGTGCGATCAGCACGCCGACGGCGACCGCGAGTGGGATAGCGACCAGGGCGAGGACCAACCCGAGCCCGGCGGTGCGGCGCGGAGATCGCGGGGAGGACCGGGTGCCGCGCGAGGTCCGCGTCTGACCGGTGGCCTGGGACAGAAACCGGGCGGCAGGGTCGTAGACGTGCTTGCGCCGGGCCCCGCACACGACGCAGTAGCGCTGGGCTGCCTCAACCGGCGACCCGCAGTGCTCGCAGCTCTCGTACTCGGTCGCCGCCGGCAACTCAACGGTACGTTCGGTCTCAGTGGTGCTCATGGTCGCGGCTCCTAGTTGAAAATCGTGGGCGTTGCGATCAGCTCCAGAGAGCCGTATCGAGAGCTGCCGAGCAAGCTGACGCTCGTCGACGTCGTTCCATGCGTCCCGAGATGGCTCACCGCCGTGCGTCCGGCCGCCACCTCGCGTCCATTGCGCAGCGCGATCGCGTAGACGGGGAAGTAGTACTGGGGGATCACCGACCGATTGACGATCGACAGCTTCACGGTCACTCCTCCGCGGGCCGGGCGCGAGGCGCGAAGTGACACCGAGACGAGCGGCAGCGAGTGCCCGAGGCTCGGGTGTAGCTGCGGGAAGCCGACGGTGGCAAACACTCGGCCACGGGGGATGCGAACGCCGGTGGTGAGCACCCACTTGGTGCTCGCATCAGGGCCGATGGCAGCGATGTGGCTGTAGAAGTAGCCAAGCGCCGCCGTGCTGTTCAGATAGGTGGTGCCTCCCGACGACCTGCGCACGCCGACGGAGATCGGCAGGTCGGTCAGCTGCCGAGCCGAGTTGTTGCGCAGAGTCACGACGACTGCATCGCCGTCGGCGGTGCGGATCACGACCGGCGCTCCGACGCTCACCGAGCGGTCCGCGCGGGTGACCTGCGTGCTGTGCAGGCTGGCGATGATCCGCGCGTCGACCAGCCTCGCCCGAGAGGCCACGGTCTGCGTGGACACGCAGCCGGTGAGCAGCACCGCGACGGGCGCCGTCACGGCCAAGGCCACCGATGCCCGCCTAGCCGAAGGCACCGCCCACGTACTCCTTGGTCCGTTGCTGGCTCGGCGAGCCGAACATCTTGTGCGCGCTCCCGTACTCGACCAGCTCGCCGAGATACATGAACGCGACGTAGTCGGCGACGCGATAGGCCTGCTGGAGGTTGTGCGTCACGATCACGACCGCGACGTCCTCGCGCAACTTAATGATCAGTTCCTCGATCAACCGTGTGGAGACCGGGTCGAGCGCCGAGCACGGCTCGTCGAGGAGGAGAACCTCCGGGTCTGCGGCCAGGGCGCGGGCGATACACAGTCGTTGCTGCTGCCCGCCCGACAGACGGAGCGCGGGGTGGTCGAGATCGTCGGCGACCTCGTCGAGCAGGCCGGCGCGCGCGAGCGCGTCATTCACGGCGCCGCGCACCGCGGCTTTTCGAGGACGTCGCGAGGCCTGCTCGCGCAACACGTAGGCGACGTTGTCGAACACGCTCATGGGGAACGGGTTCGGCTGCTGGAAGACCATCGTCACGCGGCGGCGAAGCGAGGTTGCCTCCATCGATGCGATGTCGACCCCGTCGAGCGCGATCCGGCCCGAGAACGATGCGCCCCGAGTCAGTTCGGTCAGCCGGTTGAGCGTGCGCAGCAGCGTCGTCTTACCGCAGCCGGACGGGCCGATCAGCGCCAGCACCTCGCCCTGGCGGATCGGGAGAGACACCGACTTGACCGCAGGCTTGTCCCCGTAGCTGACCGACAGGTTCTCCACCTGCATGCGGTCGATGGCGATCGAGGTGTGCGCCGGCGCTCGCGCGGGGCCGACAAACGACGTGGCCGGATGGTGGCCGTTGCCGTTCGATGTGACCGGCGCGGGCGCGGGCGGCGGCGCGGGCCTGGGCGCGGCCCCGGGCGCGGCCCATTCGTTCCCGGTCAGACGCCGCACCGGTGGCGGCTTTCTCAGCTCCACCGGACCGCCTTCCGCGAGCGATTGACGACGATGTCCACGCCCACGTTGAGGGCCAGGACCATCAACATCAGCACGAACGCCGCCGCGTACGCCTTATCCTGCTGGTTTCCATCCCCGGTGGGAGCGTTGTAATAGATGTAGCCCGTCAGCGTGTCGCCGGTGCCGCGCAACAGCCCGAGCACCGGCACGGAGTTCGCGCTCTGAAAGGTGAGCGTGCCTCCGAGCAGCAGCAGCACGATCGCGGTGTCGCCGATCACCCGGCCGACGCCCAGCATCGTCCCGGTGATGACCGACGGGCGTGCGGCGGGGAGCAGGACGCGGCGGACCGTGGCGATCTTGGTCTTGCCGAGCGCGTAGGACGCCTCGCGGACATGGCTCGGGATCGCCTGCAGCCCCTCGCGCACGTTGGCGACGACCATCGGCAGCCCGACCAGCGAGAGCAGTGCGGCCGCGGCGAAGAACGATTGCCCGAGCACGACCCCATGCGTGCTCTGGCTGAGGAAGCCAAGCAGATGCGACTCGAACAGCGCCAAGCCGAACAGGGCCAGCACGACCGCCGGCTCGCCGGCCATCATCTCGACGGCGGACTCGGCCACGCGCGCCAGCGTCTTGGGTCGGCCGAACTCACTGAGCCATACGGCGATGCCCACGCCGAACGGCAACGCGATCGCCATCGACATCAGGGCGATGATGAACGTGCCGAGCAGCGGGTCCAGGAAGCCGCCGGTCTGGCTCTCGGTGACGCCGGCCTGGGGATTGGTGACCAGCAGGCTGGGGCGCAGGTGGCGGATGCCCTCGATCAGGAAGTAGACGACGATCGCGGCGGCGATCGCGCAGAACAGCAGGCCGAGCAGCCAAGCCAGGCCGAGCCCGATCCGGTCGGTCAGCCGGTATGAGCTGCCCGTGTTCGCTCGGGAGCGAACAGCGCCCGTCACGTGCGTGGCGCTCACAGCACCACCCCGTAGCTGGCGCCGTACTTTCTCATCGGCCGCTTTACCACCCAGCCGATCAGCGACAGCATCGCGGCCGAGAACAAGAGCACGAATCCGATCGCGTACAGCGTGGCCTTCATCGGCGGAGAGTTGAGCGCCTCGGTGTTGTGGATGATCGTTGCCGCCAGGGGCTGCGACGGCTCGAACAAGAAGATCAATCCATCGATCGGATTGGGCGAGAACGGCACACTGCCCGACACCATGCTGAGCATGATCGCCTCGCCCAGCGCGCGGGCGGTGGCGAGCACGGTGCCAGCGACCAGGACCGGCCGGACCGTCCTGACCCCGACCTTCCAGAACGTCCGCCACCGGTTTACCCCGAGCGCGAGCGATCCCTCGAGCCAGCCGCGCGGAACGCTGCGCAGCCCGTCGACGAACACCGCGATCATGATCGGCGCGATCATCACGGTGAGGATCAGGACCGCGGCGAGCAGGCTCGCGCCGGTCAGCTCGATGATCGGGGTGACCGAGGCTTTCTCGCCCTGGGTGATCAAGTGGTTGCCGATGAACGGCACGATCACGAGCACGCCCGCCAGCCCGTAGATCACCGAGGGCACGCTGGCCAGGAGCCGCACCACGGGCTCGAGGGTCCGGCGCAACCACTGCGGGGCGAATTCCACGATGAACACCGCGATGAACAGCGACGCCGGGAAGGCGATCGCCACCGCGCCGGCCGTGATGAGGATCGTGCTCCAGATCAGCGGCCACGCGTGGAACGTGTAGACCGGCGCCTCCTTCAGCTCTCCCGAGTTGATGATCGCCTGGATCTGCTGGTCGAGGCTGCCGCCAGGTCCGAACCAGCCGATCCCGTTATGCGCGAACGACGGCCAGGCCTCGTGGAGGACGAAGCCGAGCATCGCCAGCAGCAGACCGACGACCACGAACACCAGCGCGCCGAGCCCAAGCTCGGCGCGCTGGTCCTGGCTGATGCCATGGCTCTGCTCGAGGAAATCGTCCTCGTCCATCGGCCCCTGACGGGTCCTCGCTACTTCTTGTTGAACGCCGCTACCGCCCCGGCGCGGTTGATGATCTGACCCGCCTGCTTACTCGTCCGGACCCAGTCGAAGAACTTCTCGACCGCCGGGCTGGGGTTATTCGTGGGCAGGACGCCCCAGATGTAGCGGAACATCGGGTAGGTCTCGTTCTTGATGTTTGCCTGGTTGCACGCGACGCCGTTGAGGGTGACCTTCTTGACGCCGCTGCCCTTGCCCGAGTGAGCGAGGCCGATATAGCCGATCGCGTTCGGGTCCTTGGATACGGCCGTGGCGACGAGGCCGTCGGAGGTCTCCTGGGCGACGTTCGAGGACTGCGTCTGATTGCCCAGGATCGCCTGCTGGAAGAACGTGTACGAGCCGGCGGCCGAGTTGCGGCCGATCGGATCGATCGTCGTGCTCAGGTTCGAGCCGCCCACCTGGCCCCAGTTGGTGTAGACGCCCGTGAAGATGCTCTTCGTCTGGGCAACGGTGAGGTTGCTGAGGCTGTTCTGCGGGTTGACGTCCACGCACAGGCCGTCGAGGAACAGCTTGAAGTACGTGGTTCCCGCGTCGCTGGGCAGCGGCGGACGCGTATTGACGGCGAACAGGCGCCGGCCCGCCTGGACGTCCTGCACGCCGGCGTTGCCGCCGTCGGGCAGGTAGTTGAAGCGGATGTTCCGGTGCAGCTGGTAATAGGCCTTGAACAGCACGTTCAGGATCGGCTGCTCAGCGCTCGAGCCCGAACCGAACAGCGTCGTCGCACCCGCGGTCGCCGGCAATGCCACCAGTGAAATGACCGCGGCCAGCGCCGCGAGACCTTTGATCCTCGATCTCAAACTCGTTTCCTTTCGCATCGAAGGGCCAATCCCCACTACTTCGATCAAGATTGCGGGGCCGAGAGTATCAGGAGGTTCTGGGGTTTTTCGAGTGAGATACTCGAATTTGTTGAATATGGGGTATTCCGGGTCCCGGGTGGGCCTGCGCGACGCCGGCGCCCAGGGCACGTTCAGCCCCAGGAGGCGTCTGCGGTCGGCCGACTGGGTGTTGTCGCGGATGCGCCAGCGAGGATCGACCGCCACCGCGGCTGATAATCTCCATCAAGTCAGTTGATTTACTGTAGAATCTGACAGGAGGCCCGGATGCGGGACGAGCACCTGGTCGACGAGGATCTCTACTTGGCGGTACGGGAGGAGCAGCTCATGCGCCGCCTCGAACGCGCCGGGTTCTCGCGCCGGCGGATCCTGAAGCGAAGTCCCCGAGCGGTCCTCCTCGCCGGCGCGGCCCGGGCCGCGATCTCGCCGCCGCGTGGCGTCAGAGGCCCGCGCCCGATCGTCAAGCCGCTGCCGCCCGAGTGGTTCGTCGACCACGGCTCGAGTGCCGAGATGCGCTGGGACGCCGTGGCAGGTTTGGGCTACTTCATCCCGAACGAGCGCTTCTTCGTGCGCGACCATTCCAGCACCCCTCTGATCGACGCGCGTACGTGGACGCTCAGCTTGTGGGGCGACGGGCTCCGGGCCGCGCCGACGCGGGCGAACCCGTTTCGCTTCGGTTACGACGAGCTCTGTTCGCTGCCCGCGGTCGAGATCCCGGCGTTCATTGAATGCGCCGGCAACGGGCGAAGCTTGTTCGCCGGCCAGCAGGGAACTCCGGCCAGTGGTACGCAGTGGGGCCTGGGCGCGGTGGGGGTGGCCAGGTGGCGCGGTGTACCGCTGGCGGAGGTCCTCGAGCGGGCTGGCATCGTCCGTGAAGCCGTCGATGTGATGCCATGGGGGCTCGATGCGCCCTATGTGACGGGTGGCGTCGACTACGGGCCGGTTCGCCGGCCGCTTCCGGTCGCCAAGGCCGGCGAGGCCATCCTGGCCTACGAGATGAACGGCCGGCCACTGCCCCCCGACCACGGCTATCCGGTTCGCCTTGTCGTGCCAGGCTGGGTGGGCGTCGCGAGCGTCAAGTGGGTCGGGCAGATCCAAGTCTCGCGCGTGCCCCTTTACTCGTACTGGAACACGACGAGCTACTCCCTCCAGGGCTCCGCCTATCCAAGCCCGGTCCCGCTCACGGGAGCGGCGGTGAAGAGCGCCTTCGAGCTTGCGTGGGGCGCGGCGCTGCCCAACCGCCCTCAGATCCTGGCCGGCCGGTCGTGGTCGGGGCTTGCCCCGATCAAACGCGTGGTTGTCAGCACCGACGGCGGCGCCAGCTGGCGCCCGGCCCGGCTGCGGCCGCCAAACCTGCCCGACGCCTGGGTCCGCTGGGAGTGCTCGTGGTCACCGCGTCGTCCGGGCAACTACATCCTCCAGGCTCGCGCCACCGACCACGACGGCCGCACGCAGCCGGCGACCGTCCCATTGAACGCGCACGGCTACCTGTTCGGGGCCGTCGTCAAGCATCCCGTCACGGTGTGGGGCACGTTCGCGCCGCGCTAAAGCAGTTAGCGACGCCTGAACCGTCCAGGCGCGAGCACGCCGATCTCGACCGCTGGGCGCCGGTCGCGGTAGAGCATCACGTTGCCAGGTCGTCGTCTGGGCGATGACGACGGTCGGGCGAGGCTCGACGGTGAGGATCCCGATGGGAGCGGGGGAGGAGCTCACGCGACGGCCAGCAGCGCAGTGGGATCGGACATCACTCGCTCGATCGCATGCAGGGCGCCGCCCTGAGCGGCGGCGGTGAAGCCGAGCGTCGAGGTCGCGAGCCGGAGGTGCTCGCCGCTTCGAGCGAGCGTACCGGCCTCGAGCGCCTCCTGGGCGACCGGCAGAATCCAATCGCCGAGGTGGGCGAAGTAGCCACCGAGAATGATCACCTCGGGGTCGAACAGGTTCGACAGGTTCGCGGCACCCACCCCGATCCACCGTCCCAGCTCGTGCAGCACCGCGAGGGTCCGTGGGTCGCCGGCGCGGGCGCGCTTGACGATCGGCTCGATCTTGCGCTCCGGGGGCGCATCGCCGCGAGGGCGCTGGCGGGCCGACTGAAGCAGCGCGTTGAGGCCGATGCAGGCCTCCCAGCATCCGTGCCGGCCGCACCCGCACAGCGGCCCATCAGGCATCACGTTCATGTGACCGACCTCGCCGCCGTAGCCGCGGGTACCGAGCAGCGGTTGGCCACCCACGACGATGCCGCCGCCGATGCCGACCTCGCCCGTGATGTAGACCAGGTTCGCGGTCCCGGCCCAGTCGCCGGAGCGATACTCGGCGATCGCCGCGAGGTTCGCATCGTTGCCGACATGAATCTGGGTCCCGTCCGCGCCGCCCAACCGCAGCATTCTCGCGAGCGGTTCGGCGACGGCGACGTCCCGCCAATGCAGGTTCGGAGCCTCGGCGACCACACCAGCGGACACGTCGACCAGCCCGGGCACGGCCACCGTCACGCCGGCGACGAGCGGTGCCGGGCGATCGCGGCGGCCGGCGAGCCGGCGGCGTGTGCGCCGGTAGAGGTTGGCCAGCGCCTCGAGGCATCCTTCGGGTCCGACGGCAGCGTCGAACACCTGGCGCTCTCGCAGAACCTCACGGCCGGCGAGGTCGATGACCAGCACCGACAGGTAATCGACGTTGACCTCCATGCCGATCGCCAGCACGCCGGCGCCCAGCTCGAGGACGATGCCGGGACGGCCGGCGCGACCGTCACGATCGTGGCCGCTCTCGCGGACCAGGCCCAGGGCAATGAGCTCCGCGACGAGGCGCGAGACGGTGGCGCGGGTGAGCCCCGCCCGGGCTGCGATGCCGGCACGCGAGTCGGCGCCGACCGCCGCCAGGTGGCGCAGAACGAGCTCGAGGTTGTTGCGCCGGATGTCGTTCAGACCCGCGCGCTTCGGGATCACGGATGCACTTGACACTGGATATATGTTTTGCATCGCACCAAAACATACCTGCGCGGGGCGGCGCCAGTTTAGTCTCGCCAGCGGCGTGCGCCGCCCGGCCCTCGCTAAATGTCCCTGCTCTCATACCGCGCCCTGGAAGACCAGGACGAACCGCTCAAGCGGCCACTGAGCGCGCCCGCGCGCTCGAGGACGATCGGGGTCCTGAGCTTTGACCCGAGCCCCTACGGCAAGGCCACTGTGCTGTCCGGCATCCACGACGCCACGCGTGAGAACGACTACTGCGTGATCATCGCCGACATGCGGGTGCCGGGCCGCCGGTCATGGCGGGATGGCGTGCGGTGGCTGCGCCGGCTCGCCGTCGACGGAATCCTGGTGCTCGCTCCGCCACGCGACGTCATCGAGCTGCTGGCCGAGACCTCGTTGAACGTGCCCGTCGTGGTCGTGGGTGCCCTGCCGCAGGACGTCCTGTCCGCGGTGACCAGCGATCACTACGCGGGTGCCGCCGCCGCCACTCGCCACCTGCTCCAGCTGGGCCACGACAGCGTGTTCCACATCGCCGGGCATTTCGACACAACCGAGCGCGGCTCGCGCCTGGCCGGATGGCGCGACACGCTGCTCGCGGCCGGCGCGGAGGTTCCTGCCGCGATCCCGGGCGACGGAAGCTCGGAGCGCGGCTACGAGCTCGGCCGCAGATTGGCAGCGCGGCCCGATGTCACGGCGATCTTCGCCGCCAGCGACCAGATGGCACTGGGCGTGCTGCGCGCCTTGTCCGAGGCACGCCGGCGGGTGCCGGAGGAGGTGAGCGTGATCGGCTTCGGCGGCATCCCGGAAGGAGAGTTCTTCAAGCCGCCGTTGACCACGGTCCGGCAGAACTTCGCGGAGATGGGCCGGCGGGGCGCCGAGCTGCTCCGGGCCGAGATCGAAGTGAGCCGCGTCGCGGGCGTCCACGAGACGATTCCAGCCGACCTGATCCTGCGGTCGAGCACAGCCGCGCCCGTCTGAGCGTCCGCGTTTACGCGAGTCCGGACGATCGCGGACCGTTATTGGATCGACCGGTGGTCAGCCGGCAACCATATGGACGGGGCCCCACCACGGACGGTGAAGAGGATGAGAGAGATGAAGGAAAGCCACGCCGGCATCGATGTCGCGGCCGCTGAGCCCGCCCTTGGGCGAGCCTCGACGCGCCTCCCGCGCGCTCCGGTGCGTGGGCGGGGCCGTGCTCGCCGCAGACCGCAGACTCCGCACGCCGGGTCTCGTTTCGTCGGCGGGCTGTTGCTGATGGTGGCGCTGACCGCCGGCGCCTTTGGCGTCGAGGGGCTGATCCAGGCCTCGCACGAGCGCTCGAGCGTCGCGGCGCTGCAAGCCCAGGTCACGAGCCTGACCCAGCGTCTCAGCGCCGACGAGCACGGCGCGGCGAGTGAGCGGGCCGAGGTGGGCAAGGTCGCTGGGCGCGCCAGCGGTGTGGCCCGCTCGGTCTCGCGGTCGCTCGCGCGCATCAACTGGTCGCTCCAGAGCGTTCCCAGCGAATCGCAGCTCGCGGTTCTCCGAAACGCGGTGGACGCCTATGCCGCCTGCGTCGGCGAGCTGCAGAGCGAGCTGAGCGGGCTGGGCATCGACTGGCGCATCGACCCGGAAAAGCCGTCGAGCGATTACTTCAAGTTGTTCACCGGCGGGCGGGTGTCAGCGTCCTGCTCCGCGCCCTAATGACGGCGCGGGCACGGCGACCATGGCGACAGCCTGGCCGATGCGGGAGCGGACTGAGCGGCGAGGGCGGTCGACGGTGTCGCTTAGGACGCGGTCCCGCTGCGCCTGCTGCGCACGGCGGGCGATCTCGGCCTGGTGGGCACGGGCGATCTGGTAGTTCAGGCACGGTGACATGAGCGTTGCTCCTCCGATGGGGCCGCTTGGCGGCGGTTGCTCCCGGTCTGGCCCTAGGTGGTCGTTCCGGGCTGACGCTGAGTACTGTCGCGCCTCGGGCGCGCGCCGCCCACGTCGCTTGACGCGCTCCTTCTGCCTCCTTTGACACAGTCGGCGCCGGCGTCAGGCGCCCGGCGTCAGCACTTCGGCGTCGGCGTCAGGTCGGTCGCGGGGCAGACGGGGAGAATCAAGGGCGGTCGCGGTGCCTGGCTGAAGTCGAAGTCGGCGGTCACGTCGCCGAGGATGGGACTGTCCTCGCGCACGTCGGGCCGGGGGTCGGGACGCCCGTCGGTGGCGGGATCGAGGCGCTGGCCGCCCAGGAAGTCGTCCTCGATGAACTTCGTATAGGCGTCGAAGCTGAGCGTCTGGTGATCGATGTAGCCCTGCTTGGCGTACGGGCTGATGACGATCCCGGGCACGCGGAGCCCGAAACCGTTCTCGTCCACCGCGGGCGGCACGACCTGGTCGTAGAAACCGCCCCAGTCATCCCAGGCCAGGAAGATCGCGGTGCTGTCCCAGTCCGGGCTCTGCATGATCGCGTTGACGAGCCCGGTGACATACGTCTGGCCCGCGCTCACCAGCGCCGGAGGATGCTCGGACACCGTCCCGTTCGGATCGATCCACGACACGGCGGGGAGGGTCCCGTCCTTCGCCGCGGTGAAGAAGTTGGACAGCGTCTGGATGTTGCCGAGCTGCCCGTCCTGGGCGACGTCGGTGAAAGACGGAAGCGGATTCCAGATGCTGGGCGTCTTCGGTCCCTGCTGTACCGGCGCGCACGTCATGGCCGAGTTGTCATCGCAGTCGGGTTCCGTCCCTTGGAACACGTAATAGGCCCAGCTCACGTTCGCGGCATGCAGCAGCCAGGTGATGTCCGTCCACGCGTAAACCTGCCCGTTCGGGGTGTTGGGGCTCTCGAGCGAGTTCGTACACGAGTAGGGGTCGTCCGGGTTGGTGCAGTGAGCCGACCACTCGGAGACCATGTACAGGTGCGCGGGCAGGCTCCACGACGCGTTCGGCTCGTACATGTGGTCCTGTAGGACGTACTGCTCGGCGTATTCCCAGTAGTTGGGAATTTCGCTGGCGTCGTGGTAGCCCATCACGTCGATGCACTGGGAGGCGCTGCCGCTCGTGCAAGGGCTGCAGTTGGGGTCGTTGCCCGTGCAGCTCTCTCCGTGCTCGGCCTGACCGACGAAGCCATCCATCTTGCACCCGCCCCGGGCGGCCGCATTCGTGCAGTCCATGTCGGCGGCGGCGTTGGTCGCGCCGTGGGGTCCACCGTAGTTCTTGTCGCTGGTGTCGTGGAAGGGCTTGACGCACCCGCCGTTGACCGGATCGGGCACGCACGGCACGGTCCCGGGGTTGCCGGCCAGGCCCGGGATCCCGTCGGCACCCGGGAAGGTCCCGAAGTACTGATCGAAGGACCGGTTCTCCTGCATGATGATCACGACGTGCTTGATCTTGAAGATGGGGTTCACCGTGACCGTGAGCGGCTCCGAGTACGAGTTGATGTTGCGCGTTCCCCATCGCAGGTAGGCGCGCAGCAAGTAGGTGTCATCCGTGGCGAACGAGTAAGTCGTCGAGAAGGTCGATGCGCCATCGAGCGTTCCTTGCGCCGCCGCCTGCCAGCCGGAGGGGCCGAGTTCCTGGAGCACGAGCGACTGGCCGGCGTGTGACGGGGCGACGTTTCCGGTGAAGCTCACCTGATCGCCCGGTGCCGCTCTCGTCTCCGAGCTCGCCAGCGTGATCAGGGCCGCTACCCGCTGATGCACGGTCCGGCTGCGGAACCCGCGCGCGCTGGTGTACCACCAGCGGTTGGCGTCGACGTGAACCGCCAGGGAGTAATCGCCGATTCGGTCGGTCCGAGTCGCGGCCGTGATGTGAAAGCGCCTCTGCCCTGGAAGGCGGCGCCACAGGAGAACGACGGCGTGGGCGTGCCGAGGCCCGAACAGACGGCCCGCGATCGTCACCGCCTGCGGGTCGGTCGAGGGGTTGGGCGCCGTCGCGATTCCCAGGCACCGGGAGGCTCCCGCCCTGGCGTGGGCCGGAGGGGGCGGGCAGCACGGGCTCGAGCGGTGGTGACGGACGGGACATGCGCCGGTTATCCGTGAGGCCGGCGCCGCAGCCCGGGTCGTGGCCCGCGCCGGCGCCCGAAGCGGGACGGACGCCGGTCGGGCGGAGGAGGTGATCGACACGAACCAGCCACCGGCCGCGATCAGCAGTCCCAGCAACAGCAACATGCCCCAACGGGCTTGACGTCGCATGCTGTTCTCCCCGACACCGCACCGGGATGGCGCGGTGGCGTCTATGTTAACCCGGCCTCACGAGCCGAGTTGCGCACCGGATTGGGAACCGGCGCACGCCCCTGAAAGATGTGTCAGAGTGCCCGGCCGTGCGGAGAGGCCACGTCTTGCGGCGTCGTGTCCATGCCATCG
>Ga0335074_10004297_pt1 | contig 19617 bp, 23 predicted proteins | sample Lox_Sample_23_FD_206715 | JGI IMG/M metagenome (GOLD analysis project Ga0335074, IMG submission 206715) | Soil microbial communities from Loxahatchee National Wildlife Refuge, Florida, United States - Lox_Sample_2.3 | ecosystem: Environmental > Terrestrial > Soil > Wetlands | place: USA... | reverse complement strand
GATGCCGATCGCCGAATATCTCGCCGCGCGTCCGGCGGTGAAAGAGCCGGCCAGCGTGACGGTGTTACTCACGAGCGACCCGGGTGGCGTACCCTTCGTTCGCAACCATCACTGGGTGCCGAACTTTTTGTGCGACAAGACGGTCGTATTGCTCACGTTGAACCCCGCCTCCCGGCCGTACGTCGAGCAGACGAAACGCGTCGACGTTGCCGAGCTCGCTCCATCGCTCTACCTGCTCACGGCAAACTTCGGATATATGGAGCAACCCGCGTTTCGCTACGTAACGCGCGCCTGCAAGAAGCTCGAGTTTCCGCTCGACGACGAGCAAACGACCTACTTCCACTCGATACCGATCTTGGTAGGACGCGATAGCGGCGGCATGCGCCGCTGGCAACGTGCGGTCTTCGCCTGGCTCGCGCGCGTCTCGCGCTCGATCGTCGACGACTTGGAGTTGCCGCCGGACCGCCGCGTCGGCCTAGGAATCGAGATCCAGATCTAGCGAAGCCCTGGCGATGCGTGAGATCTACGCGACCGCTGCCTCGTGGCTCGACGAAGGGCGGCCGTTCGCGCTCGCAACGCTCGTCGAGCTACAAGCCGCGAGGACGGCACCGATCGGCACCAGCATCGCGGTCAGTGTGAACGGCGACATCGCGGGGAACATCGGCGCCGGATGTTACGAGAGCGAGATCGTCGAGACGGCGATGCGCACGCTCGACGACGGCATCGTACGTACCCTCGACGTCGATCTCGATACCGAGGACGCGTTCTCCGGCGGTACCGCATGCGGCGCGGTTATGCGGCTGCTGGTCTGGCGTCCGCAGCGCGCATTTCTCGACGACGCGCGCGCCATTGCCGCCGGAGAGCGCGACGTCACGCTACGCATCGGCAGCTTCGAGCATCGGTTTCCGTCGAAGGAGACGCTGATTTTGATCGGCGCCACCGCGCTTGCAGCCCAGCTTGCGGCGATCGGACGCAGGATCGAGTTGCGCGTGATCGTAGTCGATCCGCGCCCGGCGTTTGCTACGCGCGAACGTATACCGGAGGCCGATGCGATCGTGCGCGAGTGGCCCGACGCCTATCTGCCGCGCGCGCTTTCGGCACGCACGGCGGTCGTCGTCCTCTCGCATGACCCGAAGTTCGATCTGCCGGCACTGCGCTGCGCGCTGCGCTCGGATGCGCCGTATATCGGACTGCTCGGAAGCCGCCGGGCGCAAAGCGCGCGCCGCGCGGCGCTGGCGGCCGAGGGCTTCAGCAGCTTCGACCTCGACCGCATTCATGGCCCCGTCGGTCTCGATATCGGTGGAAGGACGGCCGCCGAAACCGCGATCTCGATTCTCGCCGAGATCATCGCGCATCGCAGCGGTCGCACCGGAACGCCGCTCTTGACGCAAGCGAGCAGCATCCATTGATCGTCGTTCGCGCCGACATCACGACGCTCGAAGTCGACGCGATCGTCAACGCGGCGAACGAGCACCTGGCGCGCGGCGGCGGCGTCTGCGGCGCGATCTTCGCCGCTGCCGGCCCCGGTTTGCTCGAAGCCGCGTGCCGCGCCGTTGCGCCGTGCCCCACCGGAGAGGCGCGGATCACGGCCGGATTCGCGCTCCCCGCGCAGTTCATCATTCATGCCGTCGGACCGGTGTGGAAAGGCGGCACGAAGGGCGAAGCGCAGCTCCTCGCGTCGGCATATCGTTCGTCGTTGCGGCTCGCCGCGGAAGCCGGCGCGCGATCGATCGCGTTCCCCGCGATCTCGACCGGCATCTACGGTTATCCGCGCGAAGCGGCCGCCGGCGTTGCCGTCGCAACCGTGCGCGATTGGCTTGCCGCGTCGCAACACAAGATGGAAGTGATCTTTTGCGCGTTCAGCGAAGCCGACGCAGACGTATATCGCGCGCACTTGAGCTGAAGAGACTCGAATGCAACGTTTTCTTGCGGGCCTGATCGCGCTTTTCGGGCTCGGGCTCTCGGTGTACAATGCCGCGGTCTTCCCGAGCGGTGGCACCATCGGCATGACGGTGCAGGAGCGGGGCGGCGTCGTTTACGCCCTGGTCCAACCCGGCGGTCCCGCCGCGCACGCGGGTATAGCCGGCGGTGACGCCATCGAGTACTCGCGCGCGAGCTTCGATGCGCGTATCGCCGCGTCGGGGCTCGTTCCCAAAGCGGGTGCGGTCTACCGATACCCAGTCGTGCACGACGGCGAGCGCCGCATCGTCGCAATCGTTGCCGCTCGTAGCGGGACGAACTCGCGCTACGGCTTGCTCGCCGATTTGGCGCTGGCGATCCTGTACGTCACCTTCTGCCTGCTGGTCATCGCGAAAGCGGCGCCCAGCGCCATTTCGACGCTGCTCGCGTGGCTTTTGGCAACGTTCGCGCTGCAGAACGCGGTCAGCGACTATCAGTTTACCGCGCCCACGCTCGACGCCGTGTTCTGGTCGTACATCGCGCAATTGATCACCGTGGCCGCGGTCCAGGCGCTCATGATCGCGATCGTCTGCAATCTTCCGGTCGGGACGCCTCCGTTGCGTCGGCGGCTGCTTTCGTTCATCCCGCTCCTCTCGCTGCTCGCGTACGGCGATCTGCCGGCACTGGTTTTCTCGGTCGCGTCGCCGGTCTTCACCGCCCCCGCGGTCTTCAATACGATCACCGGCGTTTCGATCGCCTACGATCTGATCGGGGGCCTCGCACTCTTGTGGCTCGGCGGCACGGCGCTCCCCGAGGATCGCGTCCGCGTGCGCTGGTTCATCTCAACGCTTGCGCTCTTCGGTTATCTCACGCCGGCGCTCTTTGGATTCAACGACGCCTACGTGCACGATAGTCTGGTCGAGAAGATCACCCTGTATGCGTCGAGCTTCGCCCTCATCGGGCCGGTCTACGCGACGCTGCGCCATCAGCTCGTCGACCTCGACGTCGTCCTTTCGCGCTCCGCCGTCTACGGCATCATCTCGCTTGCGATCGTATTGATCTTTCTCGCGCTCGAGTGGCTGGCGAATACCGTTGCGGAAGCGCAGGTGGACGAACGCTGGAGCGGCGTGGCGTCTCTGCTCAGCTTCGCGATCGCGCTCGTTATCGGCCTCTCGATGCGGCCGCTGCACACCGGGGTCGAATCCGCGGTGAATGCCGTCGTTTTTCGCGACCGTCTGCGCAAGCTTCGTCTGCTCGAAAGCTTTGCCACCGAATCCGACTTGATCGAATCGCGCGCGGTCTTGCTCGAGCTCACCTTTGCGGCCGCACGCGACTCGCTCGAGACCGCGGATATCGCTATCTACGTCGGCGACGGCGAACGTTACGGCCGCGTGCACGCGACGAACGAGGCGATACCGGCTCGGCTCGACCGGAGCGATCGCTTGGTGCTGCAGCTCCTACAGCGAACGGGGCCGTTCGTCAGTCACGTCGACGGCTTCACCGATTGGCTCATCGTGCCGCTGCGCGTTCGGACCGAAACCGTCGGCTTCATCGCCTGCGGGCGCAAGCGCGACCACACGGCCTACCTTTCCGACGAAGAGGACGCGCTGGATCGCGTCTCGCACCACGTCGCCACCTCCTACGCTTTGCTGCGCGAGAACTCGTGAAAGACGAACAATACCGGCTGATGCCGATGCTCTTCGGACTCACACTGGTCTCCGGCCTGATCGACGCGGTGACGTTTCTGCACTTCAACCATGTTTTTGTCGCGAATATGACGGGCAACATCGTGCTGCTCGGCTTCGCCTTCGCGGGCGCGAAGAGCATCTCGATCGCCGGCTCGCTGGTCGCCCTCGCCGCATTCATGATCGGAGCGGCGGCCGGCGGGCGGTTCGGCCGTGCGCACGGCGGAAACGGCGCGCAACTGCTCTCCGTCGTAACCCTCGCCAAGATCCTTCTGGTGTTCGCGGCGGCGGTCGTCGCGGCGTTCGGTTCGAGTCATCCCTTCGCGTACGCGATCATCGCCCTGCTCGCGGTTTCGATGGGTCTGCAAAATGCCGCCGTGCGCAGCCTCTCCGTGCCCGACATCACGACCACCGTGATCACCGGCACGCTCACCGGCATCGCTGCCGATTCGATCTTTGCCCGCGGAAACAACGTCCGCTGGCGGCGGCGCCTTGGATCGGTCGTCGTCATGTTTGCCGGTGCGCTGCTCGGCGCGGTTCTGCTCTTTCGATTCGGCGATTCGGTGACGCTCGGCACCGCCGCGCTGGTCCTCGTGGCGGTTTCGCTGTGGGCTTGGAGATTGCGCTCGGCGACGCAACCGTGACCGGCGCAGGCGTGTCGAGGCCGGTATGACACAAGATCAACTTGCTCGCACCGCAGAGGTCGCATGGACCGGGGACGTTGCGCACGGACACGGCGATATCACGACCGCCAGTGGGAAAGTTTCGGCCTCGTACTCGTTCGGGACGCGCTTCTCCGGCGATCCCGGAACCAATCCCGAGGAGTTGCTGGCCGCTTCGCATGCCGCGTGTTTCACGATGGCGACGAGCGCGTTCCTCACGCGCGCCGGCCATCCGCCGACGTCACTCGACACGACCGCGACCGTCTATCTCGAACGCGAAGGCGAGGGATGGAAGGTTCCGAAGATCGAGCTGGCGATCACCGGCGTCGTTCCGGGCGTGAGTGCCGACGAGTTTGCGGCATTCGCAAAGCAAGCCGAGGAGAATTGTCCGATCAGCCGCGCGCTCGCGGTGCCGATCAGCCTCCGTTCGACGCTTTCTTCCTGAACCGGGCGCGGGCTTCGATGTCGCGCTTGACGTCGCTCAAGAACGCCTGTGCGGTCGCCTGTGCGATCGCAAAGCCGATCGCTTCGTCGAAGATTTGACCCGCCGGTCCGAGCGGCGGCGTATAGTGTCCCCGCAACTCGATATACGAGATTTCCGGGTCGTCCTCGCCCCACGCGACCAGCGTGCCCTCGAAGCGCGGAAAGATGACGCTGCCTTCCGGCTGCCACGAAAGCGCGATCTGGTTGTTCAGATTTTGCTCGTCCCTCGTCTCCCGCGCCTCGACGCGCACTTCGCGTTCGATCGAGATCAGCGACCCGTCCATCGGCACGCGTAGCCGCAGGCGCGTTACGCCGTCGGCCTCTTGCCGGGCCGCGAAAAATGCCACCAGCCCCGCCTCGGCTTCTTCCGAAGGGCACTCGAGGGCGGTTCGCTCGCGCAGCTCTTTCATTGCGCGAGAGCGTAGCACCGGACCGTGAACTACCGGGGAACGGACGTTCTCGGAACGTTCCTAAAGTGCCGCCTGGATCGCTGCCAGGAGCTCGGCCGGCTCCGAGGGCTTGGGGAGGGCCGTAATGATTCCGTACATCTGCATGAAATCGCGAATGGCCGCGTCGATGTTGCCGGCGGTGTAGAGGGCGACGCGCATCGACCGCGTGCGTTCGTCTTTGCGCAGGGCTCGCACGAGCTCGGGGCCGCTCAGCACCGGTAGCGAGAGATCGACGATCGTCAGATCGGGGAGCTGATCGCGCGCGAGCTCCAGAGCGCGCCTGCCGTCGGCCGCCTCGAAGACGGTGTGCCCGGCATGCGCGAGCAGCGTGCCGACCAACAGGCGCGCATGCGGGTCGTCGTCGGCGATGAGCACGCGTGCCACTACGTCAAGAATGCTTCGACTTGCAACACGAAGGTTCTGGGCTCGATCGGTTTGGTGATGTAGCCGTTGAAACCGGCCTGCGTGACCTGCTCGCGATCGCCGGGCATGGCCAGAGCCGTCACGGCGACGAGCGGGATTGCCTGCAGCGCCGGGTTACGTTTGAACCTCAGCGCGAACTCGTAACCATCGATGCCGGGCATGAGGATATCGGCCAAGACGATGTCGTATCCGTTGGACTGCGCGGACGTCAGTCCCGAGATCCCGTCGCTGCAGCCGTCGACCTGATGACCGAACGAACGCAGCAGATAGAGCATCAAATCGAGGTTGACGGCATTGTCGTCGATGACGAGAACGCGAGCCACGGATTATTGTGTCCGAGGCAGGGTGAGCGTAAACGTACTCCCCTTGCCGTAATCGCTGCTGACCGTCAACGTGCCGCCGAGCAGCGCCGCCAGATTGCGGCACAGGTAAAGTCCGAGACCGGTGCCTTCGTAGCGGCGCGTGTTCGATGGATCGAGCTGTTCGAACGCCTGGAACAGGCGCTCCTGATCTTCGGGCTTGATCCCGACGCCCGTGTCACTGATGCTGAAGGCTACGGCCTTCTCTTCTTGCTGATTGGTTGCCCACACATCGATGCGCACGGAGCCGGTCTCGGTGTACTTGAGTGCATTGTTCGCCAAGTTGAGCAAGATCTGCGCCAGCGCGCGCCGATCGGTCACGATCGCGCCGCCGGTATCGGCGACCTGCGTCGCAAATTCCAGCCTTTTCTCCGCCGCGAGCGAGGCGAGCGACGCGGCAATTTCGTCGACGACCTCCTTGGGGTCGAGCGGCTCGAAAGCGAACTCGATCTTGCCGGACTCGATCTTCGCGAGATCGAGGATATCGTTGATGAGCGAGAGCAGATGGCGTGCGCTGGATTGTACGATCTCGAGCTGGCGGCGCTGCTCGTCGTTGAGCGGCCCCGGAAGCTGCATCAGCAGCGTCCCGGTGAAACCGAGAATTGCGTTGAGCGGCGTGCGCAGCTCGTGGCTCATCGTCGCGAGGAATTGGTCCTTGGCGCGCCCCGCGCGCTCCAACGCCGCGTTGAGCTGCTGCAGCCGGCGTTCGAAGGCCTTACGTTCCGTCGAATCGCGAATCGATGCCGATACGAACGTGCCTTCGACCGTCGTGACGGGTGCCAAGCTGATCTCGACCGGAAACTCGGTACCGTTCTTGCGCAGACCGTTCAGCTCGAGCCCGACGCCCATCGGACGAACGTGCGGATCGGCATAGTAGCCCTTGCGCTCGCCGACGTGGCGCGTGCGGTAGCGGGCCGGGATGAGCATCTCAATCGGCTGGCCGATCAGTTCCTCGCGATAGTAGCCGAAAAGACGCTCGGTCTGCGCGTTGACCAGAAGAATGCGTCCGTGCGCGTCGACGATGAGCGTCGCATCGGGCGCGTACTCCATGAGAGGAAATTTGCTTCCGGCAAGGTCCTCGAGAGAGAACGTCGCAGACTCTTTCATGCAGGACGATAAACTCCGGCACGATTTGAGCAATCTCCTCGGTGTGGCGCTCGCCAACGTCGAGGGGATGGCCGACGGCATCGTTCCCGTTACGCCCGAGCGCCTCGAGGCGGTGGCCGAAAGCCTGCGCAAGGCCTGTGACGCGGTGGAGACGCTGCGCGGGCGGAAACGAGGATAACTACTCCCCCGTCGGATAGGTCTCCGGCGGCTCGCCGCTCGACCAACGTTCGCTATGTTCCAGCGGTTCGACGGCGCGAGTCAGATCGATATGGTAGACGGCATCAAACTGCTGCATCAATCGCGCGGTGAAATAATGACTTGCGAGCTCGCTCTGGGGCCGATAAACGACGCCGATCGCACGTTCGCGTAGCTGCCGGGGCAGGCCGTCGAGGTGCGGCCGGTGCGGGCGCAGCGGCAAGAGGAACCGCGGCACACCCAGCTCATGAAAAAGATGCTCGTAGCTATCGGGTCGCGCCGGAAGGACGCGTTTGCGCTCCTCGGGAGCGTGCCAGTCTGAGGCTGCCGTCACCGTGCCGCTATATGTGGTAAAGCCAACCGAAACCGCATCATGACCGTGACGTTCGCGGAGCAGCGCACCGATATTCGTTTCCCGCCGCAGGATCATCGACGTTGCCTCGGCGTCGCCGACGTGCGAGTTATGGGCCCACACGACAGCCTTGGTCGGACCCTGGTGGCTCGCGAGATGCAGCATCAGCCGCTCGACCGTATCGGCCATGTGCGCGTCGCGCAAATTCCAGGTTGATACCGAGTCGTCGATCATGGCACGATAGTAGCGCTCTGCTCGAGCTACGATGCGAGCGTTCTGTTCGGCGTAGAAATACTGATCCGCGGCCACCTGGCCGTCGAGGCGCGCGAACCTCGCGGCGCTGCGCTGGATCTCCATGAGCGCCTCGACTACGTCTTCGCGGCAGGACGGATGCGCTCCGGTAAGCGCGGCGACACCGTACGCTTCGGGATGCGACGCATAGGAATCCAGACAGGAATAGTGCTCGCGCGCGCGATCGGCAAGCGGCGTGTCGACGCGGTCCAGATACCCCAGGACCGCTTCGATCGACGCGTACATACTATACAGATCGAGACCGTAGAATCCAACTTTCGGCCGCGGCGCTCGACAGGTATCGTTATATTCACGCATGCAGCCGACGAAATCGAGGACGTCGGTGTTGCGCCACATCCACGTCGGAAAGCGTTTGAAGCCGTCGAGCGAGTCGACCGCTTCGCGATCATCATTCGTGCCGCGGACGAAGCGATTAACACGATAGGCGTCGGGCCAGTCGCCCTCGATGCAGACGGCGGTGAAGTCCTTCTCGACGATCAGCCGCTTCGTGAGCTCGGCGCGGAGGTGATAGAACTCGTGGGTACCGTGCGTCGCCTCGCCGATCAGGACGATCGGTGCATTGCCGATCATTTCGAAGAGCTCGTTGTGGTCGTTGGCGTTTCCGGTCAGCGGAACGATCGCGCGAGAGAGCCTGACGGTGGCTACGCTACTTTCCATTTCCGGCTCTCCTTCTCTGCCGAAGACAACAACGCACGAACCTCGCCGTCTTCGACCTGTTCGAAGTTTGTGTAATAGGTTCCGACGGCATAGAACGGCCAGGGCTCGTAAAGCGCCACCGCTTGGTCTGCGGCGCGCGCCAGCGCGGCGACGGTCTCGGGCGGTGCCACCGGAACGGCAACCACGATCGCCGCGGGATTGCGTTGCCGCAGCGCGCCGACGGCCGATTGCATCGATGACCCGGTTGCCAGCCCGTCATCTACGAGCAGCACCGTCTTCCCCGCAACCTCGGGCTCCGAGCGATCCCCGCGGTAGGCGATTTCGCGCCGCCGCAATTCCGCTAGTTCGCGCGCAAGCGTCGCCTGGAACTCGTGCTCGGTGACGCCGGCGAGCTGCATCGTGCGCTCGTCGAAGATGTACTTTCCGTCCGAGGTGACGGCGCCCATCGCGAGCTCTTCGTGTCCGGGCACGCCCAGCTTTCGAACGATGTAGACGTCGAGCGGCAACTGCAGCGAGATCGCGACTTCGTACGCCACCGGTACGCCGCCGCGCGGCAAGGCCAACACGATCGCGGATGGATCGTGCGCGTAAACCGTTAGAAAGCGGGCCAATCGGCGCCCAGCGTCGGCTCGATCGCGAAAAAGCGGCATACGTTCCTCCTCAGATCGAGTCTGGACGGACGGGAAGAAAGCCCGATGAAGGACGCTTCACGAATCATTCCCAAGCTTCCGACCGCGACGCGCGATCGTCCGGACCGCCTTCCCAAGACGTTCCCCCTCGCGCGTCATGATTGTTGCATGTTTATCGATGAGCGCGTCGTCCGGCGCGACGGCTTCGCTCGATGCGCCTTTTCCACCGCGATCGATCGCGCCGAGCGCCTTCTCTCTTCGGCCGCCGAGAACGGCGCCGTCGAAAAGCTCTTCGTTGAAACGGAAACGTCGGTCACCGTCGTCGACGACCTTACCGACACCATCCGCCGGCATGAAGCGCTCGAATTTCACTGGCGTCCAAAATCGCGGCTGTTGCCCGAAGCGCAAGCGCTGCTGACGGTGCGCCCGCACGCCCCGCAAGGGACGCAACTACAACTAAGCATTACGTATCTGCCGCCGCTCGGCAGCGTGGGAAATCTCTTCGACGCAGTGCTCGGCCGGCACATCGCCGGCATGACGTGCGCCTTGCTGCTGCGCCACCTGCGCCACGGAATCGAGCACGCGGGATAAGCACTGCCTTCTTACGGTCTTGATATTTCCGGCGTATGATAGGCGTGTGAAGTCAGGCTAGAAAGGAGCAACGACTCTCATGGCACTCCCAAGCACGCGCAGCAGCATCACGGGCGACATCGACACGCTCTTCAATCAGCTGATCGGCGATTGGGTCTTTCCTCGCTACGAATATTCCGCATTGACGGTTCCGGCGCTCGATCTCTACGAGCAGAACGGCAAGTACGTGGCCGAGATGGCGGTCCCAGGCTACAAAACCGGCGACATCAACGTCGAGGTCAACGCCAACGTGTTGACGATAAGCGGCAAGTACGACGAGACATCGCAAAAGAACGATGCCAAGTACCACCGTCGCGAAATTCGCCGTGGGTCCTTTTCACGTTCGATCGCGATGCCGCAAGAGATCGACGCCAACAGCGTCAACGCCGACGTCGAACGTGGCATCCTGAAGGTGACCGCCGCACCGGTCAAACCGATGGCCGCCAAGAAGATCCCCGTCCGAGGCGAGTAGCCTCAGGTAATCGAAAACCGGCCTATGGCCGTAGCAATCGACCGCGCGTCGAGCCTCGAAGACTTCGAGAGGCTGCGCGAACTTCTCGTAGCATACGAAGAAGATCTCCCGGTCGAACTGCGTCATGGGCCGGTTCCCTCACTAGAAGAACTCTCCGGCCGGTATCGCGGTCCCAATGCCGCGTTCATCGCGCGTCTCGACGCTACGAGCGCGGGATGCGTCGTCTTTCTCGCGCAAGACGCGTCGACCGGCGTGCCCGCACGCCTGTACGTTGCCCCGCACGCGCGGAAACACGGGGCCGGTCGTGCGCTCGTGCACGCGGTGATGGCGTTCGCGCACGAAGGCCCCTACGATCGACTCGTCCTCGATACGCATCGCGAACTGCTGGGGCTGGCGTATCGGCTGTACATCTCGCTCGGCTTCGTCGAATACCAACCGCCGTGCGCCGAAACGACCGGCGCCTGTTCGACGTTTATGCGACTGTCGCTACGCGATCGGCCGTAAAGCGCACCGATGAGGGCGTATGCATCGCGCTGTCGACGCTGATTCGAACGTCCAGCGCAATCACGCCTTGCGCATCGGCGAGCAGCGGGTTGATATCGAGTTCGGCAATCTGCGGATGCGCGACGATCAAATCGCCCAGTCGGACCAAAACCTCGGCAATGGCATCGAGGTCGGCCGGCGGCTGACCTCGATAGCCTGCCAGCAGCCGTGCGACACGCGTTCGAGCGATGAGCCGCCGCGCAAGAGCGGCGTTGAGCGGCGCGAGTTCGATGCTCGTATCGGCAATCGTCTCGACCGCTGTACCACCGTGTCCGAAGAGCACCACCGGACCGAAGACTGCATCGACGCTCAAACCTGCGATCAATTCGATCGCTCCGGGCCGCTGCACCATCTCCTGCACGAAGAAACCTTCGATCTTGGCGTCCGGACGCGCCGCGCTCACCCGCTGTAACATCGCGTCGGCGGCTGCGCGCACGGCTTCGGCGCCGCGAAGATTGAGGGCGACGCCGCCGATATCGCTCTTGTGGGTGATCTGTGGTGAACGGATTTTGAGTGCGACCGGTCCTCCGAGCTGCGCCGCAGCCGCGGCGGCCGCTCGCGCATCCGCTGCCGACGAACGATTCGGCGCGGTAGGAATGCCGTATGCGGCACAGATCGCTTCGACGTGGTCGTAGTCGAGCCATCGGCGTCCTTCGATGAGCGCGCGCTGAACGGCTGCGGTTGCGGCGGCTGCGTCACGCTGATACGCGCCGCCCGGCATCATCGACTCCGCCAGAAGACCCTGATTTTGGGCAAAACGAACGCGATGCATGAAGCCCTCGATAGCATCGTCGGGTGTGTTGTACGTCGGAATGCCGGCCGCTTCAAAGAGCGCACGCGACGGCGCAGCCGTCGCTTCGCCGAGCCATGACGTGTAGACATTGCTCGTCCCGCCGCGTTGGCGCGCGCCTTGTACACAGGCGATGACCGCTTGCGCGGCTTCCGCCGGATCGGTGAGCGCGGTCGGGCAGTTCAGAACCAGAACGGCATCAGTCAGCGGGTCGCTAAGGAGCACGTCGAGCGTCTCACCATACTCCTTCGCGTGCGCGTCGCCGATCATGTCCACGGGATTGCCATGGCTCCACGTCGGCGGCAGCATCGCGTTCAGACGCTCGATGGTCGACGGCGCCGGTTGCGCAAGCGTTCCGCCCAAACCGATCAGAGCGTCGGTTGCGAGCACGCCCGGTCCACCGCCGTTGGTCAAGATCGTGAGCCGCTCTCCGCCTTGCGGCGTCGTCAGGGCGAGCGTCTCGACGGCGTCGAACATCTCCGGGAGCGATGCGACGCGCAGCATACCCGCGCGGCGAAACGCGGCTTCGTAGACGGCGTCCGATCCGGCGAGCGCACCAGTGTGCGAACGCGCAGCCTTTGCGGCGGCAGGATGGCGTCCCACTTTGATCGCGACGATCGGCTTGGCTTTTGCGGCTTCGCGAGCCGCCGCCATGAAGGCGCTCGCCTCGATCAGGCCTTCGACATATAAAAGAATTGCGGACGTGGCGGGATCCTCGGCGAGATACTCGAGCATATCGCCGAAGTCGACGTCGGCCATGTCGCCCAGCGAGACGATGTTCGAGAAACCGATGCGGCGCGGCTTGGCCCAATCGAGCACGGCCGTAATCAGCGCGCCCGATTGGCTGACGAACGCGATTCCCCCGCTCGCCGGCGAGAGATGCGCGAAGCTCGCGTTGAGGCCGATGCCTGGGACCATGATGCCCAGACAGTTTGGCCCGACCACACGCACCGAGCCCTCAGCCGCTGCTGCGACGATATCGCGCTGCATCCGCTTACCTTGCTCGCCGAGTTCGCCGAACCCGGCGGTGATGATCACGGCGGCATGCGTTCCGACCGTGCCGAGCTGCCTGATCACGCCGGCCACTTGATCCGGCGGCGTTTCGATCACGGCGAGGTCCGGTGCTTGCGGTAGCTTCGTGACGTCGGGAAAGGCGCGCAGGCCCGCGATCCGATCGTGGTTGGGATTGACGGCATACAGCGTTCCGCCGTATCCGCCGCTTTGAAGATTGGCGAGCGTGACGGCGCCGACGGATTTCGGACGATCCGAAGCTCCGACGAGCACCACTGAGCGCGGCGTGAACATGCGATCGAATGCGCGTGTGGACATGGGCTAAGCATGGCACAGCCGCTCGCGAGCTGTTGAGAAAATTTTACCGATTTTATTCTCAAGACGTTCCCGGCTTATTCCGCGGGTTCTGGCCTCATTAAAGACGAGCTACACGCTCGGGTCTTCGAACCCGTGGAGGCAACATGGACAAGCAACCCGCCCGCTCCGGGCGCATCTCTCTCAACTGGCTGCTGGTCGTTCCGTTCATCGCCGTCCTTTTTCCGTGGTTCTACAATTTTGACGAACCTCGGCTCGGCGGCTTTCCATTTTTCTACTGGTACCAGCTCGCGTGGATCTTCCTGACCGCGGGTTTGACGCGGCTGGCGTTCCGGCGCGGGGAGGCATAAGATGGCTAGTGCCGTTTTCGTCATCCTCTTCGGCGCCGCACTGATCCTCGGGTTCTTCGGTTCGCGCTGGCGCGCAGCCAGTATGAAGAGCTTGAGCGAATGGAGCTTGGGCGGCCGCAACTTCGGCAGCGTCATCTCCTGGTTCTTGGTCGGCGGCGATATCTATACGGGATATACGTTCATTGCCATTCCGGCTTTGATGTTCTCGACCGGAGCGCTCGGCTTTTACGCGCTCCCCTATTGCATCATGCTCTATCCGCTGCTCTTCATCGTCTTCCCCAAATTGTGGCAGGTCGCGAAGAAACACGGCTACGTCACGGGGCCCGAGTACGTACGCGGGCGGTTCGGCAATCGCTGGCTCGCGCTCGCCATAGGCATTACCGGCATCATCGCGACCATGCCATATATTGCACTACAGCTTACCAGCACGCAAGTGCTCTTCGGCGCACTCGGCTGGAGCGGCAGCGGCTGGCTCGCATACGCTCCGCTGACGATCGCTTTCCTCGCGCTCGCGGGCTTCAGCTTCCAAAGCGGCCTGCGCGCGTCGGCACTGCTCTCCGTTCTCAAGGGTGTGCTGATCTACACCGCGGTTCTGGTTGCCGTCATCGTCATTCCGCTCAAGCTGGGCGGTTACGGGGCGATCTTCAGCAAAGCCGGCGCCAAGCTGCTGCTCGTACCACCGTCGGCGCACACGTTTGCGCAGTATAGTGCATACGGTACGCTGGCGCTCGGATCGGCAATCGCGCTCTATCTCTATCCGCACGCGATCACCGGACAGTTTGCCGCGGCGAGCGCGAAGGTCATCAAGCGTAACGCGATAACGCTACAGGCGTTCAATCTGCTGCTCGGCTTCCTGGCTTTCCTCGGCTTCATGGCAATCGCCGGCGGGGTCGCTTCCGATCCGGCGTTTGCAGCAGGGTTCAAGACCTTCGGCAGCAGCTTTGCCGTACCGGCCGTACTTATGAAGTACCTCCCGGATTGGTTCGTCGGCTTCTGCTTCGCCGCCATCGCCGTCGGATGTCTGGTTCCGGCCGCGATCATGGCGATCGGCAGCGCAAACATCATCGTCCGCGACGTCTGGACCGTCTTCGCGCCATGGAAAAACGCAGAACAAGAATCAAGTGGGGCCCGCTGGTTCTCCGTGGTGATGGTTCTCGGCGGCTTGTTCTTCGTCGTCGCGATCCCGATCAAAGAGGTCGTGAACTTCCAGCTGCTCGGCGGCATCTGGATCATCCAGACCGTACCCGCTGTCTTCCTAAGCCTTTACTTGCGTAAGTATCTCACCAGCTGGGGCATCTTCTGGGGATGGCTCGTCGGCATTGCGATCGGCACGTCGATGGTCGTCGCCAACGGCTTTGCCTCAAGCGTCTTCAACCTGCCGCTCTTCGGCGTGACGATCCCGAGCTACATCGCGCTCGCGGCACTGATTCCCAACCTCATCGTGACGTTCGCGCTCAGCCCGCTGCTGCGCGGCGCGGATAAGGACGAGACAGCGGCAGCGGACTACCACGAGGAGCAGTCGGCTCCTTCGGCGACCGCGCCGACGCCCGGAACGGGCGGACTTCATCCTGCGCACTGATTGGAAGGAAGAACGAACATGATAGAAACGAAACCAACAACGGCAGCGCAAAAAGAGACCGCGCGATTCACGATCGAATACAGTCAGTATCTCGACAAAGCCGGCAAGCTCGTCGCAGCGCTGCCCGCCGGCTACGACGCGCAAACCGTCGCTGCGCTCTACAAAGCCATCCTGCGCACCCGCGTGTTCGACGAAAAGGCGCTCGCGCTACAGCGCACGGGGCGCATCGGGACCTATGCGAGCTCGCTCGGTATGGAAGCGATCTTCGTGGGAGCGGCGTCGGCGCTGGCGCCCGACGACGTACTGGTTCCCAGCTTCCGCGAGCACGGCTCGTTCCTGGTGCGCGGTGCGCGGCCAAGCGAGATCCTGCTCTACTGGGGCGGCGACGAACGCGGGAACTCGTACGCAAAGGCGGCACGCGATCTTCCGTACAGCGTCCCCGTCGGCAGCCATAGCGCGCATGCAACGGGAATAGCTCTGGCCTTCAAACTGCGCAAACAACCTCGAGCCTCGCTTGCGATCTTCGGCGACGGCGCGACTTCCAAAGGCGACGTGTACGAATCGATGAACTTCGCCGGCGTTTGGAAGCTCCCGGTGGTCTTCGTGATCAACAACAATGGGTGGGCGATCTCAGTGCCGTTGCAGAAGCAAACCGCCGCCGAGACGCTCGCGCAAAAAGGCATCGGCGTCGGGATTCACTGCGAGCAAGTCGACGGCAACGACGTCATCGCCGTGCAATCCGCGTGCAAAGCGGCGCTCGACCGTGCGCGTAATGGCGAAGGGCCGAGCGTGATCGAGGCGATCACCTACCGACTCACCGATCACACCACGTCCGACGACGCGAGTCGTTACCGCAGCGACGACGAGGTCAAGGCGCACTGGGAAGCGGAGCCGGCGAGACGCCTCGAGAGTTATCTCACCTCGATCGGCAAGTGGACCAAAGAAGACCAGGAGCATCTGCTTGCCCAGCTCAAGGCCGAGATGGACGCCGAAACCGACGTCTACCTGAAAACGCCCGCGCAAGATCCGGTTACGATGTTCGACTACACCTATGCCAAGCTTCCGGTGGAGCTTGCGCGTCAAAAGGAGCAGTTTCTCAAATGAGTGAGATCAATCTCGTCACGGCCATCAATCTCGCACTCGCACGCGCGATGAGCGAAGACCAAAACGTCGTCGTCCTTGGTGAGGACGTCGGCATCGACGGCGGCGTCTTCCGCGCTACCGATGGTCTCGTCAAGCGCTTCGGCGAAGACCGCGTGCGCGACACGCCGATCTCCGAAGCAACGATTGCGGGACTCTCGATCGGGCTCGCGCTGGAGGGTTTCAAACCGGTCGCCGAGATCCAATTCAGCGGTTTCGCCTATCCCTGCATCGATCAGATTGCGAACCACGGCGCGCGCTTCCGCACCCGGACGCGCGGGCGGCTGAGCTGTCCGATGGTGTTGCGCACGCCGTGGGCGGGCGGCGTCAAAGCACTTGAGCATCACTCGGAGGCCAACGAGACGATGTTCACTAACGTCCCCGGCCTTCGCGTCGTGATTCCCTCGAGCCCGAAAAAAGCGTACGGCTTGCTCTTGGCGGCGATCCGCGATCCCGATCCGGTCATCTTCTTCGAACCGACGCGGCTCTACCGCGCGGCCGTCGAAGAGGTTGCCGACAACGGCGTGGCCGCGCCACTCGACACGTGCTTCGTCGTGCGCCAAGGCAAAGATCTTACGCTCGTCGCGTGGGGCGCAATGATTCCGCAAGCGCTGCAGACCGCGGACGCGCTGGCGGCCAAAGGCGTCAGCGCCGAGGTGATCGATGTTGCGACGCTGCGACCATTGGATGAAGACACGATTCTCGACTCGGTCCGCAGGACCGGACGCTGCGTGATCGTGCAAGAGGCCGGACGCACCGGCGGATTTGCCGGCGAGATCGCGGCGCGCGTCGCAGAGAAAGCCTTCAGTTCGCTGCTCGCGCCCGTCGAGCGCGTCACGGGATACGACGTCGTTCTTCCGCTGCCGCGCCTGGAAGAGAAGTTTCTCCCGAACACGGAACGCATCGGTGCTGCCGCACAGAGAGCGATGGCGTACGCATGAGCGCGACGTTCACGCTCCCCGACCTGGGCGAGGGACTGCAAGAGGCCGAGATCGTTGCGTGGCACGTCTCCGAAGGCGATCACGTCACCGCCGATCAGCCCCTCGTCTCGGTCGAAACGGACAAGGCGGTCGTCGACATTCCCTCGCCACACGCCGGCCACATTGAGCATCTTCTCGCCAAGGTCGGCGATCGCGTCAAAGTCGGTGGAAAACTCGTCGATTTCGAAGAGGGGCCGCATAAGGACGCCGGCACGGTGATGGGAGTGCTTCCCGAACCGCCGCCTAGGAAAGCGGAGGTTCCGGCGGCCAACGCCTCCCCACCTAAACCATCCGGTAACGGGAAGGCGCGCGCAAAGGCCTCGCCGGCCGTACGTGCAATGGCGCGTGAGCGCGGGATCGACCTTACCACGATCGAAGGCACCGGACCCGACGGCATCATCACGCGAGAAGACCTCGAACGCGTGGCGCCCGCCGCCGCATCAACGGTCGCTGCAGCCGAACCGTTGCGCGGTATGCGCCGGTCGATGGCCGAGCACATGGCGCAGTCCGGGGCAGCGATCGTTTCCGCGACGCTCTTCGACGAAGCCGATATCGAGGAGTGGAGGGCAAGCGATCATGACGTTACGACGCGGTTGATTCATGCGATCGTCGCGGCATGCGCCGCGGTGCCTCTGCTCAACTCTTCATTCGACGATAAGGCGATGACGGTCGAGCCGCACCCGCGCGTCGATCTCGGCCTCGCCGTCGACACGCCGGACGGGCTGATCGTTCCAGTGATTCGTGACGCGGGCAGCCGTGCAAGTGAATCGCTTCGTAACGACGTCAATGCACTCAAGGCGGCCGCCCGTGCGCGTACGATTCCACCCGCGAGTCTGCGCAATCCAACCATCACGCTCTCGAACTTCGGCATGATGGCCGGTATGCACGCGGCGCTGGTCATCGTTCCACCGCAGGTGGCGATCGTCGGCGCCGGCAGAATCGTCGAACACGCGGTTCCCAATCCTGCGGGCGGCGTCGCCTTCCGGCGCCGGCTCCCTCTCTCCGTCACCTTCGATCACCGCGTCGTGACCGGCGGCGATGCCGCTCGCTTCATGAAAGCGCTCATCGACGCATTGCAAAGGGCATGAGTCATGGACATCATCTGCTTCAGTATGCACGATTTCGAGCGGCCCGCCATGGATCGTGCGAATCTCAATCACCAGCACAGCCTTGCCTATCGCCGCGAGCGGCTCTATCAGGCGACCGCCGTGATGGCTAAGGGCTTCCCTGCGGTCTGCACCTTCGCGACCGACAGCCTCGACGCGGCAACGATCGCTACGCTAGCCGCCGGCGGAACGCGCGTAATCCTTCAGCGCGCGGCCGGTTACGATAACATCGATCTCGACGCAGCCGAGCGTGCCGGCATCGCCGTCATGCGCGTGCCCGCATACGCGCCGGCGGCAATCGCCGAGCATGCGGTTGCGCTCATGCTCGCGCTCGATCGTCACCTATGCCGGGCATACAATCGCGTTCGCGAAGGCAATTTCGATCTAAACGGCCTGATGGGCTTCGACATCTTCGGAAAGACGGTCGGCATCATAGGAACGGGAACGATCGGCGCCGAGCTCGCTCGAATCATGAAAGGCTTCGGGTGTACGCTCCTCGGCTACGACGTGGTGGAGAACCCACATTGCCAAGAGCTTGGCCTTAGCTATACCGATCTGCGGACGCTGCTTGCAACGTCCGATATCGTTTCGCTGCACTGTCCGCTCACTCCCAAAACCAAGCATCTCATCAACAAGGAGGCGCTCGCTGTCATGAAACACGGTGCGATGCTGATCAATACATCGCGCGGTGCCGTGGTCGATGCGGTCGACGTAATCGAAGCCCTCAAATCAGGCGAGCTGGGCTATCTCGGTATGGACGTCTACGAAGGCGAGGGCGCGATCTTCTTCGCCGATCGTTCCGAAGCGGTCATCACCGACGACGTCTTCGAGCGCCTCACGACGTTTCCGAACGTCGTCGTCACCGGACATCAAGCCTGGTTTACCGCCGAAGCGCTGGATGCGATCGCGAAGACGACGCTCGACAACGCCACGGCATTCGAAAATGGCACACCGGATCCCCACAACATCGTCAGCGTGCCGGTGCGCGAGAAAACGGTAGCATCATGAATTTTCCCGAGCGATATAACCGGTTGCAAGCGCTCATTGGAGAACTCAACAAGGAAGCGTCGGGAACAGTCGGCGGATTCACGCGGCTGCACCAGGCGGCGACCGCAGCCGGGACGCTCGACAAGAAGACCAAGGAGCTCATCTCCCTTGCGATCGGCATCGCCGTGCATTGCGAAGGCTGCATTGCGTATCACGTTCACGACGCGCTCGCCGCGGGCGCGAATCGCGCGGAGATCGTCGAGACGATCGGCGTCGCGGTGATGATGGGCGGCGGACCGGGCCTGATGTACGGCTGTGAGGCATTGGAAGCACTCGACCAGTTCACGTCGACACCAGCAGGCGCGTGAGTAACTCGCGGTCGAGTTTATGCAAGAGCTGGTGCATATCGCGAGTAACGGCATGTTCGGCGCGCATATCGTCGTTTAAGCGTTCGACGATGTGGCTGGGATCGTCGGCTCGCACGTAGCGGCGCGTGCAGATG
>Ga0335074_10004296_pt1 | contig 19619 bp, 16 predicted proteins | sample Lox_Sample_23_FD_206715 | JGI IMG/M metagenome (GOLD analysis project Ga0335074, IMG submission 206715) | Soil microbial communities from Loxahatchee National Wildlife Refuge, Florida, United States - Lox_Sample_2.3 | ecosystem: Environmental > Terrestrial > Soil > Wetlands | place: USA... | reverse complement strand
TCTTTTCGCTCTCGGGGCGCATTCCGCAACACCGCAAGGTGGCACGCTGGACGTTTCCTCTGTGGCTTTATGTCTCGGTCACCGGCGTAATCACGTACGTGATGCTGAGGCTGGCGCTTGGCTATTAGGGCCTGTTAACACTACTGAGATGGCGGCGACGGGAGCCAGTTTTTTCGAGTTCTAGGAGAGAGGAGCGACGCATACCGGGTGTCTGCTAGCGACGAACGACAACGAAATCGGAAAAACTGGCCCCGTCCCTTCGGGTTGCGGCGCAAATTCGGTCATACTTTGTTCTCGCCCTCGACCTTGGAGCCACCAAAGCCTTCGGGCTCGGCCTCGTCTGACCGGATTTGCGCTCGCAACGCCGTCCATCTCAGTAGTGTTAACAGGCCCTAAGACAATGGCGCAAAAAGGCACGAGTCAATACGAAGCCGGGGTCAAACGAAAATCGATGCCCGACGATGGCACACGGCAGCTTTTGCAGTGGGGCAGCTCGATCGTGGGCACGGGGGTGGTGGCCGGCATCCTGCTTGAGACCGTGCTGGGCGGATTCTCGCGCACCGGCGCCAGCACCAACGCGGGCTGGTTTGCGCTGATTGTGGTGCTGGGGTGCGTTCCCTTTGGCGGAATGCTGCTGACCCTGGGCGTGGCCAAGTGGCTGCGCAACCGGCGCTTGGGACGTGGATAGGCCGGGAACATGGTCCCTGCCCGAGCACCGCTTTCGCATCCAAAACCGCGTACCCCCCGGCTCCCTAATGAACTCTGACCGCTACGACCTTGTTTTTTCAATGAGATGAAGAATCTTAAGTCCATAAGTTTTTGAAATTACGCATCTTTAGCAGAAGAGTTATTGAGAATGAATGACTTAGAACACTGCCCGGCGAAATCTACAGAAGCTGCCTTCAAGGGCTTAAACCCCTGAAGCCTTTTTTGCCGGCCTTATCGGCACGCGACCCACGAACGGCGTGAGTACCCAGTTCGTGCCGTTTCAAAACCTCGGCTTCCCGGGGTTTTTCGCTCATACAAGAATTGTGCGCCGAAAGGGGGAAATTAAATGCAAAAGCAGGGACTGAGGAACTAAGGGACTGAGGGGCTGAGGAACTAAGGGATGAACGCTTTGCTCGGAAAACTTAAAACCCCCAGCCGGTGGGCTGAGGGTTCTAGTTGGAAAGGGGTTTTCGCCGGGATCCTGAGGTTAAGAAGCTTAGGCGCGGACCTTGCCGGTCTCGCGATCGATTTCCTTGAGGCGGGCGGCCTTGCCGCGCAGGCCGCGGATGTAAAACAACTTGGCGCGCCGCACCTTGTAGCTGCGGATCTTTTCGACCTTGTCGACGACCCTGGAGTTGAAGGGGAAGATGCGCTCGACGCCCTGGCCGAAGCTCATCTTGCGGACGGTAAAGGTGCCCTGGGGGCCGCGGTTGACGGCGATTACCAGGCCCTCGAAGGCCTGCAGGCGCTCTTTATCGCCTTCCTTGATCTTTACCTGGACGCGAACCTGGTCGCCGGGTACAAACGCCGGCAAATCGGTGCGCTTGAGCTTGTCGGCCAGGCGCTGCATAACGGGATGAATTGACATGGTGACTTCCTGCTATTGAACTCAGAACTTTGATTTTAACAGAGAACCGGGGAGTTCGGCTAATCCACAGGTGCGCCGGTTGTTCTGATTCAGGCACCCCCAAAGCCCTACGGGGCTGGCTCGTGTGTCGGGTCAGCATACCCCACGCCGCCGGCGCGGGGCTAACAACCGTTGTGCCTACGGCACGGGATATGCTGCCTTCTGAAGTGAATGCGGCTTTTCGGAGCAAATGTAAAAAATATTTGACACGATTCGCGACTTCGCGCTATGGTCTGTGATGTCAAACATTTTCGGAAGTATGTACTTTACGCAAAGCCAGCAAAACCTAAGCCTCTCCCCGCTCTTCCGAGGTTAAGTGAACCGTCTCGCCGTCAAAACTGGCGACGGCCCAGGTTAGCGCCATATCCTCTACCGCTTGCTTGAGTCTGGCGATCTCCCGTCCCGATGCGCCAGCCTTGCCGCCTTTCAATTGAATCAGTTTCACTTCCAGCAAATCGGCATTCTTACGTGCAAGCCGATATGCGAATGCATCAATGATCCCTGTGCGCGGCGATCCCGATTTACCTTCAAAGAACACAACCTGCCAGCCGAGCTTTGCGAGATGTTCTTTCAGAGCCTCTTTGCTGGCCGCTTCTGAGGCACGAACCTTGATGAACGCAACTTTACTGCGCCGTGTTTTCCATGACTTCAATGCTCTTGCGCGATAATCTGGCATTGTCACTTCCAAACTGAGAGGTACGCCAAATGCAACCCATTGTAGGAACCGTCAATTCAGACGCCCCCTTAACGGAGGCTCAAGTGTACGAATTACTTTCGTCAGTTGCTCGGATGCAGTCTGCAACGCTTGCCGCGCTTCGGCTTGATTATTCGGTTCCGTCTGTAAACAATCCTGAAAAATCAAGCCCAACCCAGGCTTGTAGCGAGAAATCGCAGTTCCGAGAGCCTTAACGTATATCCAGTGATCCATGACGGTAAGTTGGAGATCGGTTAGATTTTTTCTAATCTCCACCAACGCTTTCAAAGTTTCGCGATTTTCCATGCGCCGAATTGTATTACTTCGGCCATCCCTCTGCGGGTTTCTTCTTTTGCAAGGATTGCTTAACGGCATCCTGCCATCGCCCCGGCAGTTTCAGTACGTCCGCTTTCGGGCCGCGCTTTGCTCCCGCTCTTGCTGCGGGAGTGCGCTTCGGTGCTTTCTTTGCCGCTTTCTTTGTCGCCATGTGTGCCGCTCCCTTATGCGGCTGCCTGCCTGTACATCATGCGCTTGCCTTCGGCTGACTTGATTGCCAACACTGTGCGCTCGCCGTCATTCAACTTGCGAGCATTCCAAAGAAAATCTGCCTGCCAGATATACCGATGTAGATACTCGGAACTGACATTGTGATAGATACCAATGATGCTCCGTTTGAGAAGCGCATGGCTGCTTTCTACCGTGTTCGTGTGAACATCGCCGCGAGCATATTCTTTCGCGCTATGGCTAACCGTCTCATGTCCACCGGCAAACTCGGAACCGATTCCCTTATAGGCGTGCAGTTCATCGGTCATAATGCGGGCCGATCCAGCCACTTCCTCACGGATTGCCTGTTTCAGTGTCGCGCCCGTCACATCAGCTACGACGCGACGGCGAATATCGCCCTGCCGTTGAACTGCCGCGAATACCGGAGTCTTGCTCGTCCCGCGTCCGCGCTTGCCTGTACCGGGATGACGCGGTTTGCCGCCGACGTAGGTTTCATCGCATTCGACCGTGCCAGTCAACTGCGGTTCGCTGCCATCGGGAGCCATCGCAAAGCGAATCCGAGTCATAAGGAACAGAGCCGACTTATAGCTGATCTGGCAATGCCTCTTGATTTCGAGAGCCGAGACGCCTTTCTTTGATGTTGCCGCTCTCCAGAACGTGTAGCACCAATGCCGCAGTTCAATGCGGGACTCTTCGTAAACTGTGCCGATCCGAACCGTGTACTGCTGTTTGCAACCCCGGCAACGCCACAGATACCGGCTATTGCGCTCGCCAGTCTTGGCATCGACCATCTTGTATACATCGACGCTTCCGCAATGTACGCAGCAAGGATTCGAACCCCAACGCTGATGCTCCAAAAACTCGACCGCCGCGAGTTCATCGGAGCAAGCCAGAGGGATTTGCTCAACTACTGGCGAGTTCGAAAGTTGATGTTTGCGATCTCTCTTTGTCATACTTAAATCATAGTAGATTCAGTCTGTTGTGTCAAGTAAAAAGTTAAGTTTTACCCAAAATCTTATCGCCTATATCATGAAAAACGACTTCCCGGAGCTTTTCGCAATGTCGGATCACATCTCCAATGTGTCCGAGGTTTTGGTCAAGCCATTCGTTTGATTGAGTAAGGGCAAGCATTGCCGCTTGACCCAGGATGACGTCTAGTTGGAATGAACCGGCTTCCGCTGCCTCCAGATCGGGACTATAAATCCAGTCAGCGAAAGATTTTGCTGTATCCACAAAAACCGCATCCGTCGGTCCGCCGCAGTAGAAATTACCCTCAATTCCTTTGGTCCGATACATCAAATAGGCGAGGATACGGAGAACGATCTGGATATTCTGTGTTGTGAAAAATGGAGTGAAAAGCATCTTGAAAAGAGCATCGGTAATCGCTGCTCCGCTTCCCGCCGAAGCATAGCCGTCTTTCTTGTGAAGAACAGTACAGGGCGGCTCGCAAAAGTAAATACGTGTACCCGCTTTTGGGATTGTCGCCCCAATAATCAATTTAGTGACCGGCGGAGTGGAGTGCCCATACGCCGAATGCCATTCTGTCATTTGGGAAGCGATTTCAGATTCAAACTTGATCCAGCTAATCGTTTTAGGATCGCCCAATCGCCCCGCAATTGACCGTACTAGCGTATCTGCCGCATTCGCGTCATCAGAGGACTCGGCAATCGCGAAAGCGATATGAGCAAGATTTACCTTGCAGACTTTTCTTCCTCGCGTTTTGGAACCATCTTGATATACGAGTTGGGAGTCTGCTGCAACAATCGCTCCGCCGCCGTAGAGCATTCCAAGTGCAATAGTCATACTGCTCGCTTTTCTTGGAAGCCGCTTGATTTTCGGGTCTGGAACCCGTTGCGGAAGAAACTGGCGCTGCGGCTTCCGGAGTGGGCTAATCATAGGTCACTCCCCGCCTTGCGTAAAGTACATACTTCCGAAAATATTTGACACTATTCATGATTTCGAGTTATGGTCTGTGGTGTCAAATATTTTTGACATGGAGCGATTTCCAATGCCGAGCCTTTCGTACCGCGAGAAGACTCTCTACGCCTCGCTTGTGGCGGAGATCCTTGTTTACGGCCCTTACTTTTTCCTGCATCAGAAGAATTCGGTCAACAAGGTTGCGGGCATGATTATCGCGATCATCGTGTTGCAGGTGGTGCTGCAGCTGATTATCGCCGCCTTCACCCGCAATCGCACCACCGACGAACGCGACCGGTTGATTGAGCTGCGCGGCTATCGCGCCGGCTACCTGATGGTGGCGTCGCTCATGGTGATCGGACTCGCCATGCTGTGGTTTCACACGACCATGGGCCAGCTTCACCTCGACAACCCGAAGATCGGGCTGCATTTCCTGAGCGTGTTTTTCGGCATGCTGGTGATTGCGGATATTACCAAGACCGCTACGCAGATTGTGTCTTACCGGAGAACGCTCTGATGCCCGCCATACGCAACCAGATCAGGGAACTGAGGGCCGCGCGCGAGATGACGCAGCAGGAGCTCGCCGATCGCGTTGGCGTGACGCGGCAGACGGTGATTGCGATGGAACTGGACAAGTATTCGCCTTCGCTTGAGACGGCGTTCAAAGTGGCCATCGAGCTGGGCGTGCCGATCGAGCAGTGTTTCCAGTACGACCCTAAGGGCAGGCGCTAGTGCCGCAGGTGAGCAGAAGCCAGAGGAACGGCGTAGACTCCGGTCCATGATGGTGTTTCTCGCAAAGGTGGAACACGTATTCACGGTGCCGACGCGCGGTTGCGTCGTAGTGCCGGGTGTCATCGCTGACTCTGATTTACGAGTAAAAATAGGGGACGCTATCCAAGTGCGAAGCCGTGACAGATCCCTGGACGCACACGTTCAACAAGTTGAATCGATAAACCAGGGTCGATCGCCGAGACGCGTCGGCTTTCTCTTGTCGGAGGAAGTCGCTAAGTCAGAGATTCCGCCAGGTGCTGAGATCTGGATAGAAACCTCGAAGTAGCCCGCTAACCGGCTAGCGTTTTACCGACGAGCCAGACCCGGAGGACAAGCGGAAAACAGTGCCGCAGCCTCCGGAGTTGAGACACTTGGGGCTGCTTCCGCCGTTGAAGGTTGCGCCATAGAAGTTCCCGTCTTTGGCCTGCATCAGGGCGGCGATCGGGTAAGCATCGCTGTCGTCGAAGCTATGAACCGCGATTATTTTCCAGGTTGGTTTCACTTTGCCTGGCGGCGTCACTTTGGGCGGCGGCGTCACTTTGAAGGCGGTTCCCTGTCCTTTCGCACCGCCGTAGTAGGCAGTGCCATAGAAGTTTCCGTCCCCGTCTTGCACGAGCGTCGAGTAGGGCGCCGCGCCTACGGCGCAGCCCGTGCAAAAACTGAATATGGTGGTCAGAGCGCCCTGAGGAGTGACCATGAAGATCGTACCTGCATTTCCGGTTCCTCCCGCAAACGTAGTGCCGTAAAAGCTGCCATCCGCGCCTCGGATGAGTCCGCCCTTCGGATTGCCGCCATCGGCGCATTGCGCCTTTGAGCAGAAGGTGTAAATGGTGGTGAGCGCGCCGGAGGAGTTGATGTTGAAAATTGTTCCGCTGCCCTTGCCGCCTTGAGAGGTCATCCCGTACAGGTTGCCATCCGCGCCTTGCGTCAGTTCGGACACGGGGTTGGCGCCGTCGGCGCAATCCGGTTGCACGCAGAAGCTGTACAGGGTCGTCAGCGCTCCCGCAGGCGTAATTTTGAACACGGTGCCGCTGTCCTTCGTTCCTCCTCCTGACGCGGTCCCGTAAAGATTGCCGTCCGCGGCTTGAACGAGGGCTGCATCGGGTGAATAGCCGTCGGCGCAGTTCTGCATGGCGCAGAAGCTATAAATGGTGGTTACCATGCCGTCCGGCGTCATCCGATAAACTGTGCCATTGCCATTGTGGGAGCCGCCGCCCAAAGTTGTGCCATAGAAATTGCCGTCGGTGGCTTGAATGAGTCCGGCCTGGGGGTTCATACCTTCGGTGCAGTCGGGTTGGTCGCAAAAATTGTGCAGCGTGGTGAGCTTACCGTCCAAGCTGATCTTGAATATCGTGCCGCAGCCGGCCGAACAGTTGGCCGTGGAGCCGCCGGCGGAGGTAGTCCCGTACAAATCTCCGTCGACGCTTTGCACAAGAGTGACCGATTTCGGATTCGCGCCATTGGCGCCGTCAAAGGTCAGCAGAGTAGTGAAGCTTTGTGCGCGAGAGCCGATCGCCACAGCGCAGAAGACAGCGAAAAACGAGAATGCTCTCGATAACCTCAGTTCGATCATTGAACCAACCTCGGTCTGATCATTGAACCAGGATTTCCATTTTGCCCGTCGGCTGCCGAAAATATACCACTGCTTGCGTCCGTTCTCCATCTTTTTTGCGGAAGCATGCACGTTACGGATTCGTATCTCTGGTGGGTGCGGTTGATGGCAACTGGTGCCAAGAGGCGCCGAAGGCTGCACTTCTGGATGAGTGGTCCCGCAACCGGCAATTACCCTCCAGGGAAGTATCCCCCGGCAGTGGGGTACCAGACCGAGGTCTGGACAGTCAGGTAAGGAACAGAGGTTAGGCGTTGCGTTTCGGCTGGAGAAGTCCCGAGCGTTGGCAGTTAAGACCGATGGCTCACTGATGCCTTTCCAAGCTCGTCCGGCAGTGTGGTTCTGGACCCCGTGCTCAGTACAGTGATGACGTTGCCGCCTCGAAGGCTGGGGCAGCCGATCTCGTTTGGGAGACTACCTTCTTGCACGGTCCAGGCCAGCGCAGCGGGGCAGAAATGGAGTCGTCATGCCCAAGCAGCGCAACAAAGCTGTCAGCCTGCCCGTGATTGAGTCGAACGCCGCTGGAATCGATGTCGGGGCAACGGAGATCTTCGTTGCAGTTCCCGTCGATCGCGACCCGGAGCCGGTTCGGTGTCTCCCAACTTTTACCGTCGATTTGGAAAGACTGGCAGACTGGCTTCAACAGTGTCACATCCGAACCGTGGCCATGGATTCGACCGGCGTGTTTTGGATTCCGCTGTTCCAGATTCTGGAGAAGCGCAAGATCGACGTGCGGTTGGTCAACGCCCATCACGTCAAGAACGTGCCCGGCAGGAAAACCGATGTTTCCGATTGCCAGTGGATTCAGCACCTTCATTCCGTGGGTCTGCTGCGCGGCTCCTTTCGTCCCGACGACGAGATCTGCGCGATTCGTTCGTTATGGCGCCATCGCGACAACCTCATTCAGTTAGCCACCCTTCATCTGCAGCACATGCAGACAGCGCTGGACCAGATGAACCTGCAGATTCATCACGTGATCGGCGATCTCGATGGAACCACCGGCCTGGCCATCATGGACGCGATCCTGGCCGGAGAGCGCGATGCGCATAAGCTGGCTCAACTGCGCCACCCACGCATTCGCGCCAGTGAAGAGAACATCATCAAGTCCTTGGTCGGCGACTACCGTGAGGAGCACCTGTTCACACTGCGCCAATCGCTTAAAGCCTACCGGTATTACCAGGAGCGGATTCAGGAGGTCGACGCACAGGTCAAGCAAATGATGCAGCGGCTTCCCTGTGAATTCTCCACCGCCTAACAGGCGGTGGCTTCAGGTTACGGCTGAAAGCCGGATTGATCGGCCATGCGGCCGATTACACCACCTTGAAGTCATCGTCGGGCTCAGGGGGCTTTTGCTCCTCGATATACCGCGTCCAGACCTCATCGGTCACGTTGCCGCTCGTCGCCACCCAATACCCCCGCGCCCACAGGTGTTGGCCCCAATACCGCTTCCGCAAGCCTGCATATTCGCTTAACAGCTTGTGCGAACTCTTCCCTTTCAGGTACTGTACCGCCCGCGACACCGATATATGCGGCGGGATTCCGATCAGCATGTGAGGGTGATCGCGATTCACCGATCCGGCATAGATCACCATTTCCTGACTGCGGGAGATCTCCCGAAGCAACTCGCGGCATCGCTGGCCGACGTCGCCCGCCAACACCTGATAACGGTACTTCGTCGTCCACACTAGTTGATACTTGCAGTCCCACACCGTGTGGCTGCCACGCTTGTAGTCTTCCAACCGTTCAAGCCTAGCCCCATCCGTCGCGTGAAGGCGAGGGGTTTACCGATCCCCTATCGGGGACTCTAAAGTCCCCCAACTTTTCAGCCGGCGTGGGAACTGCACCGGTTGTGGTGATGCCCTGGTTCTTGTTGTAGATATCGAAGCTGGCCAGAAAAAAAGTCTTGTTATGGCCGTTATAAACCTTGGGTAGAACCACGGGGCCGCTGACTGTGCCTCCCCAATCTGTTTCCAGATCCTTGGGGGGGATGGGCTGGCCTGCGGAGTTGAAATTAGTGGGGAAAATCCATCCGAGTCAAAAGCGCTGTTGCGGTCGATCATGAACGCGTCGCCGTGCAGCTTGTTGGTGCCCTCACGCATGTTGTACCGTACCTCTTTATCCTCCACTTTGATCGGCTTTAGACCCTCAGCCGGACTCTTCTCGAGATAACCTCCAAGGTCGACGATGTACCGGCAGATACCTTTCAAATAGCTTTGAAATGTGACCTGAGTGGACGGCTCCAGCTGGTTGTAAGGCTTTTCCGCCACGGGTGACCAGTCTTCACGCCACCTGTTGAGATTGTCTGAGTTGAGTTGATCAACCGTCTCGATCCTGTTGTTTTTGGCCCAAGCTCGAACGCGGCTTACTACCCACTGGTGCGTAGCGGCGGTGGTGGCTTCGACTCCTTTCTGTGCTTTTGCCCATCGCTCCGTCGCATCTTCAATTGTCAGAGTCTTCTTGGTCGCTTCTGCCTCCTTTTTGGCAGCCTCTGCTTCCTTCTTCGCAGCCAGCTGTTTCTTGAGCTCGGCCACTTCTTGCTTGTCGGGGTTGCGCTTGTCTCTCTCCGCCTGGGCCACCTTTTCAGCTTCCTCCCAGCTTCGGGTTTTCGCGGAGATTGGATGATCTTCGCCATTCTCGTAGATGTAAATGGCCTTGCGGCAATTGCAGTCCTTGTGGTCTGGAGGCAGGCCGGGATGCTCTCGCCTGCACTTCTTGCCATGGCGCACGATTACATAGATTGTGGTGGTAGATGGGCTCAATACGTTCACTGAGCTTCCTCGCCTTTCACGCACACCACGATTGAGACATCACCTGGAGCAGGTTCGTCGAGGTCGCTTGTGCTGAAGAGGGAGTAGTGGTACGCTGACGCGATGGAACTCCTGCTGGAACTCAAAGCCAGTGCCAAAATCGGCAGGAAGCCTAGATTTTGAGAGGAGGGCGCCATGTAACTAACTCCAAGTGGATGTTGGAGTTAGTCTTTGGAATGGTGGGCGGTCTCGGGCTCGAACCGAGGACCTCCTGCTTGTAAGGCAGGCGCTCTAACCAGCTGAGCTAACCGCCCACGCCGTTTCGGCGCGGCTCGGACGCCATCTTCAATTCTACCAGCGATGCAGTTCGGTCCAGGTTGGCGGGGCGCAATCGCCATCAATCGCAGCACCGGCTTGATACACTCAGCCGGTGAGCCGCCTGATTGTAAACGCCGACGACTTCGGCCTGACACCGGGCATCAACCGCGCCATAGCCGAATTGCACGCCGCCGGCGCCGTCACCAGCGCCACGCTCATGGCGCGGGCCCCGGCAACCGCCGACGCTGTCGAGATCGCGCGCGCCACACCCACGCTCGGCATCGGCTGCCACATACTCCTCGTTGACGGCACGCCGGTTCTTTCTCCAGACCGCATCCCTTCGCTCATCGATTCCCGCACCGGCCAATTCAGGACCACGCTATCGGCATTCCTGCCGCGACTCCTCACCGGCAAGATCAATCCGTCAGAGATTGAAGCTGAGGCCGCGGCACAGATTGCTTTGCTTCAGGACTCCGGCCTCGACCTCACCCACATCGACACCCACAAGCACACGCACATGTTCCCCGCCGTCCTTCGCGCCGTGCTGCGTGCCGCCCGCGCCGCAGGCATCAAGAAGATCCGCAATCCGTTCGAGCCGGCCTGGGCTGTTCGCGCCACCGCCCGAGCCTCCCTCATCCGCATTGCCGAACTCACCTTCCTCCGTCGCCTGCGCTCGACCTGCCTGCGCCTGATTTCCGAGGCCGGCTTCACCACTACCGATGGCACCATCGCCATGGCCGCTACCGGCGTGCTTGATAAGGCGACGCTCACCGCGCTCATCGGCCGTATCGCACCGGGCACGTGGGAACTTGTCACCCATCCCGGCTACAACGACCGGGATCTAGACCGCGTGCGGACGCGTCTCCGGGCGGAGCGCGACCGGGAGCGGGAGGCGCTGGGCGCGCTGTGTCCGGCGCCCGGAATCGAGCTGGTATCGTTCGGCGGGCTCTGAATCTACGCCATCGTTGGCTATCGTGACCGTGCCCGACGCGTTGGTGGTCGCACCCGAACTGTACAGGTTGTCTGAGCCGGCATCAGCCGTTCTCTGTTGCAGCGCGTAATCCGCCGGCCAAGCACCGTTGTTCCATTCAACCGTCTGCCCAGGACCCGGCGTGACCGGCCATGGCGTCAGAGTGGAGGGCGTCGGAGTTCACTGCGCGGTGAAGATGCCTGCAGCGGACAAAGCGGACACTCACTTAGATGAAAAACAGCGAGGGGACCCGCTGTCCGGCGGATCCCCTCAGTGAATGAAGCTACTCCCGAATACAATCGCGCGTCTTCAGAATGCGTACTTGAGCGAGAGCTGGAAGAAGCGCGCGTCGGGAGAATCCTGTTGCAAGCTGCGGGTACCGGTAATCTGGCCGCCGCTCGAGCTGTTGTTACTGGTGGATGGCTCTCCCCAGGACGGAGTGTTGAACAGGTTGAAGACGTCTGCGCGGAAGGTGAGCTTCTGCTCACGGTAGACGCTGAAGTCTTTGAATACGGACATGTTGACTCGCTCATAGCCAGGACCGAGCGCTATATCGCGCCGGCCTCCAGCGTACCCCATAATCGAATTGAAATCGTTGACGTAGACCGGCGTTGCGTCGCCGGCTGGAGTGTTCGGATCGCCCACGTACCTGGGAATGTAGTGCGAGTTCGACGCGCCATTTACCGTCGTGTCACCCGCATCCCATGGGTTTGCGAATGAGCAGGGGTTGTACCAGTGAGTGAGGGTTTTGGTTTTCGCCGCGCAGGTTTGTCCGTTAGAGCTGGTGCCGCCGTTGGTGAATTCTCCCTGCGTCTGATAAGTGAATGGGCCGTTTTCGAAACCACCGGCATTGCTGGTGCCAGAAGTATCGACGGTAAAGTGGTCGCCGGTCTGTGCGAAGAAAGTGGCGTTCGCTGACCATCCGCCGACCAGGTAATCGAGTGCATTGTTCTGGTTCAGGTAAGTTCGTCCCTTGCCGAAAGGCAGGTCATAGAGCGCGTTGAAGGTGAAGCGTTGCCTGACGTCGAATGATGCATTCGAGTAGTCGTACCGGAAGGGGATCAGATTTGTCTGCCGGTAGTTTCCATCGCCGCTGGAACCAAGCGGCGTGACCGCGTCATCGAGTGCGTGCGACCAGGTGTAGCTGGCCAGAAGGTTGTAGCCGTGCGACAAGCGCTTCTCCAACTTTGCCTGCAAGCCGTTGTAGTCACTCATGCCTTCGAAGCCGGTATACGAATCACCACCCTGATGAGGCATCGGCTGTGACATCGTAATCTGGCCATCGTAGTTGCTGGGGTTTTGCAGAGCCAGCGGTGTGTTAATTGCAATGTTGATCGGCAGATGACGCGAGGCATTGCCAACGTAGGCCACTGTGCCAACCATTTCATTTGTGATGGAGCGTTCGAGTGAGAGGTTCCAGTCCTCGGTGTAGGCAGACTTCGCACCCGCGTAGGTGCCGCGCATGTTCTGGCCGGTCACCACGGAGGCAAAGCCATTGGAAAGAATTGTGGTATAGCCGTTCGCAATCGTCACGTCGTACTTAGGAAGTAATGAAAGCGGCGTACAGTTGTTGGCACTGCAATCCTTCCCGTTCGATGGGAAGTTGGCGTTGTACTGGAATGGGTAATTCTCGTTCAGGTTGCCCCAGTAGCCGAGACTCTCAAGACCACCGAAGAAGATGCCAAAGCCGGCGCGGACTACGGTTTTGCCGTCTGGCGACCACGATGTGCCCAGACGAGGCGCAAAGTTGAAGTTCTGCGTGGTCTGGAGACGCGGGTTGGAGTCGTAAACGACCGCCATGCCGTCCTGGGCCAGCGCCGTGTCAAAGCCGAATTTGGTAATGATCGGCGATGCGTAAGACTCGGCTTCGCTTGGAATCAGGTACTTGCCGGTTACGCTGCCGAGGCCGGTTGTGGTGTTAAGCGTCGGGGGTGTGTCGTAGATAAAGGAGGCCTGGTAACCGCCCACGTCCTTGTACGGTTGGAAATAATCCCAGCGCAGGCCGAGATTGAGGGTGAAATTCCGCTTGAAGCGCCAGTCATCCTCGAAGTACGCCGAGAAATTGGCGCGCTGGTCGCCGTTGCTCACTCCGTTGGAGAGTTTCGCCTGGATCAGTTCATCCAGCAGAAAATCGGCCGCACCGTAGCCGGTATTCCCGGCTCCCGGAATTGAAGTGGCATCGCCGGTGTAGTCGTATTCACCACGTGAGTAGTAAGGCTGAATCGTCTCGAAGCGGATGTTCTGGTAGTTCACTCCCGTCTTCAACGAATGATTGCCGGCTATCTTGGTCACGCTGTCGAGGATTTGGAAGGTATCGTTGTGTTCGTCGGTCGCTGCCCATTCCGGAGCGCCGAAGTTGTGCGGGCTGGCGGTGCCGGAAAAGTTGACGTTCGGTAAGCCGCCATTCAATGGCCCGGCGGGAATGCCGCCGAAGCCCTGGCTCTCTGCAAAACCGTCGTTCGTGGCGTTTTGCTGCTGGTAGCCGGTGTGCAGATAGTTGAAGCCGAAGCGCACTTCGTTCACCAGCGTTGGGGTGAAAGTATGCGATTCCGACGCCATGTAGTTCGCGCCGTAGTTCTTGTTCTTGCCCTCACCCCAACCGCCGCCGTCCAGAATGGGACCCAAGACAGGAACGCTTCCGCCGGAGTTCGTGCCCACCTCGTTGTAGTAGCTATAACGGGAGTAGGCCGCGTCCTTCGCGCCAATCGTCCAGTCCATGCGGGCATCCCACTGGAAGGTGTTGTCGATGACCGGGTAAACGGCTGAATAGTTGCTGTACAGCGTGGCCGAGGTCGCCGGCTGCGGATATTCGCCTAGAACCTTCAGCGCGGTCGCGTTCAGCGCTGGAAGATTCGGGTTTCCGGCTGTGGGACAACTAGTGGTACCCGCTGCCGCCAGGCAGTTATTGGTGATTGCAACCGGCGGATTCACGCCCGTCGGATCCTGATAGTAAAGCTGAATTGGCTTTCCGCCGAGCGCGCTGCTGTTGAGCAGTTCAGAGAAATCGCCCTTGCGTTCCAGAACAGAGGGCACGTTAAATGTCTGGGGTGAGTTATAGACGATGCGATTGGCCTGAGTGTCCGCAAACAAAAAGAGCTTGTTTTTGAAGATCGGTCCGCCCAGCGTGGCGCCGAACATGTTTTGGTGGTAGGGAGGAACCGACCCGTTTCCACCCGCCCACTCCGGGGTTGTGGCTTCTCCCAGATCGTTGTTCCTCACATACTCCCACAGGCTTCCGTGAATGTCATTGGTTCCCGACTTGAGACTGGCATTCACTACCGCACCCGCAGAGTGGCCAAATTCGGCGGAGTAGTCGCTGGTCTGCACCTTGAATTCGGCCAACGCATCCGGTGGAGGATTCACCACATAACTTGCGCCGTTGTAGAAATCGACTACATTAGCGTTGTTGTCGACGCCGTCGAGGATGAAGTTGTTTTCTTCCGCGCGCTGGCCGTTGGCATTAAAGTCGCCCTTGCCGGCTCCTCTGGAGCCCTCCGGTGGGACAGCACCGGGCGCCAACTGCGCAATATAAACCCAGTTGCGCCCGCTCAGCGGTACGTTTTCTATTTCCTCGGCATTCATCGTCTGCCCCACTGATGCCTCCTGAGTCTGCATCAGGGGTATTTCCGTGGTAACGGTTATACTTTGCGTTGCCGCGCCCGGTTTGAGGGCGATGACAACGTTGAGCCTCTGCTGAATGTTCAAGTGCAGGTTGGTTTGTGTAGTAGTTTCGAAGTTCGGTGCGCTCGCCGTGACCTGGTAGTTTCCAATTTTGACAGGCGAAAACACATAAATGCCCGAGCCATCGGTCTTGGTCCTGTAGATTTGACCTTCATCGAGGTTGGTTAGGGTTACGGTCGCATTTACAATTGCGGCACCGGATGGATCCTGAACGACTCCGGTGATCGTGCCCTGATCGAGTTGGCCGAACACCAGATGTGCCGGCGCGAGGATCAGTGCAAATGCGAGCAGCGCAAACAATACTCTGCGTCGAAACGTCATAACTTGCCTCCTTGCGAGTTTCGTAGCGAGTTTATGAACAAGCTGCTGAACCACCCTGAATCAGCCGGCAAGCGCACGCCTGCCGGCGTTTTCAGAATGTAATCGATTAAATTGCAGCTTAATGCTGATTTTGAGAGGACTTTACAACCGCAATGTAAACGTTGTCAAGTTCTATTTCGGGAAACAATCCCTGCCCCGCAATGCGTCGCTTCAAGTCCGCAAGTCGTCAATCACTTTGGCCGTTTCACCAAACTGGGACTTCGCCGCTCCAGATGGGAGAAGCATACTGCTTTGTGGAAAATGGCTATAGCGTTTTCGGTTCCAGTCTTTACACAGTCCATACGGCCAAGTGGCTCTTTCCGCCCCCGGGGTCCCCACCGACAGGCCTCCGTCCGTGGAGCCCAAGTAAGAGCCACCTCGCGTGACGATGGCGTGAAACCACTATTGAAGTGTCGAAACCTATTAATCGGCGTCAAAACCGCGGCGTAATTGTTATTGCGGGACAAGCTTCGACGGAACCTGTTTACGGGCGGAGCGCATCCGGTATGAGAGGCGTCCTGAGCTTGCCAGAGAGGCGGATAGGCGAATCATTGGAAGTCTTCAAGTAATGCTTAGAGAAAACCTAGAAGTGTGACCCACGAAAAGGGAAATATTGATGCACTTGGAGATGGCGGATTCTCTTCAGTCACGGTCTTTGTCTACGGCTATCCAATCCAGGCAATCCTGGGCGAGGCGATCGTACTCATCTTCCAGAACCTCAACCGGGTTGCTGTCATCAAGTTCTTCCTCGAGTTCCTCGGGCGTCGGCCAGGCTGGTGGATTCGCATCTACGCGTGCTGCTTCGTTATCCCCGCCGTACTTGAGCAACTGGGCACCATGGAAAAAGTGGACATATACCTGACTTACCAGCTTCCGAATATCTTGTTTGTACCGGGAACCGTGATGCTGGGCATATTTTCCTTTTTTGAATACCGGCGGCGCAACCGCGAGGCCGCAATACTCATCGTTCCAACTCTGCTGGCAGTGGGAACCCTCGATCTGTTCGCCGCGCTGAATCTTCTTGGATCGACGCATGTCAACATCATCTGGCTGCTGTCGATCCTGAGGTTCAAGATAGCGTTCTTGCCCTAAAACGTCTACATGGTGTACCTGCCTCTGGATCTCTATGCGCGTTATCATCCTGTGCCGAGCAGGCCGCCATACCCGTGAAAAGGTGCGGCTGGCATCGGAATTCGATGCGGCGCACGACATCCAACAACTGCTCGTCTCAAAAAGCGCAAAGGAAGGCGCGCAATTCCGAACTGAATTCAACTATCTGCCGGCCAGCGAAGTTGGATGAGACTTTTCGGAATTCTCCAATGCGGGAGTCTCCCCCGACCACTGTTAATCGGCGCGCAGAGCTGCCACCGGATTGACGTTGGCGGCTCGCCGCGCCGGCAGATAAGTTCCGGCCACGGCCAACAGTGGCAGAATGCACACGGCCGTGATAAGTGCCAGCGGATCGTACTGCGAGGTTTGAACCACTTCTCCCTGTGCAAGCCGACCGGCCAGCAAGGCCAGCGGAAGTCCCACGGCCACACCGAGTAAGGCAAGCAACAAGGCCTGTCGCAGCACCATAGCCATCACATCGGCGCGATTGGCCCCCAGCGCCATGCGAATCCCGATTTCCTGCGTGCGCTGCGTAGTGACGAAGGAGAGGACTCCATACACCCCCACCAGCGCCAGCACCAGAGCCGCAGCGGCAAAGGTCCCGAACAGCACAAGAGAAAACCGGGGACCGGCGTAACCATACATGTCGAGCATCTGGCGCAGGGTCATGGCATCGACAATCGGTTGTTCCCTGTCGATTGAATAGACGGTGCGCCGCACCGGATTGATGAGTTCTCCGGCCGGCAGAGATGTGGATACCAAGAGAGTGGTTGCGGACGCGGGCGCCACCGTGTAAGGCAGCAGGATATGGGGATAGTCTTCCCTGAAGTAGGTGAAGTAGGGCAAATCGCTCATGACTCCGACGACGGTAAACGCATCATCTGCCAGCTTGTTCTTGCCGTCAGGTTTGAATTCCGGCAGATGGAAAATGCGACCAACGGCATTCTCTCCTGCGAAGTAGCGGCGCGCGAAGCTCGCAGAAATGACTGCGTCGTGGGACTGAGCGGAGATTTCGCGCGCATCGAGAAAGTGACCTTGTAGCATCGTTCTGCCGGAGAGGGGGAGGAACTCCGGGCTGGTGAGGTGGAGGGACACAATTCGCCTGTCCACCGGCTCGCCGGCAATCTGCACAAGTTCTCCGTCCATGTCCATAAAAGGCGTGGCCGCATCCACGGTAGCCGTTGAAACACCGGGAATGGCCTGCACGCGATCCAGCAGATCGCGGTAGAAAATGGAGCGGCTCTCCGGCGTTGGATAATGACCGGCGGCCATGGGCAGGCGCATTGTCACAGTGCGATCGGGAGGGAATGGCACCGGTACACTCTCGACCGCAATCAGGGAGCGGACCATGAGCCCGGCGAGCATGAGCAAGGCAAGCGAAAGCGCAATCTCGGTGACAACAAATCCGCTCAGCAGGCGGCGCTGCGCCTTGCCTCCCGACGAGCGAATACGATTCAGGGCCGCTGCCAGTCGCGGGCTTGCGCTATGCCACGCAGGCGCCAGTCCGAAGACGAGCACAGTGGCCAACGCGATGACGAGCGAACAAAGCAACACGGGAAAGTTCATGGTGATGACGGCTTCGTCGGGGATAGTCTCGACTGGGACGACCATCAGTGTCGCTCTCAGTCCGGCATAGGCAAAGGCCAGAGCAACGGGCATGGAGGCCAATGCCAGAAACAACGACTCAGTGAGAGCGTGGCGGACAAGCCTTTGCCGCGATGCCCCCACCGAAGCACGAATGACGAACTCGCGTTCGCGGTTGACGGCTCGCGCCAGCAGCAGGCTGGAAACATTGACGCATGCGATGAACAGGAGCACAAAGGCCGAGCCCAGCAGCAGATGGAGAGTGCTGGCAAGACCCGATTTGAACATCTCGTCGAAAGGCAAGATTCCCAGGCGGAGATCTTTCGGAAAACGGAATGGCGCTGCTTTTTGAAAATCGTCGAAGATCGGTTTCAACTCGGCCGCAGCCTGAGCTTCGGTGACGCCCGGCTTCAATCGCCCCACCAGCGCGAAGTAGCTCTGTCCCTCCACCTCGGGTTCATTGGTCATTTTGATGGGCAGGTAAACATCTCCTCCGCGCCACAGAAAGCGCGGCGGCATGATGCCGATAATGGTGCGGGGATGCCCATTGAAGTTGAGCGTTCGTCCGAGAATGGCGCGGCTGCCGCCGTAATGCGCCTGCCAGTAGCGGTAGCTGAGCAGGGCTACTTCCTCTTGATTGTTGACAACATCGGCTTCTGTTGTGGCGCGACCCAGGATTGGTTGGACGCCAAGCACATCGAAAGTATTGGGCGTGATGTAGTTTCCGCGCAGACGCTGCGGTTCCCCCTCTCCGGTAAGCAGCACATCGCTTATCGTGGACGCTGTGACGCCGCTGAAGATGTCAGTATGTTCCACAATTTCATTGAACTGCGCCGGAGAGTAACCCATGCTGCCGCATCGCGACCACTGTGGCGAGCAGAGCTTGGGAGTGGCCAGCGTATGCACATCCTTGTAAGGGAACGGATCGATGAGAACGCCATAGGCGACGCTGAAGACCGCAGTGCTGGCGCCTATGCCGAGCGCCAGCGTCAAAATCGCAGTGAGAGCAAACCCCGGGTTGCGCCGCAACTGGCGGCTTGCGTAACCAAGATCTTGCCAGACGGTCTCCAAGCGGAAACCGCCGGTCAATTGACCAAGGTCCTGCCGGTCATTCTCCATTGGGCATTCTCCCATCGTTCAAGAAATGGCCGTTGTCGAGCTTCGCAATCGAGAAGGGTTCCACATTTCACGTCTCCATTTATGGCTTGGCAATAGGCGTCCTCCTCCTGAGGAAAATGGCACTTGAGGGTCGAGCTTCGAGGCACACCAGTTGTGCAGACCTATATATCTTGGCAAAAAGACCTCACCCTGGCAATTCCTTCCACTTTGACGCCGATCTATGCGGTGTCTTTCTCTGGCGAGCCATGGCGTGGTCGACCGGAATCACGCGTTTTCACTGTGCTTGGCAAGCGGAGTACGGTGGTTTGGCAGCTTAGACTTCAAAAGATACAGGGGAAGAATACACGCCCCAAGCAGACCCGCTTCGGGGCCCAATTTTGCAGGCAACACCTGTGTTCCCCCGCTAGTCATCCCGCTTGACGCGGCACGGCCAGGTGCGGTGAGCGCGTAGACATAACTCCGCTGTTCCAATTCAAGGAAGAGAGACGGCGCCAGCAGATCCCATGACTCGGCGACTCCGCCGCCGACCACATACAGTGGCAAGTTGAGAATATTGATCAGGCTGGCCAACCCGATGCCGAGAGCGTGTCCGGTCTGTTCGTAGATTCTCAGGGCATCGG
>Ga0335074_10004295_pt1 | contig 19624 bp, 15 predicted proteins | sample Lox_Sample_23_FD_206715 | JGI IMG/M metagenome (GOLD analysis project Ga0335074, IMG submission 206715) | Soil microbial communities from Loxahatchee National Wildlife Refuge, Florida, United States - Lox_Sample_2.3 | ecosystem: Environmental > Terrestrial > Soil > Wetlands | place: USA... | reverse complement strand
TCGCATCCTGGGGGTGTAGAAGCTCCCAAGGGTTAGGCTGTTCGCCTATTAAAGCGGTACGTGAGCTGGGTTCAGAACGTCGCGAGACAGTTCGGTCCCTATCTGTGGTGGGCGTAGGAGATTTGAAAGGGCCTGCCCTTAGTACGAGAGGACCGGGGTGGACGAACCTCTTGTGATCCAGTTGTGGCTCCAGCCGCATCGCTGGGTAGCGAAGTTCGGTCAGGATAAGCGCTGAATGCATATAAGCGTGAAACCTTCCTTGAGATGAGATCTCCCAAGCGTAAGCTAAGAAGGGCACTGGAAGACGACCAGTTTGATAGGACGGATGTGTAAGCGCAGCAATGCGTTGAGCTTACCGTTACTAATTGCCCGTTCGGCTTGACCATAAAATACTACTGCGCACATACCGTGGCGCGCCCCTCCAGGCGCGCCGGCAGAAATGCCGCGCTGCTTTCCTCAAGCCCGTCAATATTCAAGCGATCCCGGTTCACCGCAGAGCCGCGGAGAACGCAGAGGAATCGCGGAGAGACCTTCAAACGTTTCCCTCGCGACGTCTCTGCGATCTCAGCGTCTCTGCGATGAGTCCAGGGTTCGCTCCGCTTTCTGGGTGACCTTAGCGAGAGGGACCCACCCGTTCCCATCCCGAACACGGTAGTTAAGCCTCTCAGCCCCGATGGTACTGCATGCGCGAGTGTGTGGGAGAGTAGGAAGTCGCCCGGTTTATAATGAAAGCCCCCGCCTAAACCCCGGGGGCTTTTCCTTTTATGATCGACCCCGCCACCGTCGCCGCCCTCGTCCGCGCCTTCTCCGATCCCGCCGACGGCGAAGCCCTCAAAAGCCGCGAACTTATTCTCCTTCTGCTCGAATGCGGTCCAGCCCCGCTCTCGCGTTACACCTTCACCCCCGGCCACATCACCTGTTCCGGCCTCGTCCTCGCCCCCGATGGCGAGCGCGTCCTGCTCGTCCACCACCGCCGCCTCGACCGCTGGCTCCTCCCCGGCGGCCATGTCGAACCCGACGACCCCGAAATCTGGGACGCCGCCCGCCGCGAGGTGGTCGAAGAGACCGGCGCCGTCCTGGCTCCCAATCCGCCCGTCGATGCCCTCGTCGGCGTCGACGTCCATGGAATCCCCATGCACGGCCGCCAACCCTATCACCTGCACCACGATCTGACCTTCTTCTTTCAGGCCGTCTCCGAGGAATTCCACGTTTCCGAGGAGTCCCGCGCCGTCGCCTGGTGCGCCCCCTCCGCCTTCGACGCCTACAGCCTGCCCGTCAGCATCCGCCGCGCCTGGTCGCGCGTGCGAAAATTGTCTTCGAGCCGATGAAGACCCTTATGATCGCGGTAATTCCCGGTGACGGCGTCGGAACCGAAGTCGTCCCCGCTGCCCAGCGCGTGCTGGAGACCATCGCCAAGAAGCACCAGGTCACCTTTGCGTTTCAGGAGTTCGACTGGGGCGCGGGCCACTATTTCCGCTGGGGCAGCATGATGCCCGCTGGCGCCATCGATCTCCTGCAGCCCTGCGATGCCATCCTCCTGGGAGCGGTGGGCGATCCGCGCATCCCCGACCACATCACCCTCAACGGCCTGCTGCTGCCCATCCGGCGCGCCTTCGATCAGTACGCCAACGTCCGCCCGGCTTACCTCTACCCCGGCGTAGCCTCGCCCCTGGCCGGCAAGCAGGGCGGCGAAATCGACTTCGTCGTCGTCCGCGAAAACACCGAGGGCGAATACGCCCAGGTGGGGGGCTTCGTCTACCACCTCCAGCCCGAAGAAGTCGCCCTGCAAACTTCCGTCTTCACGCGCCGCGGTATCGACCGCATCGTCCGCTTCGCCTTCGAGTTAGCCGTCAAGCGCGATAAGAAGAAGCGCGTCACCTCCATCACCAAGTCCAACGCCCAAGGCTACAGCATGGTCCTCTGGGACCGCGCCTTCCAGGAGATCGCCGAACAATTCCCGGATGTCGAAACCGAATCCCTGCTCGTCGATGCCGCCGCCATGAACTTCATCCGCCGTCCCGAAAGCTTTGACGTGGTGGTCGGCTCCAACCTCTTCTGCGACATCCTCAGCGACCTCTCGGCCATCATCATCGGCAGCATGGGCCTGGCCGCCAGCGCCAATCTCGACCCCCTGCGCCGCTTCCCCTCTATGTTTGAGCCGGTCCACGGCTCCGCCCCGGATATCGCCGGCAAGGGCGTGGTGAACCCCCTGGCCACTATCCTTAGCGCCTCCATGATGCTCGACCACCTCGGTTTGGCCGAAGCCTCGCACCAGGTGGATGCGGCGGTTGCCGAAGTGCTGGCCGGAGGCCACGTGCGCACTCCCGATGTGGGCGGCAAGAGCACCACCGCGGAAGTCACCGCCGCCATCCTGGAGAAGCTGGCCTAGTGGCCCGCGCGGTGATGGAACGCACCGGCCGCCATGCGTTCCTGGTCGGATCGGGCATCGCGCTCACTCGCCTCGCCGGCCTCCTCCGCACCAGCATCTTCCTGCACTTCTTCGGACTCAGCCCGCAGTCCGACGCCTTCAACGCCGCCCTCCGCATCCCCAATTTCCTCCAGAACATCTTCGGCGAAGGCGCGCTTTCGGCGTCCTTCATCCCGGTCTATTCGCACCTCCTGGCCGCCGGTGACCGCCAGGAAGCCGATCGCGTGGCCGGCGCCATCGGGGCCATCCTGGCGCTCACCACGGCCGTCCTCGTGACCATCGGCGTCCTCACCACCCCCTGGCTGATCGACCTGATCGCCCCCGGCTTCACCGATCCCGTCCGCCGCACTCTCACCATCCGCCTGGTGCGCATCCTGTTCCCCGGTGTCGGCATGCTGGTGCCCTCCGCCTGGTGTCTGGGCATTCTGAACAGCCACCGCAAGTTCTTCCTGGCCTACACCGCGCCGCTGGCCTGGAACGCCGCCATGATCGTCACCCTGGTGGCGTTTGGCGGCACCGATCTCAGCCGCCTCGCGGTGATCCTGGCCTGGGGATCGGTTATCGGCAGCGCCCTCCAGTTCGGCGTTCAGTTGCCCATGGTGCTGCGCCTCGCCCGCCACCTGCGCCTCAGCCTCGATACGCATTCCGCGCACGTCCGCGAGGTGCTGCGCAATTTCGTGCCGGTGTTCTTCAGCCGCGGCGTGGTGCAAATCAGCGCCTACGTCGATAACTGGCTGGCCAGCATGCTGCCCGTGGGCGCGGTCGCCGGCCTCTTCAGCTCGCAGTTGCTCTACACGCTTCCGGTGAGCCTGTTCGGCGGAGCGGTCTCAGCCGCCGAGTTGCCCGCCATGTCGAGCGCCCTGGGAGCCAAAGCAGAAGTCGAAGCCTACCTGCGCGGACGCCTCAACCGCGGCCTGCGCCAGATCGCTTTCTTCATCGTGCCCTCCGCCATGGGGTTCCTCGCCATGGGTGGAGTCATCACCGCGGCTCTCTTTCAAACCGGCCGCTTCGGCCACAGCGATTCGGACTACGTCTGGGGCATCCTCGCCGGAGGCGCCATTGGCCTGCTGGCCTCCACCCTCGGCCGCCTTTATGCCTCCGTCTACTACGCCCTGCGCGACACCCGCACCCCGCTGCGCTTCGCCGTCATCCGCATCGCGCTCACCGCCGCGCTGGGCTACGTGTGCGCCCTCCACGTACCCCACTGGATCGGCATCCCGGCGAAATGGGGCGTTGCCGGCCTGACCGCCTCCGCGGGGGTTGCCGGATGGGTGGAGTTCACCCTCCTGCGCCTCACCCTCAACCGCCGCATCGGCCGCACCGGCCTGCCGTTCACTTTCGTCGCCCGCCTGTGGATCGCCGCCGCCCTGGCCGCCGCCGCCGGATGGGCCGTCAAACTGGCCCTCGGCCACCACTTTCCCAAACTCGCCGCCGTCCCCATCCTCGGCGCCTATGGCATCGTCTACTTCGGCGCCACCTACCTGCTCGCCATCGAGGAATGCGTCGCCATTCTCCAGCGTTTCCTGAGAAGGCCGTGAGCCGCCGCGGCACATACGTCAACGACCTTGCGCCGTTCTTCGACGACTGCTGCTGGATGTTCGTTCTGCCGGCCCGGTCTGCCCGGGTAGCCGTGATTCTCCGCCGCGGCCCCACCGATTGGTGGCACGTGACCCGCTGGGACACACGAACCGACGCGTTCGAGCGCGGCCAGTGGTTCCACGGCCGTATCTACCCGGAGAAGTGCGACCTCTGCCCCAACGGCAAGCTCCTGGTCTATTTCGCCGCGAAATTCGGGCGGCCGCATTCCGGCGGCTACAGCGATAGCTGGACTGCCGTCAGCCGGCCTCCCTATCTGACGGCGCTGACGTTGTGGCCCATCGGCGGCGCCTGCGGAGGCCAAGGCGTCTTCATGGACGACTTCACCCTGAGGATCGGTTCCAGTGCGCCCAGGCATCATCCGGACCACCCTCCCGGTCCGTTGCGCTTACTGCCGTGGTTGCCGTCCAGCGGGAATGCCGCGCCCGTGGTTCCCTGCTGGCTTGACGGCTGGGATGCACTTCCGGCGCCCGGCTCTAAAACCCGCATCACCGAATATCGCAAACCATGCGGAACCCTCGTGCTGGGGCGGGACGTCCCGGCGAATTACCACGCACCGTCCCGGCGGCGCACACTGTACACGCTCTATCGGGTGTCCGGCGAACCGGTCACGATGTTCGAGGCCCATTGGGCCGATTGGGATCAGCGCGGCAGGTTAGTGGCGGCCGTCGGCGGACGAATCGTCGCCGCACGCCTTACCAAAGACGATCAGCTCCGCTGGCGCCAGCTCGCCGACCTGCACGACGAAAAGCCCACCCGCCTGGAAGCCCCCAAATGGGCGCAGCGCTGGTGAACCCTCACCCCTTCAAATCCCGAAACGCCTCCTCAATCTCCCGCTTCGCCTCCGCCGTTGGCGCCGTCAGCGGCAACCGCGGCGGCCCGCCGTAATACCCATTCAAGTCCATCGCATGCTTCAGCCCCGGTACGCCGTACTTGGTCGTCACCAGCGCCGACGCCCGGCCGATGCGGTTCTGCCAGTCCAGCCCCGCCGCCTCCTCGCGCGTCCGGTACGCCTCCCAAATCGCAATCACCGAATACGGCGCCGCGTTGGCGTACGCCAGAATCGCCCCGCACGCCCCCATCAGCAGCGACGGCCACAGGGTCGGCGCCGATCCCACCAGCACCTGGAATCCGTGCTTCACCTCGCGGATCAACTGCATCACCTTCTCCAGGTTTCCGGAGCTTTCCTTGATCGCGATCACGTTGGGGTGCTCCGAAATCTGCACCACCGCCTCCACAGGAATATCCACACCCGTCGCCTGCGGCCAGTTGTAGATAATCAGCGGAATCCGCGACTGGTCGGCCACCGCCCGGTAATATAGCGCCTGCGCATCCGCCCGGTTGACCAGGTTCTTGTAATAATGCGGCGTCCGCACCATGGCCGCCTTGTAGCCCAGCTCCGCCGCGCGATTGGTCAGGCACACCGTCTCGCGCACGCCTTCCATGCCCGTGCCGGCAATCAGCAACTTCTCGGGCGCGGCGTACTTCGCCACCATCTCCCACATCCCGATCTTTTCCTCGGTGGTGAGAAACACGCTCTCCCCGGTGGATCCCATTACCACGTAGCCGGAAAGCGACGTCCGGTTCCACTTCTCGACGTTGTGCTGCACCTTGGCCGAGTAAATGTTGCCCGCGTGGTCGAACGGCGTCGTAATGGGCGGAAAAATACCCTGTAGTTTTAGGCTCATACCCGATAAATCCCAGTATGCCACTCGTCCGCCGCCCTAATCGGCCCCGTCCTCCTACGCCCTCCGTTTGGTGGGAGAATACCGAATAGTTGTTCGCACTCGGGAGGTGACTATGAATCGACGCGAATTTCTCCAAGCCGGAGCCGCCGGCCTCAGCTTTGCCGCCGCCGGACTGGGTGAGCAGGCCACCGGCCAGAAGCCCCTGCGCGTGGGCGTAATCGGCACCGGCTGGTACGCCAAGAGCGACCTCTTCCGCCTCATCCAGGTCGCCCCTGTCGAAGTCGTCTCGCTCTGCGATGTGGATCGCAACATGGTCGCCGAGGCCGCCGATATGACCGCCACCCGCCAGCGCTCCCGCAAACGCCCGCGCGTCTGGCACGACTACCGCCAGATGCTCGCCGAAAAGGACCTCGACATCGTCCACGTTGGTACCCCTGACCACTGGCACGCCCTCGCCATGATCGCCGCCGCCAAGTCCGGCGCCGATATTTATTGCCAGAAGCCCATCAGCGTGGATGTCATCGAGGGCCAGTCCATGCTGGCCGCCGCCCGCAAATACGGGCGCGTGGTGCAGATCGGCATGCAGCGCCGCTCCACGCCCCACCTCGTCGAGGCCCGCAATCAGATCGTCAAGGAAGGCCGCCTCGGCAAAGTCGGCCTGGTCGAAATCTACTGCTATTACCACATGCGCGCCAGCGGCAATCCGCCCGATACCGCCCCGCCGCCAAACCTCGATTACGAAATGTGGACCGGCCCCGCCCCCATGCGCCCCTACAACCAGTGGGACCATCCCCGCGGCTGGCGCGCCTTCATGGAATACGGCAACGGCATCATGGGCGATATGGGCGTCCACATGTTCGATATGACCCGCTGGTTCCTGGGCCTCGGCTGGCCCAAACGCATCTCCTCGTCCGGCGGCATCCTGGTCGACAAGGCCAGCAAGGCCAACATCACCGACACCCAGCTCGCCACCTTCGACTACGACGACCTCAAGATTGTCTGGCAGCATCGCACCTGGGGCGAGCCGCCCGACCCCAAGTACACCTGGGGCGCCACGCTCTATGGCGACAAAGGCACTCTCAAAGCCAGCGTCTACAGTTACGATTTCACCTCCACCGTCAAAGGTGTTTCGCCGGTTCACAAAGACGTCACCTACGAACTCGAGCAATACCCCGAGGACAAAACCGAGAAGGACCTCGAAAAGCAGTGCGCGCCCGCCATCCGCCACCACATGCAGGATTTCCTGGCGGCCATTGCCACGCGCGGCAAACCGGTGGCCGATATCGAAGAGGGCTACATCTCCACCACAAGCTGCATCCTGGCCAACCTGTCGATGAAGCTTGGCCGCACCCTGGCCTACGATCCGAAGGCCGGCCGCGTTATCGGGGACGAAGAGGCCAACCGCCTGCTCGCGCGCCCCTACCGCAGCCCCTGGGTCCACCCCACGCCCGAAACGGTGTGACCAAGACCACCTTCGAAGCCCGTAAGGGCAGCCTCGTTGCCGGTACGTGGCGGTCCAACGGGTGTGGATGGCGCCGGAAAAGGGAATAGAGGCCGCTGATGAACGCCGATGAACGCTGATTTTTTTTTGGTTTTCATCAGCGTTCATCGGCGTTCATCAGCGGCCCTTGGTCGCCCGAGTCGTCGCGCGTCGCCATGCCAGAAGGGTTCGCGAAAATTACCGGGCCGCGATGCCTCACTCCGGCGCCCGTCGGCGCGGCAGCTCGCCACGCTGCGCTACCTTGGAATCAGTGCGCATCCTGGCCATCGAATCCTCCTGCGATGAGACCGCCGCGGCGGTGGTCGAAGACGGCCAGACGGTCCTTTCTTCCGTCGTGGCCTCCCAAATGGAGACTCACGGCAAATACGGCGGCGTCGTCCCCGAACTGGCCTCGCGCGAGCACCTACGGGCCATCGTGCCGGTGGTCCGCGAAGCCCTGGTCCGCGCCGGCGTCACGCTCCCCGCCCTCGACGCCATCGCCGCTACCGTCGGCCCAGGACTCGTCGGCTCTCTGCTCGTGGGCCTCACCTACGCCAAGTCGCTCTGCTTCGCCACCGGCCTGCCGCTCATCGCCGTCAACCACATCGAGGGCCACATTCACGCCGTGGTGCTGGAAGCCCGCGCCGCCGGAACGCCCGTGGAATTACCCGCCCTGGCTCTGGTGGTCAGCGGCGGCCATACCCATCTGTTCGAGGTCTGGGAAGCCTTCACTTACCGCCTGCTCGGCAAAACCCGCGACGATGCCGCCGGCGAGGCTTTCGACAAGGTGGCCAAGTTACTCGGCTTCGGCTACCCCGGCGGACCCATCGTCGACCAACTGGCGCCCTTCGGCAATCCCCATGCCGTGCGTTTCACCTACGCCAAAATGAAGGGCAACGCCCTGGATTTCAGCTTCAGCGGCCTGAAAACGGCCGTCCTGCGCTGGGTGCAGGCCCGCGACATGGCGGCCGAAATCGAATCCCGCCGCACTCTTCGCCGCTCCGTCCCACACCCCTCCGTCGATGAGTGGCTGGCCGTCACCCCGCGGCCCACCCTCGACCTGCTGGCCTCCTTCCAGCAGGCCGTCATCACCGAACTGCTCACCCGCGCCGCTGCTTCAGCCGCATCCATCCACGCCCGCTCTCTGATCGTCTCCGGAGGCGTGGCCTGCAACTCCGGCCTGCGCGCCGCCGCCCGCTCCGCCCGCCTGCCCTATTCCGTGTACTTTCCCTCCCCCGGCCTCTCCACCGACAACGCCGCCATGATCGCCGCCGCCGCCTTCCCCAAGCTCCTCCGCGGCGAATTCGCCTCGCTCGAAATTGCCGCCCAGGCCAATCTCACTTTGGCGTAGCGGTGCGCGCGCCGACACCATGCCGGCCCACTGTACTACAATGTGGAACGATGAAGGCTGCTGACGTGGAACCGACTGGCGTCCGGGTGCTCCACAAAACTCTTGACATCCTGGAAACCATCAAGACCGCCGATTCGGGATACAAGCTGGCCGACCTGGCGCGCAAGGTCGATTTCCCCAAGGCCACCGTCTACCGCATTCTGACGACCCTCGAAGGCCGCGGATACCTGGACCGCCGCGCCGACGGCACCTATCGCATGGCCAAAAAGCTGTTCGATCTGCAGCGCACCGAGGCCGTCGAGCAGGTGCTCAACCGCCTGGCCCAGCCGCTCCTCGAACGCCTCGTGAATTCCTGCAAGGAGACCGTCAACCTGGGCCTGCTCGACGCCGGCGAAGTGGTGGTGATCAATACCGTGGAGAGCCCCCAGGCCGTGCGCATGTCGTCCAAGATCGGCAATCGCCGCCTGCCCCATTCCACCGCCCTCGGCAAGGTGCTGCTGGCCGGAATGCCCGATAAGGAAGTAGCCCGCCTGGTGCGCGTCAAAGGCCTGCCCAAGCTCACCGACGCGACCCTCACCACCAAGACCGCCCTGATGGCCGAGATTCAGAAGGTCCGCCAGCAGGGCTGGGCTTTGGACAACCAGGAAAACGAAGTCGAGGGCCGCTGCATCGGCGCCCCCGTCGAAGGCCCCGAAGGCCGCGTCATCGCCGCCGTCAGCATTTCCGGCCCGGTCTTCCGCATGGACCTGTCGCGGGCCAAGAGCCTCGTGCCCGAGTTGAAATCCACCTGCGCCGAAATCTCCCGCGCTGTCCGGTCGCATTTAGGCGCGTAGGGACTGGTCCCCAGTCATGGGGAGAGCACCTATGGCATCCAAAGCCGGCTCACGGGTTCGGCAACTTCTGGCCGTGGCACTCTCCGGCCTGGCCGCTCACCTGACCGGCGAAACTGTCGGCCTGACCCTCGCCAAGGTCCGCCAACGCGCGCGGGAACTCCAGTTACATATCCTCGGGAAGACCGATTGTCGGCCGGACGCGACGTTCCAGAGCTGTATCTCTCCCTACGTGCACCAACTCTCGGCTTTGATTCGCGGCCATACGGTCTGGAAGCTGAACGATACGGCGGGGACACGAACCAGCTCGTTAAGGACCTTCGGGGTGTAGAGGATATTTACCAGAAAATGTGGGCAGCTCGAGGTCCTGCCCCGCCCCCCTCAGAACGCCCGCCCATACTGCACCGGCGGCGCTGCTTCCTCCCCCAGCGTCCGGGCCGCGTGTAGCGGGAAATACGGGTCGCGCAGGAACTCCCGCGCCAATAGCACCAGGTCCGCCTGGCCCTTCTCAATAATCGCCGCTGCCTGCTGCGCGGTGGTGATCAGCCCCACCGCGCCCGTCCGCACGCCGGTTTCGCGGCGGATGCTCTCGGCGAAGGGAACCTGGTAGCCCGGCCGCAGCGGAATCTGCTGGTGCGGCACCTGCCCGCCCGAGGAGCAGTCGATCAGGTCCACACCCAGTTCGCGCAGGCGGCGCGCCAGCTCAATGGATTCCTCCGGCGTCCAGCCGCCCTCGGCCCAATCGGTGGCCGAAATGCGTTGGAATAACGGCAGCCGCTCCGGCCACGCGGCACGCACCGCCTGGGCCGTTTCCAGCGCAAACCGCAGCCGGTTTTCCAGGCACCCGCCGTATTCGTCCTCGCGGAAATTGGCCAGCGGCGAAAGGAATTCGTGAATCAGGTAGCCGTGCGCGCCATGGATTTCCACCACCTCAAAACCGGCCGCCAGCGCGCGTCCGGCCGCCTGCGCGAATGCTTGCGTGACGCCCTGGATCTCCTCGCGCGCCAGCGCCGCGGGTGCCCGGTCGCCCGGCCGGAACGGCACGGCGCTCGGTCCAACCATTTGCCACCCGCCCTCTTCGGGCGCCATCGGAGCGCCGCCTTCCCACGGCCTCCGCACGCTGGCCTTGCGTCCCGCGTGCGCAATCTGCACCCCCGGCACGGCGCCCTGCTGGCGCACGAACCGGGCGATGCGCGCCAGGAATTCGATATGCTCGTCCTTCCAGATGCCCAGGTCGTAGGGCGAAATCCGGCCCCGCGCCTCCACCGCCGCGGCTTCGGTCATCACCAGCCCGGCGCCGCCCACCGCGCGGCTGCCCAGGTGCACCAGGTGCCAGTCTGAGGCAAATCCGTCTTCACTGGAATACTGGCACATCGGCGAAACGGCTATGCGGCTGCGAAACGTGACGTCGCGAATGGTGAGTGGGGCGAACAGGCTCATTCTTTCCAGTATGGCAGCCGGCGCGCGGCCGGGACCCTCAGCTCTTGGGCGTGACCAGGTTCACCCGCACCGGCTTGGCCCCCGCGGGCGCTTTGGCCACTTTGCAAACCAGTTGCAGCGCGGCCACCGGCGAAATCACCCGCGTCAGGCTGCGGTCGGCGTCCGGGCCGGTCAGCACGGCGATCTGCCGCGAGGGCAGAAAGATCTCTATCACCCGGATGCGCTCGGCGCCGTTTCCAAACAGCACCACCAGCTCCTCATCCTCTTTCAGGGCCTTCTGCATGGCCTGAATCTGGCTGAAGATGGTGGCGCCCAGGTTCTCGGCCGCTCCGGCCGCCGGCTGCTCCTTGGGTGCCGGGGCCGTCGCCGAAAGCAGGGCCTCCTTGGCGATCTGCCGTGTGAAATCTCCCAGAGCCATCCTGGCTTGATGCTACCACGCGCGTAACCTTTTCCGCGCCGCGCGGTATCCCGCATATGTCGGTATTCCTGCAGGACCTGCGGTATGCGTTGCGCGCGCTGCGCAAGTCGCCGCTCTTCGCTTCCGTGGCGGTGCTGTCGCTGGCGCTGGGAATCGGCGCCAACACGGCCATCTTCACGCTGATCGATCAACTGCTGCTGCAGCAGCTTCCGGTGCCGCACCCCGAACAACTGGTGCTCTTGACGGCTCGCGGCCACCACTATGGCAGCAATACGGGCGCCAATGCGCTCTCGTACCTGATGTACACCGACTTCCGCGACAAAAATCAGGTCTTCAGCGGAATGTTCTGCCGCTACGGAGATACCTTCAGCGTGAACTTCGAGGGCAAAACCGAGCTGGTGAGCGGCGAATCGGTTTCCGGGAACTACTTCCCGGTGCTGGGGGTGGGGGCGGCGCTGGGCCGCGTCTTCAACGCCTCCGACGACCTGTACCAGGGCGCCCATCCCCTGGCGGTGCTGAGCTACGGCTACTGGAAGACGCGGTTCGGCGGCGATCCGAAAATTCTGGGGCGCAAAATCGTGGTCAACGGATACCCGCTCACCATCATCGGGGTCAGCCGGGCCGGGTTCGATGGGGTGCAGCCCGGCTATTCTCCGCAAATCCGGGTGCCCATCACGATGCACGACAGCCTGCCGAAATCGCCGTTTCCGGAGCTGGGCAACCGGCGCAGGCGGTTCGTGCAAGTGTTTGGACGGCTCAAGCCGGGGGTTACGCTGGAAGCCGCCAAGGCCGGGCTGCAGCCCATCTTTCACCAGACCCTGCAAATGGAAGTGGTCATGCCGGCGTTTGCCAAGGCCAGCACTTACAGCAAGCAACAATTCCTGGCCATGTGGATGGACGTACTGCCGGGCGCCAAAGGCCGGTCGAACCTGCGCGACCAGTTTTCGAAACCGCTGCTGGCGCTCATGGCGGTGGTGGGGCTGGTGCTGCTGATCGCCTGCTCCAACGTAGCCAACCTGCTGATCGCGCGGGCTTCGGCGCGGCAGAAGGAAATCGCCGTGCGGCTGGCGCTGGGCGCGGGGCGGGGAAGGCTGGTGCGCCAGTTGCTGGTGGAAAGCCTGCTGCTCTCGGTGGGGAGTGGCGCGGCGGGAGTGTGGCTGGCGGCGGCCATGGACAAAACGCTGGTGTCCTTTCTGCCTTCTTCCACCCAGGGACTGTCGATCGCGACCTCACCGGACGCGCGGGTGCTGTTGTTCACGCTGGCGATTTCGGTGGTGACTGGCGCGGTCTTCGGACTGGTTCCGGCCTGGCAATCCACGCGGCCCCAATTGGCCGCCACCCTGAAGGACCAGGCGGGCGCGGTGCTGATGGGGGCGCCGGTGAAGCTGCGCAAAGGGCTGGTGGTGGCCCAGGTGGCGCTCTCGCTGCTGCTCCTGATCGGCGCGGGACTGTTCCTCGAGAGCCTCAAGAATCTGAAGGAGCTGAACCCCGGATTCGACGCTGCTGGCCTGGTGAGCTTCGCCGTGGAGCCGACTCTGGAGCAGTACAATCCCGCGCGCACTTTGGATTACTACCGCCGGCTGACGGAGCGCGTGGAGGGCCTGGGCGGAGTTTCGTCGGTGGGGTTGGCGGTCATCCCGCTGCTGGTGGATAACGAATGGGACAGCACCGTCACGGTGGAAGGCTATACCGCCAGGCAGGGCGAGTTTGTCGATCCGCATATGCAGTTCTGCTCGGAAGGCTTCTTCGAAACCATGAAGATTCCGATTCTGCTGGGCCGCGATTTCACCCGCAAAGACGACCAGGGCGCGCCCAAGGTGGCGATTGTGAATCAGAGATTCGCCCGGCGCTACTTCGGCGGCGCCAATCCGGTGGGGCGGCACTTGGGGATGGGTGGCAATCCCGGCACCAAGACCGACATCGAAATTGTGGGCGTGGCGGGGGACACCAAGTACGAGAACATGCGCGAGGAAGTGCCCTACGAATTGTATATTCCGTACCGGCAGACCGATTTCGTCACCGGCATGACGGCTTACCTGCGCACCCGCGGCGATCCGGCGAATCTGCTTCCCACGCTCAACCGGGTGGTGCGCGGCGTGGATACCGGCGTCCCCATGTACGACCTGCATACGGTGGATCAGCAAGTGGAGAATTCGCTGGTGACGGAGCGGCTGCTGGCCACGCTTTCGGCCGGATTCGGAGCGTTGGCTACGCTGCTGGCGGCCATCGGACTATACGGCGTGATGGCCTTCATGGTGGCGCGGCGGACGCGCGAGATCGGAATTCGCATGGCGCTGGGCGCGACCGGCGGCTCGGTGGCCTGGATGGTGATGCGCGAAGTGCTGGTGCTGGCGGGCGCCGGCGTGGGGATCGGCTTGGCGGGTGCCCTGTGGCTGACACGCCTGGTAGAGACGCAACTGTTCGGCGTAAAGCCGGCCGACCCGGCGACCCTGGCCGCGGCGGCGTTGGGGATTGCAGCCGTAGCGGCACTCTCCGGGTATCTGCCGGCGCGGCGGGCCACCGCGATCGACCCGATGCGCGCGCTGCGCTGGGAGTGAGCCGGCCTATTTCATGGCGCCCAGCAGGTTGCTGTAATCGTCGGTCCACACGCGCGTCGCAGCCGCGGGCCGCGCCCCATCGCCGCGGTGCGCCACCACCCAGGTGGCTTCATAGACGTCGTCTTCGGGGTTCGGGTCGTTGCGGATCACCCGGGCCTGCAAGCCAGCGTTGGCCGCCTGCGCCAGCACCTCGGGCGCCAGGTCCAGGTACCGGTTGGTGATGTGCAGCGCCAGCACTCCGTCAGGCTTCAGGTGCGACAGGTACAGCCCGAATGCCTCCGCCGTCAGCAGATGGATAGGAATCGCATCGCCCGAAAACGCGTCTACCGCCAGCAGGTCGAAGGGCGCGCCGGTTTCGCGTTCCAGCGAGAGCCGGCCGTCTCCCGGGACGATCTCGACCGAGCCGCGGCAGTCCGCGAGAAAGTGGAATTGGCTGCGCGCCAGCTCGATATCGGCGGGGTTGATTTCGTAGAACCGGAAATCGTCCCCCGGACGCGCATAGGCCGCCAGGGTGCCGGCTCCCAGCCCGATCACGCCGATGCGCCGCGGGGCTTCGGGCAGGCTGGCAAGCGCCCGGCCGATGCCCGATTCGCGGCCGTAATACGTGGTGGGCACGCGCTCCCGGTCGGGCGCCAGAAACTCCGCGCCGTGATGGATCGCGCCATTGGCCAGAATGCGCACTCCGCCTTTGTCGATCACCCGCAGCGCGCCGTAGAAATTGCGCACCCGCATCTGGGTCTGCGAAAACAGCGCGTCCATCTGCACCGCCGCCACGAACCCCGCCGCGGCCAACAGCGCCAGGCGAACCAGGCGGCGCGGGGAACGCACGCCGTAGAGCAGGCCCAGCGCCAATAGCACGCACAGCGTCACCCCGATGGGCAGCTCCAGAAATCCCGTGAACAGCAGCGGCGCCAGGATGCCCACGAACAGCCCGCCCGCCGCGCCTCCGGCCGCCATCGTCAGGTAAAAGGACGAGAGTAGCTCTGCGCCTGGCTTGCGGCGCGCCAGTTCGCCGTGGCAGAACATGCAGCACACGAACAGCGCCGCCGCGAACAGGCCGATGGTCCAGCGGATGTCCATGCCGGCCCCGCGGTCTCCGGCGCACCAGCCCATCGCCACGCAGGCTGCCGGCAGCGCCACCCGATACAGCGAGGGCCGGTACCAGCCCTCGCGGTCGAAGCACAGGATCAGCGTCAGCAGGTAGACGCTGAGCGGCAGAATCCACAAGAAGGGAATCGGCGCCACGCTCTGGCTGAGGGTGTTGGCGGTGGCCATCCACAGGATGGAGGGGCACGCCGCCAGAATGAACCATAGCAGCCGGGTGGACCGCGTGGGCCCGGAGCTTGCCTCCTTCGCCGCCTCGGGGCTGATTTCGGAGCGAGCCAGCGGCCCGAGCACCGCCGCCGCGCCGGCCAGCACGGCAAACGCCCCGTACGCGGCGGACCACCAACGCAACTGTAGCGAGACCGGCATCAGCGGCTCTACGGCCACCGGGTACAACAGCAAAGCCGCCAGCGACGCCAGGTTGGAAAGCGCATAGAGGCGGTACGGAAAGGCCGGCTTGAGCCGCCGTGCAAACCACACCTGCACCAGCGGCGCATTGGCGGAAAGCAGAAAATACGGCAGCCCCACCGAGACGGCCAGAAGCATCACGATGCGCCCCGCGGCGTCGTCCGGCCCGGCCGGCTTCCAGGAGGCTCGCGGCGCCACCGGCAGCACTAGCAGGCTGGCCGCCAGCAGTGCCAGGTGCAGCACGGCCTGCGCTCGGGGCGTGAGGTGCCGCGCGCTCCACCAGGCATACGCATACCCCGCCAGCAGCCCCGCCTGAAAGAAGAACAGCACGCACGCCCACACCCCCGCCGCCCCGCCGAACCACGGCAGGATGGCCTTTGCCATCATCGGCTGGATGAGAAACAGCAGCAGCGAGCCGCTGAAGATGGTGGAGGCGAAAAGCAGTTTGGGGCGCACGAGGGACAATCCTTATTCGCCGAGTTTGGGAAACAGGGCGCGGTCGAGAATGCGGCGGGTGAGTTCTTCCATGGTGAGGTACTGATCCTTTTCGCGGTCGCGGTAGAACAGCTTGTCGCCGGGCAGCATGCCGACCTCGATCACCAGCGGCGAGCCGGCGCGGTCGATCTGAAATCCCGGAATCGCCGGGACGCTGAGGACTTCAATGCGCGACTGATCGCGCCACAGACCCAGGTGCCGGTCCCGCACCAGGATGCGGATGCGCTGGGGCTGGGATTCGATCTCGATGGCGCCCGCCCCGAAGGCCGCGTTGTAGCTCTGCACGCAGGCCGCGAGGCCGCTCTGCAATTCGGCCGAGGCGCGCGGCAGCCGCTCCAGGATCATCGACTCGCGCTCGCGGCGTTCCTTTTCTTCGGTTATGCGCATCTGGAGCCACTGAAAATCGGCCATCGCCATACGCTTTCTATGGTAACCAACCCGCGCAGGCCTTTCCAGGAAGCCCACTCGCCCGGCCCGCCGCGCAGCCGGTGCGGCGAACCGGAACAACCGACCCGGCCTGTAACTACCCAGACCAGGCCAGCTCAACAGGGTGATCTGGTTTTTTATAGAACGCTGCGAGCTTGCCTACTTTAGCCTCGGGTCGAAAGAAAAGGGATCCGGTGGACCAAACGTAATTCCTGGGAATTCAGGGTGAAAGACGTTGATGACATAGTTCCACTCCCGGGGGATGACCGCCGACGGGACACGGAGGACAGCAGAACCCTTACTCGCAATCCAAGCTCTTCCGTATTCCTGAGTGACGGGCATTGGAATTGGCTGATCCCAGCCGCTGGCGAGCACCGCCTTCGGTACGTCTATCAGCGAGATGCTGTCTGGCAGAAAGATCGGCGTGATCACAAAGTCCCTTGGGAGAACCGAATAATGGACAAGAATCTCAATGACCGCCAATGACCTGGATGCAGCCGCATAAATGACTTCCGTTCCTTTCGGATTCCAGCGGCCGCCATTTGCCGAAGCTCCCCTACCGTCATTTGCAAGATACCGACCGGAGTGCAGTCGATAAACTTCAGTCAAAGAACGCCGTGCTCCAGATTGGTAAGAACAGACAGAACTTGATCCTTGCCTGTCGAATCATGTAGGCGGGAAATCGGTGTGGCGAACCCTAGCGCCCGAACTGGCGTGCCAAGCCATCGCATGGCCTCCTCACGGCTCCCAATCACACGGATTGCCTGCTGGATTACAGGTTCGATGTCCACGTCTTGCTGAGGCTGCCTGGGACGGGAAGGCCCGGGCGCGGACATCGTTCCTTCTAGTGCCGGCGAACCGGCAAGCATTGGAGCTTCGACCGCAACACCACGAAGGATCTTCACACCGTCAACTGCTCCATCGTAACCCACGTAACCCACCGGATGTCCCTCCCCTGTCCGCATTATAGAACGGGTCGTACTCAAGCCTCTGGGTTCTGTTGCACGTGTACAATGAGACCATCTATCACCGCCATCCGGCTCCCGCCCATCGAATACGACCCCGTTCCCAGGAAGCTGCGCCCCGCGATGAAGGCTACCAGATTTCCGGCGTCATCCCTCAGCAGCCGGTAGACTCCCGGCTGGCCCGCTATGTTCTGAGCCTCATGCTCCAGGTATGCCAACACGGCCTCTTTACCTTCGGCAATAGTGGTCATCCGAAAACGCCTCCGGCTCAATCGTAACAGCTCTACCCCGGAGGAAGAACCGCACCCGTTTTGGAAGCGGGACAGCGCCATCCTGGTCATCCCCCGGCAGTGCCACCTCCCCTTACGCCTTGCCTGCCGGCCGCAACAGGATTAACATCTCTATATCCCTCTCGGAGGTCCAAAATGTTCAAAGCCGCGCTGGCCATCTGTGCTCTACTCCTACCTGTGCTCTCCCACGCCCAGGTGAAACTTCTCCGCCATCCCACCTATTCCAAAGGCAAAGTCGCCTTCAGCTACCTGGGCGACATCTGGATCGCCAATGAAGACGGCTCAGGCGTCCTGCGCCTCACCGACAACGAGGCTCGCGACCAGTACCCCCGCTTCTCGCCCGACGGCAACTGGATCGCCTTCTCCTCCAACCGCGAGGGCAACGACGACGTCTACGTCGTCCCCGCCACCGGCGGCAAACCGCGCCAGATCACTTTTAACAGCGCTCCGGACACCGTCTCCGGCTGGACCCCCGACGGCAAGTACGTCATCTTCTCCTCGGCGCGCGCCAAGGGGGCCTTCCCCAGCGTGGCCACGCTCTTCGAGGTCCCCGTGGAGGGCGGCATCGAGCAGCCCCTCCCCGTCGATTGGGGCGCCTGGGGCAGCTTCTCGCCCGATGGCAAAAAGCTGGTCTTCCAGCGCCATCCTTCCGTCTGGTCGCGCAAGCACTACCGCGGCGCCTATGCTGCCGACATGTGGATTCTGGATCTCCCCACCAAGACTTATAGCAGCAGCCGCCTGGGCGACCCCGCCTATCGCGGCAACTCCCTCTGGCCCATGTACGGCGCCGATGGCTACATCTACTTCGTGGCCGACATCACCGCCAACGAGAAGACCATCAAAAACAACAGCCCCCAGGTGATGAAGAGCATCAACAACATCTGGAAGGTCTCCGAAAAGGGCGGCATGCCCATCCAGGTCACCCATCACACCGATGGCAACCTTTTCTTCCCCAGCATCTCGGCCGACCGCAAGACCATCGTCTACGAAGACAACTTCGGCCTCTGGAAGCTCGACACCGCCAGCGGCAGAACCAGCGAAATCCGCATCGACATCAAGTCCGATTCCAAAACCAACGACACCGAGCTGGTCACCATGACCAACCAGGCCGAGAGCTTCAACCTCTCGCCCTCCAACCAGCGCGCCGCCATCGTGGTCCACGGCGAGGTGTTCACCGTCGCCACCGGCCGCGGCGAGCCGCAGCGCGTCACCGAAACTTCCTGGCGCGAGCAGGACGTGCGCTGGTCCCCCAACGGCAAGTGGCTGGCCTTCGTTTCCGACCGCACCGGCCGGCAGGAAGTCTGGATCTCCGACGAGCTGGGCAAGACTCCCAAAAAGCTCAGCGACGACGATTGCGACAAGACCGCCATCGTCTGGGCGCCCGATTCCAAATCGCTCTTGTGGAATGGCAGCGACCACAAACTGCGCCGCGTGGCCATCGACTCCGCCCAGACCGACGTCCTGGTGGAAAACCCCGGCGGCAACATCGGCACCCCCCAGTTTTCGCCCGACGGCAAGTGGATCTCGTATTCCAAGCAGGATAACCTGCTGCGCAACCATGTCTTCATCCGGAATCTGGCCTCCGGCGATGAGCACATGATCACCTCCGACCAGTTCCAGGTGGCCACCGGCGCCAAGTGGACTCCCGATGGCAAGAAGCTCCTGCTGATCGGCGGTGTCACCCTGCCCAGCATGGCCTCCACCGGTTTCCGCGGCACGCCCAATCAACTCTACAGCGTGGCCCTTACCCACATGGACAAGGCCCCCGACGATCGCGAAATCAACACCGAAGAGCAGGCCCTGGCGGCCCTCGCCGAAGGTGGCAACGGCGGCGGGCGGGCCGGGCGCGGCAGTGGCCTGGCCCCTCAAAACGTCACCGTCAACATCGAGTGGGACGACATGGAGCGCCGCGTCAAGAAGCTCACCAGCATGACCAGCTCGGTGAATAACGTGGTGCCCGCTCCCGATAGCCGCATCTACGCCTTCATGGCGGCCGGCGGCGGCGCGGGCGCGGCTCCGGAGCCCGGCGCGGGCGGCGGCGGTCCGGCCATCTACACCATCGCCGAAGACGGCACCGGGTTGCAGCGCCTCAATACCACCGTCGCGGCGGCGGGCGGCGGACGCGGGCGTGGGGGACGCGGCGGCGG
>Ga0335074_10004294_pt1 | contig 19624 bp, 13 predicted proteins | sample Lox_Sample_23_FD_206715 | JGI IMG/M metagenome (GOLD analysis project Ga0335074, IMG submission 206715) | Soil microbial communities from Loxahatchee National Wildlife Refuge, Florida, United States - Lox_Sample_2.3 | ecosystem: Environmental > Terrestrial > Soil > Wetlands | place: USA... | reverse complement strand
GTGCGCATGATTGCGCCTGCGGCCGATGCGTTCTCTCAGTCATCAGCGCCCGCGCATTCCTGTTGCCATGCGCCCAGCCCGGCGCCGTCGCAACCCTTGGCAGCGCAGGCGCAGCCCGGCCGCGGGGCTGCATCTGGATTGATCCGCGGACTCAAAGGGCAGGCGCCTTTCGATGGCTCGCAGTTTCCGCGGCTGCCCTGGGGTGGAACACCGGTCGCGCTCGACGACATTCAGTTCATCGAGAAGTGGATTGACGACGGATGCCCGCAGTCCGACGCTCCGGCAATTGCCAGCGCCGCAGGGGAGAACTTTGCTGCGCTCGCCAGCGGAGCGGCGTTTTTTGCGCCGCACTCGGGAACCCTGAACTCGTATCGCAATGAGACCGGGGCGGTGAAGGTGCGCAAGAACATCAACTTTCTCACTCCCACCGAGCTTGAGAACTTCCGCAACGCGGTGCGGCAGATGAAGAAGCTCGACGCCTGGGAGCAAGATGAACGCAGCTTCGGCTACTGGGCTCGCATCCACGCCAATCAGTGCCAGCACTCGTGGGAGCAGTTCCTCACCTGGCATCGCGCGTATCTCTATTTTTTTGAGCAGCGGCTGCAGGATGTCGACCCCACGGTGACTTTGCCGTACTGGGACTGGGCCGCGGACCGCGACAACGTAGTGGCGTCGATCACCGATATGGGCTCGGCAGTAACCATCGACAACGGCGTGATTCCCTCGGCTTACCAATGCTGGATCGACCAGGCTGGCATCGACACGCTGAAGGGCGAGGGTGTTCCGCAAGCTACGCTGGACAAGCTGAGCGCGATCGCCGGCAAAACCTACAACTCCGGCAACCGGCTGTTTGTCGCCGCCGGCATCCAATGGGGCCAGGATCCAACGTCGGACTCCGCCATTATTCAGGTGCTCGAGGATATCAACCCGCTGTGGCACTTTCAGCGCTGGCCGGGCGGCAACAAGAGCCTCATCTTCGAGGCGTACCCCACGCCAGCCGACGTACAGCGCATTCTTCAAATCGAAAATTTCTTTACCTTCGGCAGCGGACCTGAGGATAACCATTTCTTCGGCGCGATAGAAAACATTCACAACCTGATTCACAACTTTTCGGGCGGTGGAAATCCGAATTATGGCAAGTCCACCGAACCGATGAACATCAAGAATCCCCAAAACGGCGACATGGTAAATGCCGGCCGCACGGCTTTCGACCCGCTCTTCTGGGGGCATCACTCCAATGTGGACCGGTTGTGGGCGGAATGGCAAAAGCTGCATCCCAAGACCGATCCCGACGATCCGGACGACACCCTCGCACCGTTTACCATGACCGTCGCCGACACGCTTTCGATTTCGCAACTCGGCTACGAGTACGCGCAGGACGCCCAGGTCTTTCCGGCCGGCAACCCGCACCCCATCGCGCGATTTGTCTCGCAGCCGGCCGCTGTGCATCCGCGCGTGGCGGCCACACACCGCCGCGCTGAGATTCGGCTGCACCACGTGCAATACACCACGCGCGCCGGATTTTTCGTTCGCGCATTCCTCAACCAGCCTGACGCGGATGCGGCCACGCCCGTTGAGAACAACCCTCACTACGTGGGAATGCAAAGCATGTTTACAGGGCTCTGCATTGGCGGGCCGGGCCATTGCGATCCGCCGCCGCCCACACCGCGGCGCAAGTTTGACCTGAGAGCACGCTCGCATAAAACTCCGGCGAGCTTTCGCTTCGATTGCACCGATGCCGTGGCGCGCCTGCGCCAGCAGGGCGATACCGACTTCCAGGTCTCGCTGGTGGTGCTCAACATGGACGGGACACCGGCCACCGACGCGCTCCGCATGGACGGAGTCTCGCTGAACTTTTTTGACTAGGGAGATTGCTATGGATTCGACGCCCGTTTATAAGATTCATCCGGCGATTGGCATTGCCCGCGTCGGCAATAGCCCGGACTCGTTTTACATCGCACCCGAGCGAACAGGTGCCGCACCCATCGATTGCGGCCCCGACGGCCTGCCCATTGTGAAGGGCGGCGTGGAGCAGCCTGTCACGCAATATAAAGACGCGAAGAACCGCATTCGCCGCCAGGCTGCGCGCTTCCGGGTCTACGTTTATGACGATGCCAACCCCGACGGCCGGGAGCTCAAGATTGGCGACACAGTCAGCGTCCAGCAGCGCACCGGTCAACGCCAATCCGGTCAGGTCTTCACTGGCAAACTCACCGATATCCAATGGAAGGTTTATCTGGCCAACAAGAAGGCCAGCTGGTATGAGTTTCTGCAACTCAACGGGGAGCATGGCTACGGGCCACATCATCCGCTGCGCAACGCCGGGATTACCGATGCAGGGCAGCGTCAGAAGCTCATCATCGACGCGGGTCCGCGTACCGTTTCGTGGCAAGTGAAGTCGCAGAGGACTGCCAGTTTTGCGCGCGGTACTTCGCCGGGAACACCGGAGACGTTTCCGCCCCAGGGACTCAAACCCTTCGACATCGACAGCCTGGGCCAGCTCATGTGCACCTCCGACAGCGACGGTCATAACCGGCTGCTGGTACTGGGCGGCTTCGGCAGCTCGGGTTCGTGCAAAGATGGATTCGGCGAGCCGTCGATCCAGCACTACGCCAACAACGACGGCTGGTTCGACGACACCAGTGACGGGCCGGTGTACGCCAGCCTGGTGATCCAGGTCGAGGCCATCGACGGCGTGCCGGTGGGCGTCACGAAGATGCAGAAGACGATTCCGGTCGATTCGCACGCATGGGTGATTACCGGTTACCCGCGCTTTGTGCCGCAGATCGTGGATATTGTGACCATGGATGAACTGGTTTACGACGTGGCCGTGCGCTACGGCAACTACGCGCCGGAAATTTACTCCAAAGGCAAATTCAACGGCGATTACATTGTTTATTTCTGGCGCGATATCTGGCCCATCCTCGAACGCCCGTACTATTTCCAGTTCCTTATGGATTTCGACCCGACCCTGGGCGGCGACCCGCATCAAAGCGGCCAGGGATCGGGCGGTAACTTCGATCCCGAACAGCTCTCTATTCCACCCTATGAAGGCGAAGACCCGGTGGATCGCAAGAATCGCTCCGCCAGGCGTTGGTTCCTATACAACGTACTGCGCAAGGCCGGGCAGGAGAACTGGCTTCATGCGGACGGCGGTCCGCTGGCGCGCATCGCATTTGCCATGCCACTGCTCTGCGGCGACAATCCGCTCACGAACGAAGTTCCGTCCAAGTTCTTTCGCCTCACAGACACCATGCTCTTTTTGTTGCGCCAGTGGGCTGAAGGCAAGTTTCTGAACGAGCGGCTTGAAGACATCGTGCCCAGGCCGCTTCCCGAGGGCGTCGCGCTCGACCGCGGCGTGCTGGGCAACGCGCTGGGCGGCGCTTTTTGCCCCGGTGCCGAGGCGTGCTGGATCATGCGCAACTCAGCCATCTACTCCGAGCCTTACCGGATCCATATCGCCGACTCGCTTACGCCCGGCTCGCTTAGCCAGCCAAACGTTGTCACTGGAGCAGATACCCAGGCCTGTCTCTCCGATGGCCTGGAACCGGGCGACTTGACCAAGTACAGCGCCGTGCCATGGCAGGCAGACTTTAACGAGTGCTCGACGCAGCCAATCGACGTGACCTATCAGGACTGGAATGTCATCGACGCCCAATCGACCGGGGATACATTCAAAGACAAGACGTGGCTAACGTATTGGTGGCCGGCGCATCGGCCGGTAATGCTTCCGGGTGTGCAGAATGCCAGCGGCGCCTGGTCACCGACGCCCAACACAAACGAGGGCGATCTGACCATGGTGAGCATCTGGTCGCAACTTGGCTTCGTGATACCGGCGAGTGATAACACACCGGACACGCCTGACTTCCAGTTAGTCGAAAACCAGGTGGGCGGAGGCAAATAACAGCTTTCCGCCCGCTGAGGCCACATATCGCAAGGAGGGTCAACGTTGGCTGCGCTGAAGGTAGGCTTTCCGCTCTACGACACCTTCGACTCGCTGGATGTTGCAGGTCCATTTCAGACCTTCACCTTCGCGGGCATGGACCGGTATCTGATCGGTCCCACTTGCGAGTCCGTCGAATCGTTCGAAGGCTTTGTATTGAAGCCGAGAGCCACTTTTGCCGATTGCCCCCAGCTCGATGTGCTCTTTGTGCCGGGCGGCGCCGATCCGGTTTCGGTTCTCCAAAAAGGGCGTCCGGGAGATAACCAGTTTCTCGATTTTCTTGCCGCGCAGGCGCCGGGCTGTGCGCTCGTCTGCTCGGTCTGCACAGGGGCGCTACTGCTGGCCGGCGCGGGGCTTCTCGATGGACACATCGTCACCACGCACTGGGCGTTCAAGCCGGTGCTCAGCCTGTTCAAATGCAAGGTTGTGGATGACTTTCGCCGCTATGTACGGAGCGGCAACCGGATAACGGGCGCGGGCATCTCGTCCGGTCTCGATGAGTCGCTTTATATCGTCAGCCTTCTTTACGGCACTGACCGGGCGCGGCAATGTCAGCTTGCCATGCAGTATCACCCGCAGCCGATCTTCCACTGTGGCGACCCCGGCGACACCGATATCCGCGACAATCCGGCCATGGTCGAGGACCGGATAACAGCATTCGAAGTGCCGCAGGCTCTTAACGAAATCAGGAAGTGGCTGATGGGTTAACGGGCGGCTCAGCTTGGCGCCGCGCCCAGAACGGAGCAGAGGGCCAGCGCATCTCTTTGCGGTAGAAGTCGCGTTTTGCCTGCTCGTATGCGGCATATTCGGCCGCAGCCAGGCGTGCGTAGCGCTCCAGTGTGTCGGCGCCGCGGAGCAGAAAATCTGCGGCGACAAACGATGCCAGCTTCCCGCTGCGCAACGCCTTCAGGATCCCCTGCGATGAAAGCGGGTCGAAGGTCATGGCGGCATCTCCAGCCGCGATCCAGCGCGGGCCACCAAACTCGCTCAGCCGTTGCGAGTGAGCCGCAAAGATCCCGGGGGCACACTCGGATTCAGCGCCGCAAAGACGAATACGGGTATGCGTGCTTTGCGCGAGGAGCGCGTTCCATTGCTCGCTGTCTCTCAGCGTCATCTGCCGAATGAGATCGGTGTCGCTCATCCATGCAGCCACTGCTGTTGAGCCGGGCACCGTTGTGGAGTACCACCAGCCGCTCTCGGCGGCTTCAATCAACGTGTCCCCTTCCGTGGCTGATTTGAAAAGCACAAACACTCCCGCCAGGTTGTCGCTCACAATCGGCCGCACTCCGCGTTGAGCTGCAAAGCGCGCCGCGCGCCCGGTGGCGTCAATCACGAATCGAGCCCGATGTTCACCGCCTGCAAACCGCAGTCTCCAGCCGGATTCTTCTTCCAACGAATCCTTTAACGCGGTATTGCGAAAGACATCGATGCCGCGGGCTTCGGCACGCTCCAGAAGCATGACGTCAAACCGTGCGCGATCCAGCCGCCATCCGTTGCCGTGCAGCGAGAAGAGGAACTCGCGCTCGTATGGAACGTCTGCACCCCAGGCGGCTTTTGTTCCGAAGCTTTCGAGAGCCTCGTTGTGCTCTATCGCATGCTGAAACGACGGCAGACATCCAAGCGACTCGAGGATTTCGGTTGCGCCCGGAGCCAGAGTCTCGCCGGGCTTCCATCGTTGGAGCCTCCCGGCATCGAAGATTGCGATTTTGGCTTCGGGGACTATTTTTCTGAACGAAAGTGCAGCCGCGGATCCTGCGGGACCGCCTCCGATTACCGCAACGTCGAAGATCATCTCAAGATCTCCCGGTTACACGCGGCCGGTCAAAGTACGAACATCGGACGCTTTGACTAAGTCAAGTCTATGGCAGATGAGTGAGAGCTCCGGTTAAAGTTGGATGGACCGCCACAGATTGCCTACGGATGGTAATTTGGTGAAGCGCTGCAGGCAACGAGCAGAGGATGTGAACGCGCCCCAGCAAGGACAGAGCATACTCTTCACGGCTTCCATTGCTTTCGCTTCGGTTTTGAATTGATATTTGCGGTCTTGTGACGGGGTCGCCGGCTCGGCTATGCTGGACTGACTTTATGCCCCATGGATTCGACGCATACCGTGTATTCATTTCGGCCCCAGGTGACCTGGAGCGAGATCGCGAGGCCTGCCAGAGCGCAATCGCCGAGGTGAACGAAGCGACGGCGATGCCGGCAAAGATCTTGCTTGTGTCCCTCGGTCTGCGGGACAACGAACAGATTTCAGGCAATCGCGCTATCGTTTCTGATAATGTGCGCTGGAGCACGTATTTTATTCAGATTTTTCAGGATGACTGGGGTCCGCGCGACCTGTTCCGAAAGCTGTTTCTGCTGGCTGTCGAGTGCCGCGACGACGCGGCTATGCCGATGCGGGACGTGGTGTTGTGCCTCAAGGACGCGCCGCAGGAGACCAACGCGGAGATCTTGGCGTTTCGCCGCGAGCTCGAGGAACGCACGGATATACGCCCATTTCGCTACAGCGGCCTGGATGCGTTGAAAGAGCATCTCGCCATAGTATGCGAAGGTTGGGCGCGGCATGCGATTGCGTCGCGGACCAGCGCATAGGACTCTTCCCGTGGGATTGTTTCTGTTGGGGTTCGTGCTTTCCCAGGCTCAGTCACAATAGATAAGGACGCGCCCATCTTAGGACGCAGCTAGAACAGCGCGACGGGGCGCCACTCCATGTAGTAGTTCATTTCATCGGCGCGCATGATCGTAAACCCGAGCCGCTGGTGGAAGCGCAGCGAGCCGGGATTGAACCGATACACCGTGCTGCGGATCGGCAACCGGGCCTTCGTCGCTTCCTCTTGCAGCCGCCGCACAATCACAGACCCGATCCCCTTGTTTTGCAGGCTGGGGTGAAGGGCAATATCTACCAACAGGAATTCGCCGTCTCCGGGCGCGAACCACAGCCGTCCCACCGGCTTGCTGTCGAGCAGCACCAGGTGGTAGCAGGAGTTCGGATACATCTGCGTATACGCCGCCATCTGGGCGCGAAACTGCATGCGAATCAGATCTTCCCTTTGCTGGACCGTAATTGGGGCGAGCGCGAACTCCGGCCCGCGAATCGCGGAGTAAAGCTCGTAGAGGAAGATCTCATCCTGTGGAAGCGCGGGGCGTACAGCGACTGTGGACATGGTTAGAGGGCGGGAAACCGTCCCTGATAACTGTCCCCGCCAGCGAGAGTTTACTACGAACGGGGCGGATAGATGCCCTGCAGTGCTATGCAGAAATTAAGCGCCAGGTATGGCATCAGGTTATTGTGAGGTAGATTGCCGCCTACCGGAGACACCATGCTCTGCGACATGGTCTGATTCTGCGTGGCGCCGGAGGTGTAAGCGTTGGGCGGAGAGCCGCTTGTCTTCACCAGAGTCGCATTGTTAGGCTGGCCGGCTTGTCCGTGAACCCTGGTGCCATCGATGCAGTTAATGGGGTGCGAGTGCAAGGGTATCTCGCTCATCAGCATCGTGACCGTAACCTGGCCGCCGGTTTGACCGAGGTAGTAGAGCGACAGGCCCGGGCCCTGGCCCTGCTGCAGTGGAGCGCTGCCCTGCAGGTTGGGGAGCGCATAGTTGGTTCTCCCATCACCGCCATAGGTGGTGCCCAGCAGCGAGAAAAGCGCCGTATTCTGGCTGATGGACAAAAGCTGCCCGTTGCAGAAGGCCCAGCCCTGGGGCTGAAAGTTGAACGGGAACATCCTTATTTCGGCTAGAAACTGATCTGCCATTTCGCATTCTCCTTGCTGCTAGTTCTGACTGGGGAAGATTCCCGTCAACGCGATTACAAAGTTCAGCGTCAGGAAGGGCTGCATGTTCACGTGCGGTTGGCTACCCCCGACGCTGCCCAGCGTGGTCGGATACATCGCGGTAAGATTGCTCGCCGTGCTGTTGTATTCCTGCACCCCGCCTAGCATATTTCCAGATGGGCCGGGAGCATTAGCCGCGGTGTTGGTTGCTCCCCAGACATGAGTGTGAACGGGGATTTCCTGGATGACCAGCGTGTGGTTTTGCTCTCCGCCCATTTGGCCCAGACTCACGCCGCCGCCCATGTGTACGGGAACGCGCCCCTGCAGGTTGGGCAGAGCGAAGTTGACCCGGCCGTCACCGCCAAAAGTGGTTCCCAGCAGCGCGAAGATGGCCTGGTTCTGATTGATGGCCATGAGTTGCCCGTTGCACATCGCCCAACCCTTGGGCGCATACCCGAAACTGCAAATCTTGATCTCGGAAAGATATGGTGTGCTCATGCGTCATTCTCCTTGTGGTGGGGCTAACTCTGGCTGGGATAAATTCCGAAGAGCGAGAGGATGAAGTTCAGAGCCAGGTACGGCTGCAGATTGTCGTGCGGTTGGCTCCCGCCGACGGATGAAATGGTCGCCGCCATGGTCGCAGTTCCGGGAACGTTCTGGTCGTAGATGTCCGGTCCCATGGCCAGTAGATTTCCGTTTGGCAGCGAAGCGCTGTTGGAGTTTGTCGTGGCCATCACCGTGTGAGTGTGGGACGGCACTTGATTCACGTTCAGGGTTACGGTTTCAGCGCCGCCGTTTTGTCCCATGACGAACCCGGCGCCCTGATGAATCGGGACGCGGCTGGCTAAGCTCGGCACGGCGAAGGTGCTCTGGCCGTCGCCACCGTAGGTGGTGCCGATGAGATTGAATAGAGTGTCGTACTGGCTGATTGCCAACATCTGTCCCTGGCAGAGCATCCAGCCGGCCGGCGCAAAATTGCCCGCGAAGATTCGAATCTCACCCACATAGGGTTGACTCATTCGGAGTACCTCCTTGGATTTTGTGTGAATTCAGGACACGCTTATTTCGCGTAACCTCCCCCCGGCGAATGTAATCCAATATTCGCCAATAGCAGAAGCACGAAAGTCCAATCGGGCGGATACGACTTTAGTAATCAGCTCGCATGGGACGGTTAGCAATTCCATTCATTGTCCTGAAAAACCGAAAGCATGTTGACAGTCGTACTGATCGTGGGGTATGTGATTAGGTGAAGTAACTCCACTCCACTATTCGCATTCGCCCGATCTCCTCTCTTCCCCGCACGAGGGGAGATGCGAACTAGAGAATCTGCTCGCAGACAATGGCGCGCTTGCTGTCAAGCAAGTCTCAACGCCGAAATACAATTTCGCTCTTTTCCATGTGTGCGCCAGCTCTCCGAGGACTCGAGGTTTCCTGCATGTCACGTGCGCTTGGTTGTGAATCACCCCTGCCGTTTGTTCGCCTACGTTCCAACCTGTTCGTTGCGGCCCTGGCGGCACTGCTTTTGCCTGCAGCGGCGCATGCCTCGTGCACGACTTCGGGGAACGTAACGACGTGTACCTCCTCGGGTGGAATCACCGTCAGCGGCACGGCGGGCGTTTCAGAAGGTTCGTCGAACGTGGTTTCGAGCCTCCCCGGCACCGTGACCGCCATTTCGGTCACCCTCACCGATATCGACATTTCTGGCTCCGGCGGGCTCAACAACGTGGCAATGGTGCTCGTGGCTCCTAATGGCACCGCCCTGGACATACTCTCGGGCGTATGCGACTCGGGAGAAGCCACCATCACGCTGGAAGATTCAGGCGCTACCGGCACAGATAACATCGATGGTCTGATTCCCTACCTGGGCGGCACTTGCCCCAGCACGCTCTCCGGTACGTACAACGCCACCGACTGGTATCCCGGAGATGATGTCTTCGACCCGCCTGGCCCTTCGACCTACAATTCTGCCGGACTCGACAATAACGGCTCCAGTGATGACGGCAGCGGTACTTCCGACTTTCACCTGGCCTTCGGCTTGCCCGCCGGCGTCACTAACATGGACGGAACCTGGACGCTGTACATAGCCACCCAGGTAGCGGGATACACGACAACCGGAACGCTCGGATCGTGGTCCATTGCCTTCACTACGGAAGAGGCCGCTTCCACAACCACAAGCATCAGCGCCAATCCCAACGGCCAAACTTCGAATGTCTACACCAGCGCCAACGGCGCCGCCACGTCAGTAGCCCTGACAGCTACGGTCACCAGCGGCGGCAGCCCCGTCACCGCCGGCACCGTCAACTTTTACGACAGCACAGGAAGCTCTGCCGGCGACGGCACCATCATTGCCTCAGGTATTGCTCTTAACGGAAGTGGGCAGGCGGTGGCAAACGTCGACTTCACATCATCGCAGGAAGGTCTGCGCGACATCTCGGCGGTATACAGCGGGGAGAGCGGAACGTATGCCGGGAGCATATCCAACGAGGCGACCGTCCTCACGGTCAACCATCCGTCCAATCCTTCCAGCGGCACCTACTGCAACGGCCCGATCACGATCAAGAGCAACAGCAGCGCGGCACAGGATGGAACGGCGGGGTATCCCTATCCCTCCCAGATCATTCTCAGCGGAATATCGGGCACTATCGAGAACCTCACCGTCGAGCTGAATGGATTGCAGGCCGAGGATCCGAATTACATGGGCTTTATGCTGCAAGCGCCGAGCGGCAATGCGCTCGAGTTGATGTCGTGGACCGACGGGAACGGCCCTGGGGGCGATCCGCCGGCGCTCACTTCAAGCTCTACCGACGTCTACTTGGACGACACCGGTTCGGGATTGCTGCAGGGCTCGCAGGACACGGACAACACCGAGGTCTGCTCCTCGGGTTCTCCATGCCGGCCGGCCGACGACTACTCCGAGATCGGCCCGCTGTTTACCGACACGTTCCCCTCGGCGGGTTCGCCCTTTTCCTCCCCGTCGAATCTGGGCAAGGCTTATCCCACCGGCACGGCTACATTGACATCGCAATTTGCGGGCGGAACAGCAAACGGCACGTGGCTGCTGCTTTTAAACAACTGGCTATCAGAGAACACTTCCAACAACAGCAGCCTGCCCTACGGGCAACTGAACCAGTGGTGCCTGAGCTTCACCATGCAGGAGGGCGCGGACGCGACGGCGACGACGGTGAGCGGAACGCCGAATCCAGCTTCCATCACCTCGGGGACTACGGCCAGCGTCACCTTCACCGCCAATGTTAAAGACGTCAGCAATTCGGGTACGGTGGTGAATGCAGGCAGTGTCACGTTCGTAGACGGTTCCACGACGCTGGGAACGTCGCCGGTGAATTCGAGTGGCCAGGCGACGCTGACCGCTTCACTGAATGAAGGCACTCACCAGATCGTGGCCAGCTACAGCGGTACCGACTCCGGGTCGCCGGAGTTCGGCGTCAGCACAGGGAAAACCGATGTGCGCGTGAACAAGGCAACCACCAATCCGACCACGGGGTCTGGGGCAGGGCCATACTCGTACTGCAATGCCGGCTCGATCACTGCGCCGGGCCTCAGCCTCGACTATGGCGCGGCTTATCCGTATCCGTCGAATATCTCCGTGACCAACCTGCCCGGCACGGTAGAGGCTACAACGCTCACTTTGAACGGGTTCCAGACCAAGGACCAGGGCGACCTGATGTCGCTGCTGGCGGGCCCGGGCGGCAGCACACTCGAGTTCTTTTCGCTGACGGGCAGCAACGTCTCGGAAGCTCCATCGCCGTTCAACCTTACGTTCTCCGACACCGCGGAAAGCACGATCCCATCCGGCAGCGGCGGGAATCTGAGCTCAAGCGGTTCGTACAAGCCTACAAGCTACAACACCTCGATCGCTTACCCGCAGTGCGGGCAGAACGCAGCCGACTGCGGGACCGAAGACGTGGGACCGCCGTTGGGATCGGCAAGTACGTTTACGCCGCCCTTTAAAGCCACCACCGCCGGCAGCAGCATCCTGGGCAACTCAAACGACGCGGGAGAGTTTGGCGGTACCAGTTCTAGCACATACAACGGAAACGGAACGTGGAGCCTTTACGTTGACGACGGTGGCCCCACCGGGGACGGCGAGACGACCACAATCGGCAACGGCTGGTGCGTGAGCCTCACCGTGAATCCGGTCTCGGTGACGTCAGAGGCGGGCCATTCGGGAACAGGCGCGAACGGCAACTTTGAGGAGGGCGAGACGAATGCGCAAATCACTGCGACGGTGAACGTTGGAAGTGACACCGGTCCAACGGGCGACCCGACCGGCACGAATCCGTTGACGCTGACGGACGCTCTGAATTCGAACTTCACGTATCAGAGCTTTTCCGGCGCAGGATGGAGCTGCACATCTTCAGGGCAGACTGTTACCTGCACCAATGATTCGGCGATTGCTGAGGGCGGGAGCTATCCGGATCTGGCAATCAATGTGAACGTAGCGTCGAGCCCGACGGCGGGCAGTGTGACAAACCAGATTTCGGTGAGCGGCGCAGGCGTTACGCCGACGAATTCCGGCATCGACACGATCGCGATCGATATTCCGCCGGCGATTACCAGCGGCAGCTCGGCCACGTTTGCGGTTGGTTCGGCGAACTCCTTCACGGTGACGACGACAGGCACTCCGACACCGGCGATTCAGGAAACGGGCTCGCTACCGTCCGGGTTGACGTTTACCGACAACGGCAATGGAACCGCGACGCTCGCTGGGACTCCGGGAGCGGGAACGGGCGCACAGTATTCGCTGTCGATTTCGGCTGACAATGGGACTTCGCCGAATGCCACGCAGACATTCACGCTGACGGTAGACCAGGCGCCGGCCATCACCAGCGCCAGCGGTGCCACCTTCGAGGCGGGCTCAGCGGGCAGCTTCACAGTTACCGCGGGCGGTTACCCCACTCCGCTCATCACTGAGACGGGTAATCTGCCAGCGGGCGTCACCCTGAACACCAGCGGCGTTCTCTCGGGCACGCCCGCGGCAGGGACCGGCGGCTCGTATCCCATCGTCATCAATGCCTCCAACGGCGTGGGTTCAAATGCCACGCAGAACTTTACGCTGCTAGTGGAAGAGTCCCCGGCTATTACAAGCGCTACGAGCGCGACCTTCGTGGTTGGCGCCTCGTCGTCGTTCCAGGTGACCGCATCGGGCGTGCCTCCGCCGATAATCAGCGAGACGGGCACGCTGCCCAACGGCGTCACCTTCACCGGTGGAGCCGGGACGGCAACGCTGTCGGGTACGCCGGCGGCCGGCACTGGGGGCGTTTATATGCTCACCATTACGGCCGACAACGCGTTAAACCCGATCGCCACGCAGACATTCGCGCTGACGGTAGACCAGGCGCCGGCGATCACCAGCGCCAGCGGTGCCACCTTCGAGGCGGGCTCAGCGGGCAGCTTCACAGTTACCGCGGGCGGTTACCCCACTCCGCTCATCACTGAGACGGGTAATCTGCCAGCGGGCGTCACCCTGAGCACCAGCGGCGTTCTCTCGGGCACGCCCGCGGCAGGGACCGGCGGCTCGTATCCCATCGTCATCAATGCCTCCAACGGGGTGGGTCCAAATGCCACGCAGAACTTTACGCTGCTAGTGGAAGAGTCTCCGGCTATTACAAGCGCTACGAGCGCGACCTTCGTGGTTGGCGCCTCGTCGTCGTTCCAGGTGACCGCATCGGGCGTGCCTCCGCCGATAATCAGCGAGACGGGCACGCTGCCCAACGGCGTCACCTTCACCGGTGGAGCCGGGACGGCAACGCTGTCGGGTACGCCGGCGGCCGGCACAGCGGGCGCTTATATGCTCACCATTACGGCCGACAACGCATTAAACCCGATCGCCACGCAGAACTTCACGCTGACGGTAACTCCGCCTCCGTATCTGGTGGTGAACGTGACGACGGACGATGCCGGGACGGCCAGCAACTGCAGCACTCAGAACCAGGCTGGATCGAACACCACCGACACCAGCTGCAGCCTGCGCGACGCGCTGCTTGAAGCCGCGAGCCTGGGTGCGGCCAACATCAATTTCGACCGGACGGCGTTTGGGAGCGCGCAGACAATCACGCTGAGCGACGGGACGCTGGCGATTCCTAACGACACGTCGATTACCGGAGCAACCAGCGGCAGCGGCGCATCGCTCGCCAACTTGGTGACGGTGAGCGGCAACAACGCGACAACGGTCTTCACCGAGGCTTCCGGCGTAGCCAACACGTCCATCGCCAATCTGATCATTGCGAACGGCAACGCCGCTTCCGGGAATGGCGGAGGCATCAGCAATGGCGGAGTTTTGACGATTAGCGGCAGCACGCTCTCCGGCAACCAGGCAGCCGACGGCGGTGCAATCGATAACGGCGGCACGCTGACCATAACCGGCAGCACCATCTCGGGCAACACCGCCTCGCAGAATGGGGGCGGCATCGTGAACAACGGTACGCTGACGCTGACGGGCAGCACACTTTCCGGCAACGGATCGCAGAACGGCGGAGGCATTATTATCCTGGGCGGAGTGCTGGATCTCACCGGAGGCACACTGTCGGGCAACACTGCGACACAAAGCGGCGGCGGCGTTGCGATTCAGGGCGGCGTACTCGTGCTGAGCAACAGCATCGTCTCAGGAAACACCGGAGCAGCTTCGGCGCCCGACGATATCGATACTGTTTCCGGCAGTGTCTACACCAACAAAGGCGGCGACGTGGTTGGTGTCGTAAACGGCAATGCCGTCAGCGGCGCAGCAATCACACTGGCCCCGCTAGCCAACTACGGCGGGCCCACGAAGACCATGGTTCCTCTGCCGGGCAGCGCGGCCATCTGCGGCGGCCTCGCTTCCAACATCCCCTCGGGTGTCACCACCGATCAGCGCGGCTATCCGAACACCAACACCACCTACCCGGGCTACTCGACGAATACTCCCTGCGTCGATTCCGGCGCAGTGCAGACCGACTATGCCATTGGCTTTACTACCCAGCCGCCTGCAAGCGCAATCGTCGGCCTGGCGCTCAGTCCCGCTCCCGTGGTGAGCCTGACCGAAAGCGGGGCGTCCACTTCGGTGAGTGCCGGAACAGTTACGATGACCGACTCCGCCAGACTGCTGACCGGGACGCTCTCCGAGCCAATTACGTCCGGTGCCGCCACCTTCGGCAATCTGGTAATCCCGCAGCAGACGACCGGCGACGTCCTCACGGCGACGCTTCCACTGACCTCTTCGATCAACCTCACTGTGCAGGCCACAACTTCTATCGATGTAACGGCCCAGCCGGCCACGCTCATCTCGCCGACGCCAGGCCTGAGCACAATCCTTGGCACAAACAACGTGCAATTCACCTGGAGCACCGGCGCAGGTGTCACCAAATACCTACTCAACCTTGGCACAGCCGGTGTGGGCTCTGACAATCTTTATTCGTCGGGCGTGACCACAAAAACATCGGCGACTGTGCCCACGATCCCGTCCGACGGGGTCACGGTCTTCGCTGAGCTTGGTTCGTTTATTAACGGCACCTGGCAGTATATGAATTACGTCTACACGGAGAGCGGCACAACGACGCCAGCCACGCTGACGCCGTCGTCGGGGATGCTGGCAACGAATCAGACCTTCACCTGGAACAACGGAGCTGGGCCGGCGGAATACATCCTGAAACTGGGAACAGCCAACACCGGCTCAGACAACCTGTATAACTCGGGGCTGACCACGAAAACGTCGACAACGGTCACGATTCCAAGCGATGGAGTAACGGTGTTTGCCACGCTGTGGCAATTCATCAACGGCCAGTGGCAGACCACCGCTTACACCTTCACCGAGCCGGGCATGTCAAAGCTGGCCACGCTGACGCCGTCGTCGGGAACGCTTGCAACCAGTCAGACCTTCACCTGGAGCAACGGAGTTGGACCGGCGGAATACATCCTGAAACTGGGAACAGCCAACACCGGCTCAGACAACCTGTACAACTCAGGCATAACTACGAATACTTCGGCAACGGTCACGATTCCAAATGATGGCGTAACGGTGTTTGCCACGCTGTGGCAATTCGTCGACGGCCAGTGGCAGACCACCCCCTACACCTTCACCGAGCCGGGCACATCGACGCCGGCCACATTGACACCGTCGTCGGGAACGCTTGCAACTAGTCAGACCTTCACTTGGAACAATGGAGCTGGGCCCGCGGAATACATCCTGAAACTGGGAACAGCCGGCGCCGGCTCAGACAACCTGTATTACTCAGGCCTGACCACGAATACGTCGGCAACAGTCACGATTCCGAGCGACGGCGTGACGGTGTTTGCCTCGCTGTGGCAATTCATCAACGGCCAGTGGCAGACCACCGCTTACACCTTCACCGAGCCGGTCACATCGACGCCGGCTACGCTGACGCCCTAGCCGTGTGTCGGGGATGGCGGTTCCGTTTTTCAGACTTCGGTGCTCTCAGGATTTGGGCGGCAGATCCGGTAATGCCGGTCGATAGAATTCGCCGTTGAGTTGCCAGATGGAGGCGGGAAATGGCCTGCATTAGTCCTCTCGAGCTGCTTGCGGGGCCTATCCGGAGCCGAACAGCTTGAGCAGGTTGGACGTCAGGCACACCGGCTTGCACTCGCAGCGAACGTTCACCAGTCCGCGCAGGCTGAAGCGCCGAAAGCCTCGCCGCTCTTTGATCTGTCCGAAGACCGGCTCGACGATGGCCTTGCGCATCTTGTAAATGGATCGCCCGGCCTCGCTGCACGGATTGTGCCGCATCGTCTCCTTGGTGCTGATCTGGCATTGAGTTGTCCTCGACTATGACACTTGGACTACGAAATGTCTCAGATTGTTGATTTCCCTGCGCTCAGAATCAGTTGACGCGTCGCTTACCATTTTCGCGAAAGCGTCATCCAGCAGAGATTCCAAATGAAGCTCCTTATCAGGCGACGCTTTGAGCAAGATTCCCACCTCTTTTATCAAGCTCAACGCGTGTGCTGGGTCGATCTCTTTCGTAAAGCGCACAACCACTCGTGGGGCACCATCATGAGACAGGAGTTCGCTTACAAATGCACCATCTGGTTTTGTTGCGCAAGACGCCAAGAGCACGACTTTACCATTCAAGGCTCCGTTTCTACTCAACTCCATTAGGTAATTTCTATAGTCGGCACTCTTATGAGCCGTAACAACAATTATGTTTGCCTCGCTTAATGGAGACGCATCTGTGCTGTTCTTGAACCCAAACAACTGCGACATTCTCGCCAGTTCGGCACCGCGCGTATCTAAGAGACCACCACGATAGACGGCTACAGTTGCCGGCCCTTGGACCATTGGGCGCTGTCGGATGCTTTCGACAGCACGATCCGGAATGCCATCAGCGTAAACCTCATATCGATTCTTGCTCAAGCGCTTGACCTCTGAAACAAGTCCGCTGATATCTGCGTTTGTGACATCCCACGGACGAATGTCGCTCAGTACAACAATTGGCTTACCGTCGTTCTTGTCGAGCAGCCTTTGAAGACCGACTAGGTTTATAGAGGACTCTTCGGCGTCGATAGATTCGACACCCTTGGAGGTCACCATGACTAAGTGACGGGTGGTGTTCCCAGCCACTAAGAAGCTGAGATCCGCCCTGGCGCTTAGGGAAGTCAAAGTAGCGCGCCAGTTGCGTTCGTAAGCGGCTAAGTATGCATGTGCGTTCTCAATCACAAATGGATGGGGACAACTGTTGGGCTCGGGGTCTGGTAATGATCCGATGTTTCCTCCGGTTCCACCGCCGCCTCCATTGCTCCCATTCCCCCCTCTGAAAACGACGAGTTCGCCACAGGATGAATTTGAGAGCAGCCATGTTTGGGAATCACCCAGCGGCAATGTTCCGAGTGGCTTGTATACCCCGAGCTTGTCGATCAAGACACGGTCCACACCACCTTTCGGCGGCGGGCCCAAAGCCCCGCGGACCTCCGTTGTCTCAATTCCATGTCTATTCAGGTCGCTTACAAGCGCAAATGGCGGCGTGACGCTCCACGTTGTCGAATTGGATTTGAGATTGGCAGTCAACAGATTCCAACTCGGATCTCCAGCCTTCATCGCAGGAAAATCGTGCCTCCAACTGTCTGCAGACAGCGATACACTATCTTCAAACACCACCTTCATCGGTTAATTTGTGAGGTTCTGAACGGCTACCCGCAGATGGTCTCCGCCAAGGGCAGGGTGTTCCTCTCGTTCCGTCGGGGTCAGTCCCCGAAAGGCAATTTTCCGTTGGGCGATAGCGTCATCTAACGAAAATCGTTGACTGCCAATGATGACAAAAGCGTTGTCCTCGCCATGTGTTATCCGCCGGTAGATGTCTCCAGACTGTGGTGCTGCGAGTTGCTCATCCAAGCAACGAGCGTCAGCAATTGTGGCCCCGTCAGCAGGAAGTGCAATATTCTGTGGCAGGAAAAGGCTGTCCTGAACCTGCGCTTTTGCTGCTAATCCAACGCATAAAAGGCTGAGCAAAATCGGCAGCTTGATCAGCGGGTGTCTAGTCTTCGAACTGGACGGTATGCAGGCCGGGGCGATTTTGCCAACAGTGTTGACGGATGAAGACATGCGGGCGACGAAACGGGGGTGTCCGCCCCTTTGCAAAGCGAGAATCATGGGTCGTCCTCCTGTGGCTGCCTGATCTCTCCCCGTCCAGAATTGTGATAGCAATCGGAAAACGTGATCGAAACCTGGAAACAGGGGGCATTTGATCGCCTATGGGGAGGAAGGAAACCCTTGGAAGAACGGCCTTTCACGTGAGGCGCTTGTTATAAAATGATTTTCTGGTCGGAGCCTTGAAGGGGAGCCTACGCCCGCGAGTTTAGCGCATTCTTTCCTATTTGTCTCAGCTTTATCGAAAAGATGTCGAGGTGCTTTGAGCGTCGAGATCACTGTGGGGACTTTTGTGGGTATACTCGCGAAAAATAGTGGCAAATTGTGGGTAGTACCCACAATTTCGTAGTGACGACAAGCTTCTACAAGTCGATGAAAATAAGCAACATCGATCAACTCTGAGCAATGGCGATAGGCCCGAAAACCTAGCTGTTAACCGAAGGGTTGTAGGTTCGAGTCCTACCTGAGGCCAAATAGTCCGATTCCGCGCCCTAATTCGCAGACAATGTCTGCGAAATCTCCCACCGGAAAACCTCCGGCGAGATGCCCACCACCAACGTGCGATCGATGAATAACTTTAAACAGCGCTTCGACGTGTTGGGCTAGTGAAGGACTTGTCCGATCAGCCGGTTATGCAACAAGGTGGACTCTATTTCCCGATGCGGACTGGAAGGGTTTGCAGGTCTGGGACGATCTCCATTTCTGGCGATGGAAGAATACCCTGTCCAGCGCCGACATTTCGCATAGAAGAGACGACGGCATCGCACACGATTGCAAAATTTCAGGAGCCCGTCGCCCTCTCTGTGAGGAGGGCGCCTTGTTCAAGCGCACGGTTTGATCCGCTCATTTAGATATAATGGTTTCCGTCGGATTATCGGTGCGGAGTCTTCTCCTTCCCTTGCAAGCTCACCTAGCCGATGATGCGCACCGAGTTCCCATCTGGTTGAAAATCTTGGACCTGTTTGAGAATCTTGGTCCCTTTTGATCCTGACGACAAGAGTGTTCTCAATGGCAGAGCTCTCCGAGTACATATTGGAGCCGCTTCGCGAGGCGGCGGACTTCACTCTCTACCGCGGCAGAGAGCGCGGCAACCAGATGCCGATTCTGGCGGCGGTACTCAGCCAAGCCCACCAGCGAGGGCTCATTCGTGGGCCCGCAGGCCTCGTCCGCGTTGCTGCCCGGTCGAGAGATTTTGGATGAACCCCAGCGACAGGAAACTGGTCGAATCACTGTTCGCTGGAAGCGGCGAGATGGCCACGCGCATGCGCGAGCTCGACTGGTCGGCTACGCCGCTCGGTCCCGTGGAACAATGGCC
>Ga0335074_10004293_pt1 | contig 19626 bp, 9 predicted proteins | sample Lox_Sample_23_FD_206715 | JGI IMG/M metagenome (GOLD analysis project Ga0335074, IMG submission 206715) | Soil microbial communities from Loxahatchee National Wildlife Refuge, Florida, United States - Lox_Sample_2.3 | ecosystem: Environmental > Terrestrial > Soil > Wetlands | place: USA: Florida... | reverse complement strand
AGTCAACCTCACCGCTTCGTTCGAACATCCGCGCGACAGCTTCACCACCGGGCAGCTCCAAGCCAATATTCAGGGCACTTCCATCGATCTGTCGCAACTCGCCGCGCTTCAAAAGCATTGGCCGCACACGTCGGGAACTGCGCAGTTGAAGGCTTCGCTGGCGGGCGACGTAGCAAACGGGTCCAATGGGTCACCGCGCTTTCAACTAACCAGCGTTGCTGGCGATGCGGCCGTTCACGGCCTGCGGTCGGACGGCCAGAGCTACGGTGACATCGCGGCTACTGCCAACACCGCGGGGCAGACGGTCAGTTACAACGTGAGTTCCGATCTTGCGGGATCGAACATTCGGGTGAAGGGCGACACGCAACTCGCGCCCGAATATCCTACGGCCGCTCAAGCCACGTTTTCGAATCTGCCCGTGCAGCGCGTGCTTGCTCTCGCGCGGCGCCCGGACATCCCGGTTGCGGGCACGCTCTCCGGGACGGCGAGTTTCAACGGCACTCTGGCGAATCCCCAGGGCAGCGCAGATCTGAACCTGTCCAAGGCAGTTGTTTATCAGCAGGCTTTGGATCGGATTCATGCGCGTCTCAGTTACATGCCCACGCGCATCAATGTTTCGCAGCTCGAAGTGGTCTCCGGGCCTTCGCACATCGATCTGACGGGGAATTACGATCACCCAGCCGATGACCTGGAATCGGGAACCCTGCAGTTCCGCCTTTCTCCCAGCCGCATCGATCTCGCGCGGATCAACGTCCTTGCAAATCTGTACCCCGGCATCGAGGGAAACGTGCAGGTCGCCGCGAATGGCGCCGCAGAAGTCCGTTCGTCAACACCGCGAATTCGGGTTCAGAACATCGACGCCACTGTGGATGCCACTGGGTTGGCCGCGCGCGGCAAGAGCTTGGGTGATCTGATGCTCACTGCCAATACCGCGGCGGACCGCGTGAATATTGCCCTCCATTCGCAGCTGGCCGGAGCCTCCATTCAAGGCCAAGGCACGGTGCGCCTCGCAGCCGGATATCCCACAGACGCGCAGCTTACGTTCAAGAACGCGAGCTGGAACGGGATTGCACCATTGTTCGGTTCCGGCCCCGCTCCACAAGGGCTTGAGGCTTCGGCCGACGGTCAAGCCTCCTTGAACGGCCCGCTCACGAACCTAAAGCAACTCGGCGGTTCCTTCCAACTCACGCGTTTGCAGGTTTCAAGCAAAGCATCGATCTTTAGCATTGGAAGCGGCAGCGGCGCCGAAACCGAATTGCTTCATAATCAGGGCCCCATCTCGGCGATGCTGGATCGGGGTGTGATCCGATTTCAATCCGCGCATCTGAATGGCCCGCAAACCAATCTCGATGTCAGCGGCGAAGTGCCTCTGAACGGCCAGCCCCTGAACCTCGCGGTCAAAGGGAACCTGGATCTTGCGATCTTGCAGAAGGCGAATCGGTCCATCACTTCATCTGGGCAAATCGTGCTGGCCGCCGATGTTCACGGTACAGTAACGCAGCCTTCGCTCAGCGGCGAAATCGAGCTGCGCCAAAGCTCGTTCGACTACGGCAATTTACCGACCGGCATCTGGAAAGCGAACGGCGTAGTGCTGCTCAGCGGAAACAGTGCGGTGATTCGCAATCTTACGGCCGAAGTGGGTGGAGGCAGAGTGACGCTGACCGGATCGGCCGTCCTGAACGGCGGCTTACGATTTGCGGTGCAAGCTCACGCCTCACGCGTCCGTTTGCAGATTCAACCGGGCCTCGCTATCCAGATGTCCGCCGACGTCACCGCCGCTGGAACTGGCACGAACAGCTCTGTTTCCGGCACGGCTACGCTCGACCAGGTCTATTATGCTTCGCGAACTGATCTGGGATCTCTCCTCAGCCTCGCCGCACCACCGGTGCAAGCGACGGCCCCCTCGCCGATCCTGGAAAATATGCGTCTCGATCTTCGGGTGCGCGGATCGAGCGCCTTGGCGGTTCAATCCAGCCTCGCGCAAAATCTGCAAATGGACGCGAATATTCGGATTCGCGGGACGATGGCTCATCCCGGAGTGCTGGGGCGAATCGATATCACCGAGGGCAAGCTCGTTTTCTTCGGCTCGACCTACACCGTGAATACCGGCTCAATTTCGTTCTTCAATCCTGTCCGCGTGGAACCGGTGCTCAACCTCAACCTACAAACAACAACGCAAGGCGTGGATGTAGTTCTCAAAGTAACCGGGTCACTTGACAACATGAAACTGAGCTACACCTCCAATCCGCCGCTGCCGTTCCAGGAGATTGTCAGTTTGATCGCCACCGGGTCCACCCCGACATCCGACCCTACTTTGCTCGCGAACGAGCCTTCCGTGGCGCCGCAAAGCTTCCAGCAGATGGGAGAGTCCGCCATCGTAGGCCAGGCACTCGCCAATCCCGTCGCGAGTCAACTCCAGCGTGTCTTCGGAATTACTCAGTTGAGAATCAACCCTAATTTTTCCGGCGGCACGCAATTGCCTGCCGCGCAACTGGCGATTCAGCAGCAAATCACGAATAATTTAACCTTTACCTACGTTACTGGATTAAATACCGCTAACGCGGAGACGATTCAAGTCTTGTGGACCTTCACGCCGCAGTGGTCCGCCCAAGCGTTGCGCGATTACAATGGGATCTTCAGCGTGAGCTTGATCTACAAGCGCCAATTTCGTTGACGCGCATCTGGCCGCACCGAAGCGTTGAGCCGCGACGGTTCAGTAGGGCGGCGCAGCGAGCCACTCGTCCCCACCATCATCGCCGATGGGCGCTCCCGGCGGCGCATCGGGCGCCACGATCGGCCGCTGTTGATCGGGCGGGCGCATGGGCTCGCCCGGACGATCCAGAAATCGCTTAATATCGGCGGAAAGCAGCACATTGTGCGCATGTTCGGCTTCTCCTGTGGCGGAGGCCACGCTGAGGCGCGCGGCGAGATTGCTGAGTTTCAAAGATGCGATCGCCCGAACCTCCTCATTTGGCGATGCAGACGCGAGCCACATCACCCGATCCACCAGGACTCGTTCCTCGGCCCTGCGGATTTCGGCTTCATACGGCGTGGGCGCGGCTGCGTCGAAAGTTGCCTTCGTGAGGCGATCGATCACCTCGCCCAGACTTGGCAGCGACGGATCTAGCGCATGTTGCGCAATCATGCGAGCCGCCCGGTCGAGCTGCAGCACGAAACCAATCGTCACGTCGGCCGCAATCGTCGCCGGACTCAGAGGATCGAACGCCCGGCCGGTGGTGCGCGCGAATAACTCGCGATGCTGGGGATATTCCGGAGGCCGCGGCGGGATGGCGTCCAGCACATTGCGCGGCACGGCCAACTCGGCAGGCTGCAACGTGCTCGCGAGCGCTTCGAGCGCCTTCCGCTGGTTGGCGGCTGTTTCCCATTGCACCGGCGTGCGGCCATCGCCGCGCATGGCGTAGATGTACTCTTGTCCCCCAATGCTCGATGCGGCGGCTTCCACCGAATAGCGGTGATACATGAAGATCGGCACGAGCGCTTCTTCGATGGTCGCCATCGGCGCGCCCTCGCGAATCGTGCGCTCCCCCATACGATTCAATGCCGCCCGCCGGATCTTCATGATGCGATTTAGTTCATCGGCTTGGTTCACGCCGTTCGACCATTGATCCACACGCGGATGAACATCGGTGTCCTGATTGGTCATGAAGTGCAGATCTTGATTCCAGGCGCCGTCCAGGATTTTCGTCAGCGCCGCGTGTTCATCGGTGCCGCTCGGGAACTGGCTATAGCCGTAACGAATCGTGATTTTGTCCCACTCGCCGATGCGCGCCGGATAAGCATCCGATAAATCGATCGTGCCATCATCGCGCAGCTTTTCGAACGGATGCGGATAATCCATCACGGAAATCCAGCCCTGCTTACTGTCGTAGTAGTTGTGCATCAGCCCCAGCGTGTGCCCGACCTCATGCGCTGCGAGCTGCCGGATACGGGCCAGCGCCGTCTGATATAGCACCGGTGGTTTTTCGTCACCATTCGTGTACGGCGAAAGCAGTCCTTCAAAAATCAAGTAATCCTGCCGGTCTCGCAGGGAGCCAAGCGTCACCGTCCCCTTGATGATTTCGCCCGTGCGTGGATCCACAATTGACTCGCCGCTGCTCCAGCCGCGCGTCGAGCGATGCACCCAATTGATCACGTTGTAGCGAATGTCCATCGGATCGGCGCCTGCGGGCAGTACCTCCACGCGAAACGCATTCCGATAGCCGGCCGCTTCGAAAGCTTGATTCCACCAGCTTGCGCCTTCAATCAAAGCTTTCTTAACATCATCGGGCGCTCCAGGATCAACGTAGTATCGAATTGGTTCCACCGGATCGCTCACGGCCGCCGCTGGATCCTTCTTCTGCAAACGATGCCGTGCGATGAATCGTTGCACCATCGGTTCACCGATCGGCACGCTGTAGTCCACATAAACATTCGCGAAGTATCCACTGCGCGGGTCGAAAATGCGGGGCTTGAACCCGCTCTCCGGCAGTTGCACTAGTGAATAATGCTCGCGCAAGGTCACCGCGTCCTCATCGGGCGCCACGCTTCCCACGGTTCCCGAAAACAGGCCGCCATTCAGGGCTGTAGCGCGGCCACCACCCTGGCCGATCGCGGGCGGGCCCTGTACCGGAAAGCCGGGCGCGAATCCGTCCGAGTCCTTGGCAAACGTCAAGGTCACTTCGATCTCGGTATTTTTCGGAAACGATTTCGTCCTCGGAAGATAAATCGCGCTCCGCGTGTTGTCGACGCGATATTTGCTTGGACCCATCGCCCCGGCCGCACCGAATCCATCGCGCACAAAAAAGTCTGTGGCATTCACCAGGACGTCCCCATTGCTTTCTGCGGCGATGGCGAAGCCTTTGAGCACCGATTTCGCAAACGAATCTTCCACGGAGCGGCGTTCCGCAGGATTGCTGCTCGTGGAGCGGAACGTTTCGTTGCGGCGGACGAGAAAAACCTTGTTTCCGGCTTTTTCAAAATAGACCAGCGCCGTGTCGCCCTGCGCTCCGCGGTCCAGCCCGATGTCGTTCGAACCCAAGCCTGCCGCCAGCCCCGTGACGTAGAGGAAGTCCGTGTCGAAGCGAGGAATTTCAAGCCACAGCGTTCCGTCGCGGTCGTTCCAGTACAGGGGAAAGTAGCCGTCGAGCTTCGTCATCCCCCGCGTTTTGTCTTCGATGGTCGGATACGCGGCGGTGGATGCCGTAGGTTCGCGCGTTGGCTGCTGCGCATAGAGCCTGAGTGGCAGGGCGGATGCCAGGCAGAAAAAAAGAAAAACGGTGGCGGCAAATGATCGTAACATTTCCTTGGCTCCCTGAGAAATCCGAAAGACGACTCAGGATTTCAGTGTAGGACAGAACCGGTTTCCTCCGGCCAACGCCCCAGGCGTAGAATCGGAAGATGGAACTCGTCGTCAACCAAACGCATTACCGGCTCCTGGTGGACGGGGACCGCAGGCTCCTCTGGGTCCTGCGCGACGAACTTGAACTCACTGGAACGAAGTACGGCTGTGGCGAAGGCCAATGCGGCGCCTGCACGGTTTTGATTGACGGCGCTGCGGTGCGTTCCTGCCTGACTCCGGTCTCGAAAATCGCCGGGAAAGAGATCACAACAATTGAGGGTCTGGCGCAAAACGGCAAACTGCATCCCTTGCAGCAAGCTTTCATCGAAGCCGACGCCATGCAGTGCGGGTACTGCACGCCCGGCATGATCCTGTCGGCCGCCGGACTGCTCAAGAAGACGCCGCACCCCACGGAGCCGGAAATACGCCGGGCGCTAGAAGGCAACATCTGCCGCTGTGGAACGTATCCGCGCATCGTCCGCGCCGTTCAGATGGCGACTGCGAATTCGGGAGCCGCCCATGCCTGACATCGAACAGGAACGCTACGAATTGTTTGAGGCTCCCGCGTATCAGTTCGAGCCGGGCAATTTCGACTTCGAGCGCCGGGATTTCTTCAAGCTTGTGGGCGGAGGCCTGGTGCTGCTTCTCGCTCTCGACCGGCCTGCGGGCGCCCAGGAATCAGGACGTCCCGCGGCGTTTCGCGGCGATGCGCGCCCTCCCGAACTCGCAGCTTGGATGCACATTGCCGAAGACGGAAAGATCACCGTTTACACGGGTAAGGTGGAAGTCGGCCAGAACATCCGGACTTCTCTCGCGCAGGCGGTTGCGGAAGAGTTGCGTTCACCGGTTGCGGCGATCCATCTTGTGATGGCGGATACGGATCTGACGCCCTACGACATGGGAACTTTCGGCAGCCGAACGACTCCTCTGATGGCGCCGCAGATGAAGAAAGTCGGCGCAGCCGCGCGCGAAGCCCTCATCGATCTTGCGGCCGCGAAGTGGAAGGTTGACCGTTCGTCTATCTCGATCGCCAACGGCGCAGCGAAGAACAAAACGACCGGCGAATCGGCCGGATTCGGTGAATTGACTCACGGCCAGAAACTTCTCAAGACCGTGGATGGCGCCGCAGTAACTCCGCCCAGCGAATGGACCATCGAAGGGACGTCCGCCGCCAAAGTGAACGCCGTGGACATCGTGACTGGCGCCCACCGCTACACACCCGACATCATCCGGCCTGACATGGTTCCCGGCCGTATTCTTCGGCCGCCGGCGTTCAACGCGAAACTTGAGTCATTCGATGTGGAAGAGGCAGCGAAGATTCCCGGGATCGCCATTGTTCGCGAAGGAGACTTCGCCGGCGTCGCTGCTGCTGACGAAATTGTCCTGAACAAAGCGATCGCCGCGATCAAAACGACTTGGAATATCGGCCCGCAGCCTTCGAGCAAGGAGCTTTTCGCTTACTTGAAGGCGCATCCGGCCGAGCAACGGACTCGTGGTGATTTTGGCGGATCGAATTCACCTGTTCACGGCGATATAGAGCAAGGTTTACACTCTGCCGCCCACACGCTCGACGCCACTTACACAGTTGCTTACATTGCGCACGTTCCGCTGGAGCCACGCTCGGCGGTGGCGGAATGGAACGGCGATAAGCTCACCGTGTGGACAGGAACGCAGCGCCCATTTGGCGTGCAAGCGGAGCTGGCGGCTGCATTCAAAATTCCCGACGATCATGTGCGTGTGATCGTTCCGGACACCGGATCGGCCTATGGCGGCAAGCACACCGGGGAAGCTGCGATTGAGGCGGCACGTCTGGCAAAAACCGCCAAGCGGCCCGTTAAACTCATCTGGACGCGAGAGGAAGAATTCACGTGGGCCTATTTTCGTCCCGCGGGAGTCATCGACATTCGCAGCGGCGTTGCAAGCGATGGTCAAATCACGGCTTGGGAGTTTCACAACTACAATTCCGGACCCTCGGCCATCGACACACCGTACGACATCGCCAATCGCACAACGCAATTCCACCCCACTGAATCGCCGCTTCGCCAGGGTTCGTACCGCGGGCTTGCGGCGACCGCAAATCATTTCGCGCGTGAGTCGCACATGGACGATCTTGCAGCCGCAATTGGAATGGATCCGCTCGAATTCCGCTTGAAGAATCTGAAAAACGATCGCTTGCGCGCGGTGTTGCAAGCAGCCGCGGAAAAGTTCGGCTGGGGCAACGTCAAGAACGAGCGGAATCGGGGTTCTGGTCTGGCGTGCGGCGTTGAAAAGGGCGGCTACGTCGCCACGTGCGCCACAATCTCTATCGTTCCGGCTGAATATCAAGGCGCCGAAGTTACACCCGCACCGCCTAAGGTCCGTATCGATCGCGTCGTGACGGCGTTTGAATGCGGCGCCATCGTGAACCCCGAACATCTGAAGAACCAGATTGAAGGCGCGGTCATGATGGGGATTGGCGGCGCGCTCTTCGAAGCCATCGCATTTGACAAAGGCCGTGTTTTAAATGCGCGCCTTTCGCAATATCGCGTCCCTCGCTTCAGCGATGTGCCGGTGGTGGAGACCGTACTCGTGGATCGCAAGGATCTGCCGTCGGCGGGCGCGGGCGAAACGCCGATCGTCGGACTGGCGCCGGCAGTGGGCAATGCGATCTTCCACGCCACCGGCACGCGCCTTCGCTCGTTGCCCATGGTTCCCCGCGGATTCATCCAGCCTTCGTGACCGACGCCGCAATCCTCGAACATGTCGCCCGGCTGCCGCACGCTCGCGCGACGTTCAAACAACTGGTGCGCGAGCTTGGTGCACGGGTTTCGTCGCGTGCCGACCTCGAGGGCGCGCTCGATCGGCTGATTGCGCGCGGTCAGCTTATTGAAGTCCGCTCGGGGCATTTTGTTGTTACACGCTTGAGCCGCGAATACACCGCCGGCAGATTGAACATGCATCGCGATGGTTACGGATTTCTGATCCCCGATCATGCCATCGAAGGTTTACGGGGCGACGTCTACATCCCGCGCGAGTCGGCGCAAGCGGCGATGCACGGCGATCGCGTGGTGGTGCACATCGCGCGAATCGAGCGCGATGGCCGGGCCGATGGCGAAATTATCAAGGTCTTGCGCCGCGCCCATCAAACTGTCGTCGGCGAGTTTCATATTCGCAAGCGCGGGAATTTCGTGGCGCCGCATGACGAACGCATTCGCCAATGGATCCAGATTCCCGAAGGTATGGAGATGCCGACGGCATCGGCCAATCGCGATCGGGTCGGCGTGGCTGCGGTGAGCATTGGCTCCGTTGAGGATCTGGAGGGGATGGTTGTCAATGTCGAGATCAGGGAGTTCCCTGAAAATGGCGACGACGCGGTTGGGCGCGTAATCGAAATCCTCGGCCGCCCGGATGATTTCGGCGTCGACGTCGAAATCATGATCCGGAAGCATCACATCCCGCACCATTTTCCGCCCGAGGTTCTGGATCAAGCCCAAAACTTCACCAACGCAATCACGATCGATGAACTCGCCGGCCGCCGCGATTACCGCGAGTTCGATATCGTTACCATCGACGGCGAGACGGCTCGCGATTTCGACGATGCCGTCTGGGTGGATCGATTGCCGAACGGCAACTACGCGCTGCACGTTCATATCGCCGACGTCAGCCACTACGTAAAGCCCGGCAGCCCGATCGATGAGGAAGCTTTCCTGCGCGGCACCAGCGTGTATTTCCCCGATCGCGCGGTTCCGATGCTGCCGCTCGAGCTTTCCACCGAGATCTGTTCGCTGAAGCCGTCGGTCGATCGTCTGGTGCTATCGGTGGAACTCGAAATCGACCGGCGTGGCGATATCGTTGCGCAGACGTTTGGCCGCGGTGTGATCCGCAGCGTTGAACGCATGACCTACACTGATGTTCACGCCCTGCTCGAAGGCGACGCGGCACTGCGCGAACGTTACGCGCGCTTAATCGATCGATTCGAACTCATGCGCGAGCTGGCGCTCATCCTGAACCAAAAGCGCATCCGTCGCGGTGCTATCGACTTCGATATGCCGGAGCCGCTGATCGAATTCGACGAATTTGGCGAAATGGCGGGCGTGACGCGCAGCCCGCGCAACATCGCGCACCGGCTCATTGAGGAGTTCATGCTTTCGGCGAACGAAGCGGTCGCCTCACACTTGGAGCAAGCCGGCATCGCGTCGATATTTCGCATCCACGAAAAACCGGATCCGAAGCGCGTGCTGGAGTTCGAAGAAATTGCCACGCATTTCGGCTATTCGCTCGGCATTGGGGCTCTCCCGGTGAAACGCTTTCGCACGACGCCCATGCGCCGGCGTGACGGCAAAATGGTCCGGCGCGATATTGTGCTTCCGAGTGACAGCGTTGCGATCTCTTCGCGGAATTATCAGAAGCTGATCGCGCAGATCGAGGGTAAACCGGAGGAACGGATTTTGAGTTACCTGATGCTGCGCTCGTTGAAGCAGGCCCGTTACAGCGCGGAAAATCATGGCCACTTCGCGCTGGCGGCGTCTAGCTATACGCATTTCACTTCGCCGATCCGCCGCTATCCGGACTTGATTGTGCACCGTATTTTAGGAGCGGCTATGGATGGCCGCCGCGATTTTCTCGGGCCGGAACGCCTGGAGCTGATCGCACACGATTGTTCGGAAACCGAGCGCCGCGCCGCGGAAGCTGAACGCGAATTGGTGGAATGGAAGAAGTCCCGGTTCATGGAGAGCCGCCTGGGCGAAGAGTTCCGCGGCCTGATTATCAGCACCACACGATTCGGGTTTTTCGTTGAGCTTGAAAATCTCTTTGTCGAGGGTTTGGTTCCCGTCGATTCGCTTCCCGGCGATCGCTATATGTTCCAAGAAAACACACGCAGAATCGTCGGGCAACGAACGCGGCGCGAATTCAGCATCGGCGACACGGTTAGTGTGTTGCTCGATCGCATCGATCCTGTGGAGCACAAGCTGCAATTCTCGCTAGTGGAACCCGAGCGGGCGCGCAAAAAGCGAAAGCGCGTTTAAGACCCGGCTACCGACGCCGCGCGCAACGGGAATTGCTGCGACGCCAGCGATTCGAGCAACTGTTCGTGAATGCTTTGATCCAGCAGGTAACATCGCCGGCCATCTTCCTCCACCACGACCGCGAGGCCTTTGGCCGCCAGCAGCAGACAGAGTTGCTGTTCTCCGGGGGCCAATACCGCGGCCTCCACACGTGCCATCCCGCGCGGGCCGGGAGCCAGTTTGCGGAGAAAATTACGGGTGAAGATTTGATAGTCAAGCCCTTCGAGCGCCGCTCCGGCTGAAATCCAGCGATGTTCCGCCGCTCCGAAGAAGTAAGGGCCGGTGGCGAATGCTAAGAGAAAGACCACCAGGTCGATGAACGCCGCAAGCATCAGCGAGAAAACGTGGCGCGGCGTCGGCGCGGTGAAGAGTTCCTCAAAAGCTACCAGGAGATCTTCTTGCCCGGACACGGTGCGATCCACAAAGTCGCTATACGCGGGCACTGGCGGCTTGGCGACCGGCCCGGAGTGCAGAGCCTGCTCAACATCGCTCCAGGGCACGTTGGCATAAGCCTGCCGGTAGGATTCCAATTGCTGCTGCGTCGAATTGAGAGGCTTATTGTTTGAAACAAAGCTTGCCATCTCCGTATCGGATCGCTGCATCTCGGCCAGTGATTCCTGAGCTAGCTTCGTGTAGCGATCGAAGGCCGAGTATCGAACCCCTTCGCCCGCGCCCTCCTTGTAATTTGCCGCGTACGTCTGTGCCTCGCGGGCCACCGCGGCCCGAATATTGGCCAGATAGGGATCGGCGTCCTGCGCCCGAGAAATCTGGCCATGGGTCTTCTCCGCTTCCGTCATTTCTTCGAGCGCCAGCACATGCTTCTGCTGCTCGTCAATCGCCGCAGTCAGCAGCTTGCGTGTCTGTCCGGCGGAATCATTCAGGGCATCGTAGAGTTTGCGCTCGATGGTAGCCGGGCGTTCGCGCGCGCTGAACCAAGTGAAGAGACTGGTGTAGGAAAAGGCGATGGAGACGGTGGCTGTCACGATATAGACACCGATCAGCAGCGGCCGCCGGCCGTTATGGCGCGTCGACGTGCTGAATCCGATCAGCCAAGCCACCAGCACCAGTGCGGTCTGGATTCCGAGCGACGCAAGCACCGAGAACCAAACCGAAAGATAGAGGCGCATGCCCTCGAACGTGGTGTACCAGGACACCACGGAGAGAAAGCAGCTCGCAACGAAGAGCGCCTGGACCATGGGGCGGCTTACGCCGGTCACGTCGGTGGGAGAGTTTGAAGAAGCGAATGGCATTGCGTAGCACTCCTTGTGAAGAGTTACGCGCAGTCCTCGGGCGCGGTTCCAAATTATTCCGATAATTTCGGCGCGCTATTCTGAACGTAGCGCTGCCATCGGATCGCCTCGTGCGGCGCGCCGGGCTGGAATGTAGCTGGCAGCGAGCGCGAGTGAGCCGAGCACGATCACGCCGGTCAGGAGCGGCCACGCACCGCGCGCGCTCGGGCCGTAGATCAAGGTTCCAAGAATCGGAGAGACCGCGAAATAGATTAGCAGGCCGAGCGCCAGCCCCGCACCCGTTAGACGCAAAGCTTGTCCTAAAATCCAGCGGACGATCTCGCGCGGTGTAGCGCCGAGAGCAATTCGCACGCCGATTTCCTGCGCCCGTTGCGATGTGGAATAAGCGACCACGCCATAGATTCCAACCGCGGCCAAAAAGACTGCAATCGCCGCGAAGGCTGCGGCCAGGAGCGAGTTCAGCCGCGGCTTGTCGCTCAAGGCCGCGATACGATCTTGCATGGTTTGCAGGTCGGCGATGGATTGCCGGTTCCAGGCGGGCTCGCGCAGCAGGGCGCGCACCGAAGGCGCCACTGCATCCGGATCGCCCGTGGTTCGCAGCAGGACATAGATGTTCGGCCAGGTGGCCTGCGCGAAGGGCAGATAAATCTGCAGCGATTCCTGCGCGCCGCGAGTTAAGTAACGGACGTTGCCGGCCACGCCCACAATTACGCGGGGCACTTCGATGGCAGCCTTTCCTGGACTGGCTACCAGGATGGTGCGGCCGATGGGATTTTGCCCGGGGAAGAAGCGCCTTGCCAACGAACTGCTCACGATCGCCACGGGAGCCGCGTCCTGGCGATCGCGATCGTCAAACGAACGCCCTGCGAGAAGCGGGATTCCGAGCGTCTGGAAATAGGAGCTGTTGATCAAATCGCAGGATGCGGCCGGACGTTCCGACGGCGGGATGGGCGTGCCAGGGAGGCGGAAATGCTGGCCGGTGAGCAGGAAACCATCGATGGGCAGATTGGTATTTGCGCCCGTGCCGGCAACGCCCGGAAGCGCCTTCAACCGGTCCAATAATGCGCGATAGTATGCCGCCATCGACGCGGCACCGGTGAAATCCGCGCGGTCAAAAGACAGGCGAAAACTGAGCAGGTGGTCCGGAACAAATCCGCGGTTTTCGTTTTGCAGCCAAAACAGACTTCGCGCCATCACCAGCGAGCCGGTCAACAGGACCAGGCATAATGCGGTTTCCGAGATAACAAGCGCGTTGCGTGAAGAACGTCCGCGCCGCGTGGCGATCGAACTTCGGCCCGATTCGCGGACCGATTGTTTCAAATCTCCGGTCAGTAATTGGCGCGAGGGAAGAAGGCCAAACAAAATCCCCGTGCACAACGTCACCGCGCAAGTGAACGCCAGCACGGCGTGGTTGATGCCGGCGTTTTCCAAACCCGGCAAATCGACTCCTTTCAGAGCAATCAGCAGCCGCACTCCGAAATACGCCAGCACGATACCGCCAACGCTGCCCGCGACGGCAAGCAGCATGGTCTCAGTGAGCAACTGGCGGATGAGCCGGGCGCGGCTTGCGCCGAGCGCCGCGCGGATCGCGATTTCCTTGTAGCGAACATCGGCCCTCGCCAGCAGCAGATTCGCAACGTTGACGCAGGCGATCAGCAGCACCATGCCAACCGCCGCCAGCAAAGCTGCAACAGTGGATCGCAGCTTGTCAACGCCGTACTCCTCGAGCGGGGTGACGGTGGCGGACCAGCCGCGGTCGATTTCGGGAAACTCCGATTCCAGCCTGCGGGCCACAACCTGCATTTCGCGATTCGCATCCGCAATGGAGACCCGCGGTTTCAGCCGGCCGATGACCGCCATGGTGCTCGAACGCATGCCGGCATTGTCGCTGAACGATAGCGGCGTCCAAAGGTCGATCCCTTTGAACGCCAGCGACTCATCGAAATTCGGAGAGGCAACACCGACCACGGTGTACGACTCGCCGTTCAACTGAATGGTGGTTCCAATCACGCTCGCGTCTCCGCCGAATTCATGCTGCCACAAACCGTAGCTCAAGACGGCAACGTGATTTTGATCGGAGCTCTCCTCGCCGGGGAGGAATTCCCGCCCCGCCCGCGGGCTCAACCCCAGTGCCGAAAAGAATCCTCGCGACACCTGCGCACCCAAAAGCTGATGCGACTCTCCCCGGCCGCGATAGTTGAAAAACAGGTTGCGCATTCCGAGCAATTTTTCGAACGAATCTGTCTGTTTCAACCATGCGAGATAGTTAACCGGCGCAACCGGACTCTCCGCGCCGCTGGGCGGCTTTTGCCAGACCAGCACCAGCCGTTGGGCGTCACGATACGGCAGGGGATGCAGCACCACCGCGTCGAACACGCTGAACATCGCGGTGTTGGCGCCGATGCCGAGCGCCAGGGTCACGATCGCCGATGCGCAAAATCCGGGCTGCCGGGCGAGCGAGCGAAGCGCGTATCGAAAATCGTGCACTTATCAGAAATGCTAGCGCATTTCCGCAGGATTCAAAACTATTCTTCTTCTTCTTCCTCGCCGGTCTTCGCGGCTTTCGCGGCGGCGATGATTTTATCGGCTTGCAACTGGGGCACGTAATCGTAGTGATCGAACTCCATTTGATAGGACGCGCGCCCTTGCGTCATCGAAATGAGATCGTTTTGATAGGTGAGCATCTCGGCCATAGGGACCTGCGCGCGAATAATCTGCGTGCCGCCCTTGGTATCCATGCCCTGAATGCGTCCGCGGCGGCTGTTCAGATCGCCCATCAAGTCCCCCGCATATTCCACCGGCGCCTGAATTTCCACGTTCATCACGGGTTCAAGCAGAGCGGGCTTGGCCTGTTGCATGGCAGCTTTGAAGGCTTTCCGGGCGGCGAGTTTAAAAGCCATTTCCGAAGAATCGACGTCATGATAGGAGCCGTCGTATACCGTCACCTTGAAATCGACTACTGGATATCCAGCCAGGTAGCCGCCGGCAGCCGCCTCAACGATTCCTTTTTCCACTGCGGGAATAAAATTGCGTGGAATAGCGCCGCCGAATACCTCATTGGCAAATTCGAATTTTCCGCCGCGCGGCAGCGGTTCCATCCGGATCCAGCAATCGCCGAACTGGCCATGGCCGCCGGTCTGCTTTTTGTGCCGCCCTTGCACGTCGGCCTTGCCGCGGATGGTCTCCCTGTAGGGAATCTTAGGTGCGTGGAGTTCGACATCGACGCCGTAGCGTTTCTTTAAACGGCTGACAATCACTTCCACGTGCTGCTGGCCGCTGCCTGCGAGCAAAAATTCCTTGGTCTGCGGATCGCGATAGAAGCGCAGCGATTGGTCTTCCTCCAGGATGCGCTGCACCGCATTGCCGAGCCGGTCCTCATCCTGGCGGCTCTTGGCCGAAATGGCGAATGCGATGGATGGCTCCGGCAAGCTCACCGGCGGATAGCTGATGAGCGACGGCTTGTCGCACAGCGTATCGCCGGTCACGGTCTCCTTCAACTTCGCCACAGCGCCGATATCGCCCGCTTTTAAATCGGTCACGGGCTGGAGCGTTTTTCCTTCCAGGCAGCCCACGTGCGCCAGACGCTCGGTGGCCCCGCTGCGGGCGTTTACCAGATTGGCATCGTTCTTGATCACGCCTGAGATGACTTTAAAATACGTGACGCGGCCGGCGAAAGGATCGGCGATGGTCTTAAACACGAACGCCGAAACCGGCTCGCTGTCTTTGACCGATCGCTCCGCATCGCCGCCGCCATTGACCCTGCCGTGGATTGGGTCGTGTTCGGTGGGTGCGGGGAAATTTTCCACCACAAAATTCATCAACAGATCCGATCCTACGTTGTGCAGCCCCGAACCGCACAGCACCGGATAGATCCGGCGTTCGCGAATCGCCAGCCGCAGGCCGTCCACAATGTGCTCTACCGGAAGCGTCCCCTTATCGAAGAACTCCTCCATCAGCGCGTCATTGCCCTCGGCCACCATTTCCACCAGCGCTTCGTGCGCCTTCTGCGCGGCTTCGGCAAGATCCTCTGGAATCGGTCCTTCCTTCCCTTTGCCGTCGCCATCGATGGTATAGGTGAACGCCTTCATGCGGATCAAATCGACGATTCCTTTGAAATCCTTCTCCGCACCGATCGGGAGTTGCACCGGAATCGCGAGGCGCCCAAAGAACTCCTGCACGCTGGCAAGCGCGCGCTCAAACGACGAACGCTCGCGATCCAGTTTATTAATGACGATGGCGCGTGGCAGGTTGAACTCGTCGGCGAAGCTCCACACCTTTTCGGTTTGGACTTCCACGCCGGCTACGCCATCCACCACCACCAGAGCCGCATCGGCGGCAATCAGAGACGCCTTGGTGTCGTTGATGAAAATGTTGAAACCCGGCGTGTCAATCACATTGATCTTCTTCTTGGCCCACTCCGCGAACGCGAGGCCGGTGGAGATCGTTAGCTTACGCTGGATCTCTTCGTCGTCGAAGTCGGTTACTGAGGTGCCCTCATCCACGCGCGTCAGGCGGTTGGTGGCGCCGGCGGTGAATAAGAATCCGGATGCCAACGTGGTTTTGCCGCTGTGGCCATGACCAATCAGGGCGATGTTTCTGATGTCGGAACCTTCGTATACTTTCACTCGGTTACTCTCCGCTTCTATTCTAAAAGCGCACGATAAACCGCCCGGCGGCTGCCGCGCGCCGAAATGTCAAGACGGATGTTATCACATTAAGAAACGGTTAATTTTGCCGGGTGGCGGACATGCTACCCTCGTCCTGCCATGGCCGCTGCTGATTTCGCGCCCCGCCGCGAGGCCTTCCGGAAGCTCCATGAAAGCGGCTGTTTCGTGATTCCGAATCCATGGGATCGAGGAACGGCGTGCTATCTTGCTCACCTTGGATTCGCCGCGCTCGCCACCACCAGCGCCGGTTTCGCATTCTCGCGGGGGTTGCCGGATGCCGCCTGGGCCGTGCCGCGCGATATGATGCTAAAACATATCGCGGACATCGTGTCGGCCACAGATTTGCCCGTGAACGCCGACTTTGAATCGGGTTATGCGCATGATCCCGCGGGGGTCGCCGCCAGCGTGCGGCTTTGCGTGGAAACCGGCGTGGCCGGCCTTTCGATTGAGGATTCCACCGGCGATCGTGAAAAGCCGCTGTATGACCTGCCGCTGGCCGTCGAACGAATTCGGGCTGCGCGGGCGGTCATCGACGGGTCGAAATCAGGCGTCCTGCTTACGGGCCGGGCGGAATGCTTTCTGGTGGGACACCCGGATCCGCTGCGCGAATCGATTCGACGCTTGCAGGCCTACGCGGAAGCCGGCGCGGACGTGCTGTATGCGCCCGGGGTTCGCGAGCCAGGGGCCGTTCAGGCAATTGTCGACGGCGTGCGCCCCAAGCCGGTCAACGTATTGACGAGCGCGGGTGTGACGGTTAGCGACCTGGCGGAATTGGGTGTGCGGCGTGTGAGCTTGGGCTCTGCGCTTGCCCGGGCCGCGTGGGGCGGTTTCATTCGCGCCGCGAAGTTGCTGGCTGCCGAGGGAACTGCCGTGGGTCTCGACGGCGCGGCGCCCTATGCGGAACTAAATGCGTTTTTTCTTGACGCATTGAAGGAACAGAACCGCGAAATCTCGGATTGAAATCGAGCTTTCCTATTTCCCTAACCACCGCAGCGGCGCGGTTGTCAGCCAGGGTACGTAGGTGATCAGCAGCACGCTCGCGCCCAAAATCAACAGAAACGGCAGCGTGGCCCAGATAATGGTCCCCATCGGCTTCTTGAATCGGTAAGCCGACAAGAACAAATTGATCCCGACCGGTGGGTGCAAATATCCCAGCTCCAGATTGGCGATGAAGATCACGCCCATCTGCACCGGATCAATCGCATACGCCGCGGCCAGCGGCTTGAGCAGCGGCACCACGACGAGAATCGCCGCGAAAATGTCCATCAGTGCGCCCACCACTAAGAGGGCCGCATTGAGCAGCAGCAGGAACAGATACTTCGATTGCACGTGCATCTGTACCCAATCGATCAAACGCGACGGCACCTCGGCATCCACCAGGTAATTCGTAAAGCCGAGCGCTACGCCCAAAATCAGCAAAATGCCGCCCACAATGGTCGCGCATTCGACGAAAACCTCACGAAAATCGCGCGTCAGTTTCAGATCGCGATATACGAATACTTCGACGAAAAACGCGCAGAAGGCGGTGAGCGCCGCGGCCTCGGTCAACGTGCCAAATCCTCCGAAAAGGCCGGTGATCATGATCGCCGGCAGGGCCAGTTCCCACTTGGCGCTCCATATTGCAGCGCCGGCTTCGCGCCACGAGAACGGCTCGCGCACCGCATCGCTCTGGATGCCCATGCGTATTCCGACGAACGCGATGCAAGAGATCATCAGCAGCTCGGGCAGCGTCGCACCGATAAACAGCCGGTCGATGGGCGTTTGCGAGTATACACAATATAAAATCGCTGGAATGCTGGTTGGAAACAGTAGTCCGAGCGATCCGGAAGATGTCAACAGTCCGATGGAAAATTTCTCCGGATAACGGGTCTTAACCAGCATCGGAACCAGCAGCCCGCCGAGGGAGAGAATCGTCAGACCGGAGCCGGCGAAGGTGAAAACCGTGCAGATGGCGACAGTCGCAATCGCCAAGCCCCCTGGAATCCAGCTAAAGACCGCCGTAAACACCCGCAGCAGCCGTTTCGTCGCGCCGCCTTGCACCATAAAATATCCGGCGAGTGTGAACAGCGGGATCGAGGGCAGCAAAGGCGACGCAACCAGCCGGTACATCTCCACCGGCACGGATGCCACCGGAGTACTGTTGCTCCAGAAGAGCAGTAATGCCAATCCGCCAAACACCGCAAAAATGGGCAGGCCCAGGATGACGGCGGCAGTGAGCAGGACGAACGAAAGCGGAAGCACGCCGGGCGTCCCAACCGGGATGACGTACCCGAAGAATGCGGGCACGAACAGCCCCAGCGAAGCCAGCGCGCGCCCCTGCCAATGTCCGCTGGCATTCCAAACCGCTCGAATTGCGATCACGGCGAAGCCCAACAGCATGATCGCGAGCGCGGTCCACTTCGGCAATCCCGGCAACAGATAGCTGCCCGATTGGCGTTCGCTTTGTACGAATACCCAACTCGCATACGCCAGGCAGGTTGCAACCGCCGCCAGGGCCGCGCTCCAGAAAATCCGAGCCGGTGCGATCCACGCTACCGGAAGAAAACTGCTGGACGACAATCCCAGCAGCCGCCCCGACCGCGATGCGAGCATGCCGCCCAACATCCCGATCCACAACGTGAGCTGCTGCACCACCACCGCTGATCCCGGAATCCCGGGCCACCGGAACTGACGCGCCACCATTTCGATCACGGGCAGCACCGTCATCAGCGAAAGCGCCAGAATCGAGAACGAATCTTCGAAAATCTGAAATGGCGTGGCGCGAGCGGGAGTCTCGGGCGGAGGCGTCGTCGCGCTCACGGCTGGGCCCTCACGGTATGGCCGCGGCCGCAGCGTGGTGGGTTTTTCGATAGCCGTCCCGCAGCTGCCTTACTTGGTCGAACAGATCGGCCGGCACCACCGGGCCTCGCAGCTTTGGCCAAATTCCTTCGGCGAGTTGCCGCCACTCGGCGACGGCTTTGGCATCCGCGTGCACCACGTTCAGACCGAACTGCTGCATCAAAGGAATGGAACTCGCTTCCGATTTGCGGATCTCGTCACGCAGGGCGACGCCCGCCACGCGCGCCGACTGCATCATCTCTTTTTGCACTGGCGTGGGAATTTTGTCCCACACGTCTTTGGAAATGATGGTGGCGCCCACCAGCGGAGCAAAAGGAATATCCAGCATATTCTTCGCACCGCCGAACCATTGATTGCTCAGCGCCACCAAGGGAGGCGCCTGGAATGCTTCGATTAAACCCGTTTGCAATCCCGTAAGGATATCGGTTGCAGCCAAAGAAACCGGTTGAAAACCGTTCATCTTATAAAGCTCGAAGGTCGAGTTGTCG
>Ga0335074_10004291_pt1 | contig 19627 bp, 17 predicted proteins | sample Lox_Sample_23_FD_206715 | JGI IMG/M metagenome (GOLD analysis project Ga0335074, IMG submission 206715) | Soil microbial communities from Loxahatchee National Wildlife Refuge, Florida, United States - Lox_Sample_2.3 | ecosystem: Environmental > Terrestrial > Soil > Wetlands | place: USA... | reverse complement strand
TCGAAAATCACGATGGTATCGTTCATCGAATAACCAACCAGAGTGAGCAACGCCGCAATCACCGTGAGAGAAATCTCGTAATGAAATAGCGAGAAGAATCCCAAGGTGATGAGCACATCGTGAAAGACCGCAATGACCGCCGCCGCCCCGTAAACCCACTCGAAACGGAAGGCAATATATATCAACATGCCCCCCAGAGCATAGAGAGTTGCGAACAGAGCCTGGCGGCGCAACTGGGCGCCCACCTTGGGCCCGACGATTTCCACGTTGCGAATCGTAAAGTCTCCGAGCGAAAGGCCGGAACTCAGGGCAGCGATAACGCTGGGCGTGGCACCGTCGACGTTCTTGAGCTCGTCGAAATTGGTAACGATGCCGCCGTGATCGGAATCGCGCGCAGAGATGAGCCTCTGCGCCAACTGGTTGTAGCGCTCACCGGCGGTGGCGCCAAGGCCCAGCGGATCTTTCTGCGTGAGGTACGCAGAGAGGTCCGCAACCGAAATTGAATTGAAATCCGGGCGGCCGGAAGCGTCCGCATTGAACATTTTGTGAAGCACACCGAGAATCGCTTCCTTGCCCGCGTCCAGAGCCTGATCTCCCTGGCCCTTCTGCTCGAGGCCGATTACCACATCGTTGCGGGAGTCGGGATTGTCGATATCGCTGATGCTTTGAATGGTGCTGTTGGCGAGACCAGCGGCTTGCAGGCCGGTGCGAATCTTGTCGATCGGCGGTCTATCAGCAAAGCGGACATAGACGAGCGTGCCACCACGAAAGTCGATGCCGTAAAAGAGCCCGTGGTGAAGAAAGATCGAGGTCCAGCCGATGGCGAGGAGAATCAGGGAAAGCGTAACAAAATACTTGGCTTTTCCCATCCAGTCGATGTTGACGTCGCGAAATAGCTCCATTCCGAGTCCAATCCGTCCTAATTTGACACCGCGCATCCGCGGTTTGTTCCCGGTTGGCGGCGAATTATTTCCCGCAACCGGCATGGCCAAAAAAAGGCAACGGCAAGTGATCTCACCGCAAAACGCCCGCTAAATACTCAGAGCTTCCTCGCGCTTGATATACGTCAAGTGATAGTCAAAGATGGCGCGGGAAACGTAAATCGATGTAAAGAGGTTCGCGATCAAACCAATCGTCAAAGTAATGGCAAAGCCGCGAACCGGACCAGTGCCAAAGAGAAACAGGAAAACAGCTGACACAACCGTGGTGACGTGCGTATCAACGATGGTACGGAACGCGTTGGCAAAACCAAGTTCGACCGATGAGCTGTTGGATTTTCCGGCGCGCAATTCCTCGCGGATGCGCTCGAAGACGAGCACATTGGAGTCGACGCCCATGCCTATGGTCAGAATGACTCCCGCGATGCCGGGAAGAGTGAGAACCGCTCCGGCGAAGGCCATGAAGGCGACGAGAATAATCAGGTTGAGAATCAGAGCCACAACCGCATTGACACCGCTCAGGCGGTAATAGATCACGAGGAAGATCATCACAACAAGCAGGCTGCCGATGGAAGCGCGCACGCCTTCGCGGATCGAATCGGCGCCGAGCGACGGGCCGACGGTGCGCTCTTCGAGATACTTGATCGAGGCGGGCAGCGCTCCGGAACGAAGAACGAGCGCAAGATCTTCAGCCGATTCCTGCGAGAAATTTCCTTCGATTACGCCGGAATCCTCGATGCGGCTGTTGATAGTGGGCGCGGTATACACCTTGCCGTCGAGAACGATGGCCATGCGGCGGCCCGTGTTCGTTTCGGTGAATGGGCCAAAACGCGCGGCGGCAGCGGTGGAAAGGTGAAAATCGACTTCGTACTGACCCGGATAGCGCGAGCTAGGTGCCGGAGTGGCCCCCTTCAGATCCATACCAGTGACAACCGGAGAACGGCTGACGATGTAATAGACCTGTGATTCGGACTGGCCGGGAGTGCTGGTGTCCGGGCGACCAGGAAGAATTTCCGCGCCAACAGGAAGGATGCCGTTGTGCGCAGCGAGAGCGGCGGCTTCGGATGGATAAGGCTGGTCGTCGAGAACGAGTGTGAGAGCCAACTGTCCGCCAGCCTGAATGACCGCCTTGGCGCGCGAGGGATCGCCTTCGCCGGGAAGTTGCACGAGAATTTCGTTGTCCTCGCGGCCGGTGAAGGCGATGGTCGGCTCGGTGAGGCCAAGAGCGTTGATGCGGCGCGTGATGGTCTCGAGCGACTGCTGCATTGTCTGCGTCTTGATGTCCGCAATGACCGAAGGCTTCATAGTGAGCAGATAGCCGTTCTGCTCGCCGGCAGCAGGGGCCAGGCTCCAATCCGTGAACTGGTTGGTGACCAGATCGCGGAAGGCGCCGGAGGTGGAAGGATCGACGTTGCGAACGAGAATCTGGGTGTCGTTGAGGCGGCGGATTTCACCGACATTGATGTTCTTGTCGTGAATCTGGCGAGTGAGATCGTCGATGGCCTGATCGCAGCGAAGGCCGACGGCTTCCTCGACCTGAACCTGCAAAACGAGGTGGCTGCCGCCTTTGAGGTCAAGGCCGAGTTTGATGCGGTCGGCGAGATTATCTCTTACCTGAGCCAGCGAGGTGGGAAAAGAAGGAAGGCCGAAGATGCCATAAATACAAAGGAGAATGACGAAGGTGACGAAGACGAACTTCCATCTGAGCTGGGGATTCATGAGGACTGGCTAGCTCTCCTTGGGTGGTTCGGCCTGGAGGCCCGCGATGGCGCTGCGCGAGACTTTGATCTTGACCTGATCGGCGATGCGAAGCTGGATGGCTTCAGATTCGACACCGACAATCGTGCCGTAAATGCCGCCGTTGGTGATGACTTTGTCGCCGTTTTTCAGCGCGGCGTGCATCTGATTGACTTTCTTCTGGCGGCGCTGCGCAGGGAGAATCATCAGGACATAAAAAATCGGGATAATGAAGAGAATAGGTAGCAAAACTCCCAGACCGCCCGGCTGCGATTGAGCCAGGACAAAGACAGCCATCTCCCCCGGATTATTGAAAGCGAATGTCACGATCGCTGCGCCTTTCCCGCCAGGGCGGGTACGCCTGCCGAGGCCGGCAGGCTCTCGGAAAACCCATCGAAGATACCGCCCCGCTCTGAACCGCGCCCAACACCTGCCTGGGTGTCGTTACGAGAGGCGAGCCTGAAGGTCAGAGCGGAATCTTTCGAGCTTTCCAAAACGGATAGCCTCTCGGATTTCCCGCATGATGTCAAGGTAAAAGAAAAGATTGTGGTGGGTGTTCAGGATGGCGGCGAGGGATTCGCCGGAGACATAAAGATGGCGTAAATACGCGCGCGAGTAGCGGCGGCAAACGGCGCAGCGGCAGCGCTCGTCGAGCGGGCGCGGGTCGCTGGCGTACTGTGTGTTGCGAATGAGAATGCGCCCCTGAGAAGTGAACAAGCAGCCGTGGCGAGCGCTGCGCGTGGGCAGAACGCAATCCATCATGTCGATGCCAAGCGCGACATAATCGGGGATCTGTTCGGGTTTGCCGACGCCCATCAAATAGCGCGGTTTTTCCGCGGGCAAACAAGATACAGCGGCTTGCGTCATGCGGCAGGTGACATCGTGAGGCTCGCCAACCGCTAGGCCGCCGACGGCATATCCGGGAAAGTCGAGCTCGACAAGCGCAGACGCGCTTTCCTGGCGCAGCGCGGCGTGCGTTCCTCCTTGAACGATTCCGAAAACGGCCTGGCAGGAGGAATCGCCGTGCCCGGAAAAAAATTCCTTGGAGCGGCGGGCCCAAGCGAGAGTACGTGCCGCCGCGTCGCGTGCGCGGGACTCTTCCGAAGGCGCTTCGATGCATTCGTCGAGAACCATAATAATGTCCGCGCCGAGAGCGATTTCGATTTCCATCGCCTTTTCGGGAGAAAGGAAATGCTCGGAGCCGTCAAGATGGGAGCGGAAAAGAACGCCTTCGTCAGTGACTTTACGGAGATCACCGAGACTGAAAACCTGATAGCCGCCGGAATCGGTGAGGATGGGGCGTGGCCAGGACATGAAGCGGTGGAGGCCGCCGAGGCGGCGAATCAGCTCGTGGCCGGGACGCAAGTACAAGTGATACGTGTTGGCGAGAATGATTTGCGCATCAAGAGACTCGAGGTCCTGCTGGGTCTGGCTCTTCACCGTCGCCGCGGTGCCAACGGGCATGAAGGCGGGCGTTTCGACAACGCCGTGAGGCGTGGTCAAGCGGCCGAGACGCGCGCCTGTGGGGTCGGTGGCGAGAACTTCGAACTGAAAAGCCATCCGAACGAGTGTATCAGGAGAAAAGTGAGGTCAAACCCACCTTTACGAGCACGAAGAAAATCCAGACTACGACGACCATCGTCAGTGCTTTTCCAAACGTGAGTTTCTTAGGATTCGTTGTGCTGAATCCGATGGCCAGGAGAATCATGGTCCAGATTGCAAAGATGTCGATGGAACCAAGCAGCGCCGAAAGCCATTTCGGAGCGTCGTCCGCGAGAAATGCACCGGGATTGGAAGCGACCAGATTTTCCAGGTCGACCGTGGAAGGATCCTTGAGAAACAAAATCAATATTCCGATGAGCCCGTGCACCAGCCAGGGAGTCCAGGCAAAGGCGACGATGCCCAGCGCAATGTGGAAAGTGGTCTGCGTCGAGTTCGTGAGATTGAAAATGCCGAGAAGGACCGCCGCAACGATCACCGCGGCGAGAGCCGGCAGAATGACGCCCTCCACGTAACCGAATACCGGAGCGATTTTCAACTGACCGTTCAAGGTCTTCTCCTGATTCTCCGGAGACAGCTTCTGGAAGCGGGAGCTATTCGCATTTTGCCTTTCGAAGAAGGCGGGCCAGCCGCCGCGTTGCGTGAAAATGGCCACGATGGAAATGAAAACGATGGAGCCGAGAACGATGGGCAGCACCCAAGTGGGCCGTCGCACGATGGATTCAAACGTGGGGCGCGGATTGACGAGCACGCCAATCAAGCGAGCGAAAGAGCTCATCTCGGGAGTCTCGGACGGGGCCGGGGGAGCGACGGTGGCCATGGAGTTTTTCCCTCCTCAAGAAATACGGGTCTGGCGCGTACTACGCAGGGCTGCAGGCGAAGTTACACGGAATGTCCCGCCAGAGGCAAGGTCCCCGATGGAGCAAAACGGAAGAGCGCGCAGGAACCGCCACGCTGCTTCAGGCGGGTATTTCAGGAACGGCGGCGAGAAGAGATTGCGTATAAGGATGATGCGGCGCCGAGAGAATTTCCTCCGCCGGGCCCTGCTCGACGATGCGCCCGGCCTGCATGATGGCGATGCGCGAGGCGAGTTGCGCCAAGACAGGCAGGCTATGGGAAATAAGAATCAGAGTAAGAGAAAATTCGCGTTGCAATTGAGCGAGAAGTTCGATGATTTGCGCTCCGATGGAGACATCGAGAGCGGAGACCGGCTCATCGGCTACAACCAATTCCGGGCGCAAGATGAGAGCGCGAGCGATGCCGATGCGCTGGCGTTGGCCGCCGGAAAATTCGTGAGGGAAGCGAGAGAGTGAAGCGGAGGAAAGGCCGACGGCTTCGAGAATTTCCTTAGCGCGGCCGGTGCGTTCGGAGCGGGAAAGGCGCGGATCGTGAATGGCGAGCGGCTCGGCGACAATTTCCCCGACCCTCATCCGTGGATTGAGAGAAGCGACAGGATCCTGAAAAACCATCTGGATCGAACGGCGCATGGCGCGGAGCTGCGAGCCGCTGGCTCCGGACCAGTTTTCGCCGCAAAACAGCATCTCGCCGGAATCGGGATCAATCAGGCGGAGAATCATGCGAGCAAGAGTCGTCTTGCCGCAGCCGGATTCACCGGCGATGCCAAATACTTCTCCACGCGCAACGGCCAGATTGACGCCGTCGACGGCAACAACCATGCGAGATGCTCCGGAAAGAGCGGCGGAAGGCGCGGCGAAGGATTTTTTGAGAGCGCGAACAACGAGGAGCGGCTCGCCCGAAGTCATCCGATTTTTTCTGCGGCGACGAGCTGCGCCGTATTGATCATCAGAATGTCCTGGCGGGCGTCGGCGGCATCTTTGGGAATTTCGCTATAGCGGGGATGAAAACCGGAGGCGTCGCCGGGAATGGATGATTCCATCAACCGGCGCGTGTCTTCGTAGACTTGATCGCCGCGGCGCCATCCGGCGACGTGCAGCCAGTGATCGAAGGAGCGGGGATGCTCCTCGGTGCGAGTGGCAAGAATGCGCAAGCCCGCGCGCTGGATGATTTCGTGCAAGCGCGCCGGCGTGAGCGAGCGCGTGTGCGAGGGGTCGCGGCTGAACTCGATGCGATGGTTAAGATCGTCAACGCGCGGGTCTTCGGGAGCGCGAATGTCGAGGACGCCGACGCGGCCGCCTTTGCGGACGACGCGGGCCATTTCCGCGACAACGCGCGCAGGATCGGACATGTGGTGAAGGCTGTAGCTGGTGACGGCAATGTCGAGTGAGCCGTCGCTGAACGGGAGAGATTGCGCGTCACCGATCGCGAGGGAAAGATTCGTGAGACCTTCGACTTCAGCCGTCTGGCGGGCGCGGGCAAGCATGGCGGGAGTAAGGTCGAGGCCGCAGACCCAGCGGGCATGGCGCGCAAAGCGCAACGCGAGCGTGCCGGGGCCGCAGGCGAGATCAACGGCACGGTCGGTTTTCGATGCGGCAACCATTTCGGCGAGCGATTCGGCGGAGTTCACACGGTCGGGGACTGCAAAGCTGGAGAAAACTTCCGCGGTCTTCGTGAAGCGGTCGCGGATGAGATTTTTCTGCTGCGAACTGGTTTCGGCGCTCATGGCACAAGGATACAACGGGCGAGATGATCCGGCGCGGCATTCCGCAGCGAAGGCATGGCGGCCTGGCATTCGGGCACGCAATGCAAACAGCGGGGAGCAAACGAGCAGCCGGGAGGAAGGTTCGTGAGCGGCGGGACGATACCGGGAATAGGGACAACTTTTTCAGCGCTATCCAAGCGCGGAGCCGCGCGCAACAACCCTTTCGTGTACGGATGGCGCGGGCGGCGGAGAATTTCGGCGAACGGCCCCTGCTCGACGATGCGTCCCGCATACATCACGGCGACGCGATCGGCCACCTGAGCGACGACGCCGAGATCGTGGGTAATGAAGAGCAGCGAAAGATGGAGCTCGTGGCGCAAGCGAGCGAGAAGATCGAGAATCTGCTTTTGGACGGTAACGTCGAGAGCGGTCGTCGGCTCATCGGCGATGAGGACGCCGGGACTGGCGGCGAGGGCCATGGCGATCATGACGCGCTGGCGAAGACCTCCCGAGAGCTGGTGAGGATATTGCCGCGCGCGAAGCGGCGGATCGGGAACCGCTGCGCGGACGAGCGAGTCGATCACGCGGGTGCGAAGTTCAGCACGCGAAATGCGCGGCTGGTGGACGCGGATGGCTTCTTCGATTTGCGCGCCGATGCGCAGGACAGGATTGAGCGCGGTCATGGGCTCCTGAAAAATCATGGCGATGCGGCGGCCGCGCATGGAGCGAAGCTCCGCGGGAGATGCGCCGACGAGATTTGTGCGCGCGGACGCGGCGTCGAGCCATGCTTCGCCGGAAATGCGAGCGCCAGGAGGTGTGAGCCCCATGAGAGCGAGAGAGAGCATCGTCTTGCCCGAGCCGGACTCACCAACAATACCGAGCGATTCTCCAGCGGCAAGTGAGAAGGAAACATCGTTCACGGGGCGGATCCAGCCCGCGAGTGTGGGCAGCTCGACGGTGAGGCCACGGACTTCGAGGCGCGCCTGCATGAGAACATCATAACTGCGGGCGCGACGCGCGGCGAGGTTTTGAGGTATAGATTGCCCATGACGAACTTCGAGTGTCCTCTGTGCAAGTCTCCGACCGACGTCGCCGGCAAGGTGCGGTTCTGCCCAAGGTGCGGATGGAACAAGAAGCAGGCAGTGCAGCAACTGCGTTATTCGCTGAAAGTGCTTCCTGTGGCGCTGGTGGCGGCAGCCGTATTGGTGATTTTGTTTCTGCACACGGCGGCGAAGAAGACACCGGTGGTTTACGCACTGAGCGTGGCGATTCCGCTGGCTGTGTATGTGTTTGCTTACGTTTCGGTGAAGCGAAACCTGAGCAAGGTAAATTCCGCGCCGGATTTGCCTGCTGCAGGAACGCAGGGAGCAGAGGGCGGTCGGACGAAAAGTGAGGCGGCATCCCCCGCGGCGACGGAACCGACGGCAAGAGACAAGGCGCTGCTGCGAACATCGCGGCCGCGCAACGTGCGGATGTGCGGAAGAGGTAAGAGATCACTTGCGATCATTTCGATTGTGATCGGCATATTCGAGGGCGTGCTGACCTGGCAACTCCATCGCTTGTGGGCGCTGACGCGGTCGTTTGGTGGTTTCGGGAGGAAGGATTGGGCGCTCGCGGGGCTCGTCCTGCTGCTCGCCGCGCTGGCTTTTTCTACGTGGCGGCAGATGGCACGGGAGCGGGAGCTTCTGGAAAACGGCGAAATCGCGCTGGGGCACGTGACAAAAAAATGGAACACGCGCGACGGCTCGACCGTGTTTTACGAATATCAGGATGCGAGCGGGCAAACACACAAGCGCTCCGGGATGGATTATTCGCGGACGCTAGAAATCGGAATGCCTCTGGCAATTTTCTACGATCGCGAGAATCCGAAGAAACAGGTGGCAGCGTGCGCGGCACTTCATGAAGTGGTGATGTGAGGCAATCGCAGGAGTGCCTGCAGTACAATTTAGAAACGGGGCGAGCATGAAAAAAGCGGGGAAAAAGACAAAATTCAGCGACGAAGCGGTGAAAGTGAAAACCGGCAAAGTGTGGAAGGAGTGGTTCGCAATTCTAAACAAAGCCGGCGCGAGGAAATGGAAGCATAGCGAAATCGCGACGTACCTGTATAAGGAGCAGGGTGTGGGCATGTGGTGGTGCCAGATGGTGGCCGTCGAATACGAAAAGGCGCACGGCCTGCGGGAAAAATTCCAGACATCGACGGGTGACTTCGCGGCGAACGCCGCCCGGACGTTTACCACACCGGTGGCGAAAATCTACCGCGCTTGGACGGACGACAAACTGCGGCGCAAATGGCTGGGTGCGGCGAAAATGGAAATTACGACGGCGACTAAAAACAAATCGGTGCGCGCGGCGTGGAACGGAAACAAATCGCGGTTAAGCGTCAATTTCTATTCGAAAGGGCCAAAAAAAGTAGCGCTGGCCGTGGATCATATGAGGCTCGGCAGCGCCAAAGAAGTGGCAAAGATGAAAGCGTACTGGTTTTCGGCGCTGAACCGCCTGGAGAAGTTCACCCGCTAGAAGGTGGGATTACTCTGTCAGGTAAGAAGAGAGCCTCGGCCATCTGCCTCCTGACAACCGTGGCATACCGTCCGGCACTCTTTCTTGTAATCAGCCTATACCGATTTTCGCTTTTCCTGCAATCGTTAGGGAGTATTCGCCGTGATTGGTGCGGTCCAGGTAGCCAGCTTCGCAAAGGTTGGACACGTAGCTCCTCACGATATGCTCGTATGCAGCCCTTCCCCCGAAACGCGTGTCACGCAAATGGTCGCTCGTGAGCCTTATGAAGGAACCGACGGTATTGTATATGCGCCTGAGGTTCGAATGTCCGCCACATTGGTGAAAGGATTTGAGTATCGCGATTTCCCAGTCCGACATTGGAGTACGCACCCTAAAACTGGGCAAAGTGTTTAAGTATATGCGAGCGGACGAGCTCAGCTCCGCTTCTATTGATTTTTCCCCAAACTAGGCAGACCGCCTTGGACAAATAGACTTGGTTTCTTCCCATGCCGAGAGTCAACGTTGCGAAGGACCTTTTTCTGGCGTTTGTTGTCCTTTAGCTCCGAAGTTGCCTTGCCTATCCGGTGCTCGAACTCAACTTTCGAAATCTTACCTGCCTGCCACAGTTTCGTCGCGCGAACTATCTCAGTGTGTAACTTGCTCTCGCTTTTCATCCCAATTTCCTTCTGCACGCCTCGTGCGAGGGCGGCTAAACGGGGATTCAGTAATCGTTGGCGGAGCCTTCGAGGAAGGCGCGGAGCTTGCGCGAGCGCGACGGGTGGCGCAGCTTGCGCAGAGCCTTGGCCTCGATCTGGCGGATGCGCTCGCGGGTGACGGCGAACGACTGCCCGACTTCCTCGAGCGTATGCTCGCTGCCGTCGTCCAAGCCGAAACGCATCTTGATGACCTTTTCTTCGCGCGGCGTGAGCGTCTTCAGCACCGAAGAGGTTTGCTCCTTCAGGCTGAGGTTGATGACGGCGTCGGAGGGCGATACGACGGCCTTGTCCTCGATGAAATCGCCGAGATGCGAGTCTTCCTCTTCGCCGATCGGAGTCTCGAGCGAGATCGGCTCCTGCGCGATCTTCAAAATTTTCCGGACCTTCGCGACAGGGATGTCCATGCGCTTGGCGATTTCTTCCGAAGTGGGTTCGCGGCCGAGCTCCTGCACCAGCTGCCGCTGCGTGCGGACCAGCTTGTTGATCGTCTCGATCATGTGCACCGGGATGCGAATCGTGCGCGCCTGATCGGCGATGGCGCGGGTGATGGCCTGGCGAATCCACCATGTCGCGTAGGTGGAAAATTTGTAGCCGCGGCGCCATTCGAATTTGTCGACGGCCTTCATCAGGCCGATGTTGCCTTCCTGAATCAGGTCGAGAAACTGCAGGCCGCGGTTGGTGTATTTCTTGGCGATGGAAACGACGAGGCGCAGGTTAGCCTCGATCAATTCCTTTTTGGCCTGCTCGGCTTCGGCTTCGCCGCGAAGAATCACCTGGAGGTTGCGCTTCAGCTCCGTGGGGCTGACTTCGGAAGCGATCTCGATCTCATCAAGCTCAGTGCGGCGCGTGCGGAGGTCTTTGCGAGCCTCGGACTGGACGTCACCCTTGGAGGCATCGACGCGGCGTTCGAGCTTGACGGTCTCGCGCTCGAGCGAATGGACGCGCTCGACGGTCTGGCGGATCTTGTCGATGAGACGCTTCTTCTCGAACGGATTGAAGTCGATGTCGCGGACCAGGCGCGACATTTCGACGCGCGTGCGGCCCAGCTCGTAGCGGGCGCGCAGATAGGGGCGCTTCTTCGAGCGGGGAAGTTTTTCGAGTTTCGCAGCCTGCTTCATCGCCTGGAGATAGAGCTTGGCGATCTTGTCGATCTGCTTGAGCGTGGCCTTGGTCTTGGCCTCGATTTTCTCTTCGGTCAATTCCTCGTCGTCAAACTGGACGATTTCCTTGATCGAGCGCGAGCCGTTGCGCAGGTCTTCGCCGACTTGCAGGATTTCCTTGAGAATGAGCGGCGCGCGAGAGATCGTCTTCAGAACGAGCAATTGCCCGCGCTCGATGCGCTTGGCGATGGCAACTTCGCCCTCGCGCGTGAGCAGTGGCACGGTGCCCATTTCGCGCAGGTACATGCGCACCGGATCGTTGGTCTTTTCGAGGCTGCCCGGAGTGAGATCGAGATCGCCGTCTTCGGAGACCGCTTCTTCCTTGCTGGGTTCGGCGGTCTCTGTGGAATCGCCTGCAGCGAGCGCCGCCTTCGCGCTCGAAAGATCTTCGTACACATCGATGCCGTACCGCTCAAACGTCGAGAGCAGGTCGTCGATTTCTTCCGAGGAGTGAACCTCGGCCGGCAGAATATCGTTGACCTCGTCGTAGAGCAGGTACCCGCGCTCCTTGCCCATGGCAATGAGCTGCCTTACCTGATCGTATTTTTCCTCAAGTGCCAGCGTCACGCTTCCTCCCTTTGCAAGGACGAATCGGCACGTACGCGCAGAATCCCAAGGGCTTCAGGAGCCAGTCCAGTTAGACACCACGGCTCGCCATTTCAAAATCTTGGTTTGGACGGATGATTCAGACGAACCCTTCGAATCTTTGCCGAGTCCTGCGCCCGTACGCCTCGCCCACGTCCCATCTAACCTTCTAGTTAGATGCAGAAGAGGGGCCACCCGCTTCCTCCAAAACCCAGCGAGAATACTACAACGGGAGTAAGAGCGTCAATCGGCGCAAGGTGATAGGGGTCGTATGTGCCAGTACGGGAAGGACCTAGGCGCCTGCGGAGTGGACGGACTTCTCCTTTGCAAAATTAGAGCACTCCAACGCAAATCGCTCAAGGTGGGAGCGGTCACGTTCCGGCAATCGCGCGACGGACCTTCTGCAATTCGAGGCGGCGAACAATCAAACGGCGCAGCTCGTCGGCGGGCGGATTTGTTTCGATTTGACGCTGTAAGTCGGCAAGTTCGCGCTCGACGTGGCGGCCGCGCAAAACAGAAAGGCAGCTTTCTGCTTCTTCCCATGCAGCCTCAGCAGACGTGTCAAATAATACCTCGAAGAATATGCGTCGGTCTTTTTCGTCAAGAGCTGCGGCCAAGGCGGGTGCATCGGGAGGTTCCGATGCCTTCGCCAGAAGGATCTCGAAAATTTTTTCTGTCTCAAGGCCGCGATGGAGAAATTCGGCGTTGATTTCCGCCGCGAGCTTTTGGCGGAAGCCCTCGGCCTCAACGAGCATTTGAATCAAGCGGCGCTCGGCGGGCTTGATGACGGGAGAGAGCAGTTCTGGTTTGGCCTTCACCTCGCTGCGGCGTTCCTGAGCCGCGCGGCGGAGCGATTCGCGAAGCACGGGTTCGTCGATTTGCAGTTCCGCGGCAATGCGCGTGGCCCATTCGGAGCGCAAAAGACGGTTGGGAACCCGCTGAACATAGGGCATCAGGAAATTGATGGCGGCCAGTTTTCCCGCGGCGGTCGAACGGTCCATCCTGCGCGCGCGGGCGACAAGATAATCGAGATACGACGGCGCCTGCTGCAAAAGCGCCTGGTAGGCCCTCACGCCTTGTTCACGGATGAATTTGTCAGGATCCGCGGCACCCGGAAGGGCGAGAACCCGGACGTCGAATTCCTTTTCGAGGAGCAGATTCAGCGAGCGCTCCGTGGCGGCCTGGCCAGCAGCGTCGGGATCGTAATTCACAATCACGCGGCGCGTGAAACGTCCGAGCAGCTTGATTTGCGGTTCCGCAAGGCTGGTGCCGCAACTGGCGACCACGTTGGCCACGCCGGCGCGCGCGACGGCGATCGCGTCCATGTAGCCTTCGACCAAAACGGCAAAATCGGATTTGCGCAGCGCTTCCTTCGCACGATCGAGATGATAGAGGACGTTGCTTTTCGAATAGACCGCCGTTTCGGGCGAGTTGAGATATTTGGGCATGTCGTCGCCGAGAGCGCGGCCGCCGAAGGCGATGACTTTGCCGGATTCATTCGCGATGGGATACGTGATGCGGCGGCGGAAACGATCGTAGAAACGTCCGCTCGGATCGCGCGAAACCAAACCCGAGGATTCAAGAAGCTTTTCAGGATATTTTCGCTTGAGCAGGCGGAGGAGCGCGTCGCCGGAGGAGGGCGCGTAGCCGAGGCCAAAGCGCGTCATCGCGTCGCGGTCGAGGCCGCGGTCTTCGAGATACGCAAAGGCGACTTTTCCTTCGGGAGAGTCGTGGAGCTGCCGCGCGAAAAATGCGGCAGCTTCGCGGTGCATTTCCACAAGCACGGATCGCTGCTGATTTTCCTGGCGCTCTTCGGGCGAGCGCTCACGCGGCTTGGGGACGGCGATGCCGCATTTCTCGGCGACGACGCGGATTGCTTCAGGGAACGAACACTTCTCCATTTCCATCACGAATTTGAAGACGTCGCCGCCCACGCCGCAGCCGAAGCAGTGGTAAATCTGCTTCACGGGATGCACGGCGAAAGACGGAGTTTTTTCCTGATGGAAGGGGCAGAGCCCCGTAAAGTTCGCGCCCGTCTTTTTCAGGCGCACGTATTCGCCGATGACGCGAACGATGTCCGCCTGCTGTTTCACGCGCTCCGCGAATGAGCCTGCTTCAGCCATGAGTACGCCAATCGACCTTTAACATTCCCTCACTAAGAATTCAATTCTACGACAGTGATCGCTTCGCCGCCGCGGTCGGCGGGTTCCGCGTGAATGCTCGCGACCAAAGGATGCGAGGAAAGAAAATCGGCGAGGCCGCGGCGAAGGGCGCCGGTGCCATAGCCGTGGATGACGCGGACGCTCGGGCGGCCGGCGAGCGACGCCTGGTCCAGAAATTTGTCGACGCGACGGACAGCTTCTTCGACCGTATTGCCGATGACGTTGATTTCCTCCGCGGCGGGTTCGTCCCTGGGAGCGGTGCGGACGGTGACGTGGCGCGCCGCTGAGGCGACGCCGGGAGCGGGCTTGGCGGAGCCTTCGATGCCGACGATGTCCGAGAGAGGAATTTTCATGCGAAGCGGACCCGCCTGAACTTCGGCCTTCGAATCATCGCGGCTCCGCAAAACGACTGGCTGTTTAAAGCCCTTCACCAAAATGCGCGCGCCAATTTCGAGCGAATCGGGAGGCACAGGAGCCACGCCGCTCGGCGACGCCGAGCCCAAATCGGCTTGCGAAGCGGCGAGCGTTTCAACCACAGCAGCATCGGCTTCCGCACGGGCGCTCGATTCGAGCTTCCGCAACCTGCGCCCGGCTTGCTTTTCGACCTGCGCCCGCAGTGAGGCGTCTTTGATTTCGCCGGTGAGGCGCGCGATTTCCGCTTCCAGTTGCTTTTGCGCCTGCTGAAAGCTCTTTTCAAGCTCCGCGATCCGCCTGCGCTGCCGCTCGACCCATTCCGTCTGGAGCGAGCTTCGCTCGGATTCAAGCCGCGCCAGCTCTTCTCGCGATTGCCGCTCGATCTCCTCGATTTCGCCGCGACTGCGATGGAGATACGCGATCAGTTCATGCGCCTCTCGGGACTCGGGAGAGAGTTCAGAGCGCGCGCGATCGACGAGACGCGCCGGCAAGCCGAGACGACGGGCAATCTCGATGCCGCTCGAAGTGCCCGGAACGCCAACGAGCAGGCGATAGGTGGGGCGGAGATTTTCTTCGTCAAACTCCATGGCTGCATTGAGGACTCCCGAAGTCGTGGAGGCGTAGGTTTTCAGCCGGTCGTGATGCGTGGTGGCGAGAGTGAGGCAGCGGCGAGCGCGAAATTCTTCGAGGAGCGCGACGGCGAGGGCGGCGCCTTCCTCCGGAGCCGTGCCCGTGCCCATTTCATCGACGAGAATCAATGAGCGATCTGTGGCGGCCTCGAGCATCGATTTCAGGTTGAGCATGTGCGCGGAAAAAGTGGAAAGGTCGGCGAGGATCGACTGCTCGTCGCCGATGTCGGCGAGGACTGTATCGAAGACGGGCAATTCGGCGCGCTCGGCCGCCACGGGAATTCCGGATTGCGCAGAGAGCGCTGCCAACCCGACGGTCTTGAGCGCCACGGACTTTCCTCCGGTGTTCGGGCCGCTGATGACAAGGATGGTCTCGGATTCGCCGAGCGCGAGAGAAAGGGGAATGGCGCGGCGTCCCTGCGGGCGGAGCGCCGCTTCGAGCACGGGATTGCGCGCCGCTTCGAAGCGAAATTCGATGCGCTCCGCGAACACGGGCGCGACGCAATCGTATTCGCGGGCAAAACGCGCGCGAGCGAAAATCGAGTCAAAGTGGGCAAGAGTGACAGCCGCCGATTCGAGCGCAGGGATTTCAGCGCGAAGGCGCGACGTGAGCTCTTCGAGAATGCGGGCAATTTCCGCCAGTTCCTCTTCGCCGAGTTGCACGAGGCGATTGTTCAGGTCGATGGATTCAAGCGGCTCGACGAAAACGGTCTGGCCCGTGGCGCTCGCTCCATGAACAACTCCGGGAACGGCGCGGCGGTCGGATGCGCGAATGGGGATCACGAAACGGTCGTTGCGCAGCGTGACGTAATCTTCGGCTCCCGCATCGCCACGCGAGCGGAGAATCTTTTCGAGCGATTTGCGAAGCGTGTCGCGCGCCTGCACGATGCCGCTGCGAATGCGCCGAAGCTGAGGCGAAGCGTCGTCGCTGATTTCTCCGTTCGGCAGGATGGCGTGGCGGATGGCGGCCTGCAAGTGGCGGAAATCAGGAGTCGAATGCGCGAGTTGCGTCAATCGTGGGAAATCTTGGGCGCTGGTCCTGAACGCTTCGCGAACGAGCGCGGAAGCTTGCATCAACGTGGCTGCGTCGAGAAATTCCTGCGCGGCGAGTACCGAAGCGGGGATAACCAGGCGGCTGAGCCACGCCGCAGGGTCGACCAGCGAACCGAGGCCGACATCTTCGCCGACGCGCAGGCGCTCCACGGCTTCGCGAATCAGCAAAAATTCGGAAGAAAGCGCGGCAGCGTCCTGGCCAGGATGGAGCGATTCAACCGAGCGGCGGCCGGGAGCGCACGTGGAGAATCCGGCGGCGATTTCCCGGAGGCGATGAAACTCGAGAACATCTTCGGCCGAGCGCGCCACACGCCCTCCTTGTGGAATGAAAAAGAGGAAAAGACTTCGGGAAGCATTGTAACTCTCGCGGTTGTGGAAACCGGCGGGAACAGCAGAAGAGAAATCAGAGGGCTAACTTCGACTGCTGGCTTTCGCCCGGGCGTTTTGACTCGGCAGGAAGCTTCAGGAGACGCTCGGCCAAATGCGCAGCGGCGTCGGCGGGCTGCGGGGCCAGGTGAACGAGCGGCTGCGACTGCTCTGCCCAACGGGAAGAATGAGCCATCTCGATTTCGCGAACACGCTCGACCACCGGCTGCCAAAATTCACCCAGGATGACGAGTGGCTTCTTCGCCATGGCTCCCTTGTTGAGCATCTCCCAAACGACCGCCAACTCGACGAGCGTACCCGTACCGCCGGGGCAGGTAACGTAGCCGTGGCCGCGACGAACGAGCGTAAAGAGACGCTCCTGCCAGGTCTTCACGCGAATTTCTTCATCGATCCAGCGATTCACTTTGGCTTGAAAGAAGCTTGAGGTGATTCCGAGCGTCCGCCCGCCTGCTTCCTTTGCGCCGCGCGAGACCGCCTCCATCACGCCGCCATAGCCGCCGCTGCAAACCACGAACCCGCGCGAAGCGAGAGCCGCGCCGAGGGAGCCAGCCAATGCGTATTCCGCGTCGCCTTCGCGGGGGCGGGAGCTGCCGAACACGGTGATCGTCTTCGGCCGGGCCTTCACTTCTTTTTCCTTGCCGGCGGCTTGCCGAGGGTTTCGACCATCGCGATGGCGAGCTGGTCGAGCTCGGAGGTTGAGTCGCGGCCCTTCTGCGCGCTATTGTTGCCGAACATCGCGAACACCAGATGTTCGCCCCGGAGCGTGGTGGCAAAGCCGCAGAGCGAATGCACGTGCTCGAGAGTTCCGGTCTTGGCGAATATGCGGCCGGAAGCCGCCGTGCCTGTCATGCGATCTTCGAGCGTGCCATCAACGCCGGCGACAGGAAGCGTTGAGATGTAATCGGGTCCCCATGGCTCGCCGGCGGCGTAGCGCAGGATGGACACGGCGGCGCGGGGCGTGACCAGATCGTCGCGGGAGAGACCCGAACCATCGGAAAGAACGACGTCGCCGTCCGGAACACCAGCCGTCTTCAGAAAATCCTGTTCCAGCCAGAGGCCGGCGTCCGTCGCGCCATAACCCGCCTTTTCGCGCGCGACCGTGCGAAGAAATAATTCGGCGTGAAGGTTCTGGCTGACTTTGTTTGTTAGACGAACGCTCTCGATGAGCGGCGGCGAGACGTGGTCCGCAAACACAGAAGGGTATTTCGGAGCCGGAACGAGGCATTCGGCATGCACAAAGTTCTGGTTGAGAGAAATACAGGAAACGGGCGGCGCAGCGTGCTGCACGCGGACCGAACCCGTGACGCGAACGCCTCGTGCTTCGAGAAGTTGCCGCAGAGTGCGCCCCGCCGTGACCGCCGGATCAGTCATCGCCAGATCGACGCGGACCGGCGCGTGCCCAAGCGGGATGGTTCCACGGAGAAAGATAAAGTTTTCGCCCGGCTGGCGGCCGACGCCGGTATCGGGCGAGTCGCTGGCGGCGCTGGTGGAGAAGCGCACCGTGACGCCACCGGCCGCTTCGGGTGGATCAATCGTGAACGTCGCCGGATCGCCGACTCGCGAACCAGGAGAGACAATCACGGTGATCGAATTTTCGTTGAACGTGAGAGCGCCTATAGGAGCGCCGAAACTGAAAAACCCGTCGCCGATGCTCCACCCAGCCGGATACGGATCGTAGGGAAGGTAGGAATCGTCGGCAACGATATCTCCGTCCACTTCATGAAGCCCCTTCGCGACGGCCGCATCTGCGAGTTGCGCCAGAGGAAGCTCTGTCGGCTCGTCGCGCTCAATTTTCCCGGCATAAGGAATTTTCCAGTTCGAAAAGTCCGGATCGCCGCGTCCGACAAGGAGTAAATCGCCGTGCAGGCGGCCGTCGGAATCGAGAACCGCCGAAGATTCGAGCGTCGTATGGTAGTGGTAGCCCGGCCCGAGAGAAGCGAGGGCAAAGATGGTGGTGAAAATCTTGGCGTTCGAGGCCGGAGTGAAAAAATGATCACCGTTGAGGTCGTACAGCACTTGGCCCGTGTCGCGATCCTCTACCAGCACTCCCCAGAATGCCTTTTGCGCGTCCGGTCCGGAAAAGATCCGCTCCGCGCGGGCACGAAACTGAACAACGTCAGGCCGCGTGAGCTTCGCGCGAGCGGGCTCAGAGCGGTTGGCAGAACTCGAGGAATCGTGGCTGGCAGCGAGCGAACCTGAGGGACCGGGAATGTGGAAAATGAATGCCGCCATAAACAAAATCGAGAGCAAGCCTGTGCCCCGCGCCAAGGAAAAAAAGATTTTCTGAGAAACAGGCAGCTTCGGAAGGAAAATCCGATCAACAAGCCGGAAGCGATTGCGTGCGAAAGTCAATTCATCTGGGAGCAGCATGAGGTGTGTGATTATATGCCACCGATGAATCCGTCGCTCGCCGGCGGGGAGGAAAGTCCTTGCCGCGCTTGCAGAGCAGCCGATATGATGTAGGTAGCCCGCCACTTAGGAGGAAACTCATGAAGAAGAGCATCTGCTTATGCCTAGCTGCGGCGCTGGCAGCCATTCTGCTTGCCCCCCGCCTGCGCGCTGATGACACCACGAAAGACGAAGACCGCCTGCAAAACGCGGGACAAGTCATGAAAGAAATTCTGAATGTTCCGGACGACATTCCTCAAAATCTGCTGGATAAGGCGGATTGCGTTATCGTGATGCCTTCGGTGCTGAAGGCGGCATTCATCGTGGGAGGCAGCTACGGCCGCGGCGCCATGACCTGCCGCAGCGGCGACAATTTCCGCGGGCCCTGGAGCGCGCCGACGATGATGGCGCTTGAAGGCGGCAGCTTCGGGTTGCAGATTGGCGGACAAGCAACGGACTTCGTATTGCTGGTAATGAACGACCGTGGCGCGAGCTCGATCCTTTCGAGCAAAGTGAAGCTGGGTGCGGACGCTTCGGCGGCCGCAGGACCGGTGGGACGCAATGCGGCCGCAGATACTGACGTGACGATGCGTGCCGAAATTCTCACCTATTCACGTGCACGCGGGCTTTTCGCCGGCATCTCACTGGCCGGATCAACCCTGCGCCCCGACAACGACGCCAACCAGCGGATCTACGGACGAAAAATCCCGGCGCGCGACATCGTGCTGCATGGAAAAGTGCCTGTGCCTGCCGCCGCGAAGCTGCTGGTATCCACGCTGAACATGCACTCGCCGAAGAACCTCTCGAAGTAGGCGTAGATTTTCGCGCGGGCTCGCGCTGCCGGTTGGGGGCGCGGGCCGCGCGGTTCCAATCGTTTACCCCTCCGTCGGAGCTCCCTTCTT
>Ga0335074_10004290_pt1 | contig 19627 bp, 18 predicted proteins | sample Lox_Sample_23_FD_206715 | JGI IMG/M metagenome (GOLD analysis project Ga0335074, IMG submission 206715) | Soil microbial communities from Loxahatchee National Wildlife Refuge, Florida, United States - Lox_Sample_2.3 | ecosystem: Environmental > Terrestrial > Soil > Wetlands | place: USA... | reverse complement strand
CTCATCAAGGCCGGCCAGAGTCGATGCAGCCGACCGAAGCGCCCGTAACCCATCCTGTCGCCGACCTGGAATCCCGCCTTTAGCAAGAGAAGCCTGAGCGACCGGAATGTGAAATAGTGCAAATGGCCACCGTCGAACAGAACGTCGCTCCCCAGCCCCTCGTTTGGCTGAGACGTGGAAGGGAATCTGCCGCAGAGCAGGAGTATCCGACGCTTGACGTAAGCAATATTCGGCGTATTGATTACCAGAATCCCGCCTCGCTTGATGACGCGATGCATTTCCGCGGCCGCCGCGTACACGTCCGGTATGTGCTCGATGGTGTCTGCGGATATGATCCTGTCGATGGACTCGCTAGCGATTTCGGACATATCTTCCGCAGAGCCCAACATCGGCCTGAATCTCGTGCCCGCCAGATTCTCGCAGGCCCGATTCAAGCGAACTCGGGACACATCAATCCCCACGAGCTCCGTGAAGCGATGCCGAAACTGAGACAAGAGATATCCGTCGCCGCAACCGACATCCATGATCGCGTGACCCGAGCCAGGCACGGACACGATCGCCTCCTGCCGGCTCCTCGGCCATCCGGAGAGTGTGATGTCGCCGTGTAAGTGTTCGGATTCCGTCGCGTGGGATTCGTCGTATCTGTCGGCCAGTGGCATGTTCAGTCCCCAGTATTCCCGGTTTCGGCGCGCCTGCGTCTCAATATCGGGACAGCGTCAAGCTTCCGGACGCTGCACCATCGTCATTTGACAAAGTTCGCTCTCGGCGCGTTCTAGCGATCACCCTCTCCGACTTCGGACCGTTCACAGCAACAGGCGGCATCAACCGATCAGTTTCGCGCAAAGGGAAGTCAGAGACTGTCGCCGACATCTCTGTGGCCGCAAAAAATCGCAACACCATCGATGATTTTCCTACGCGAGGTCGACGCTCAGAAGATGCGTGAAGTAGACGGCGAGTGACCCGCTAAGCGAATCCGCGTGATCGGACTAACGCTCAGTTGGGAGAGAAACGGGCATCGCGGCGGTCGACGAGAGCCGATTGAACGAGATTCCGATGCCAGCCCCTTCGAACCAATGCTCAGTCGGCTTTTCTTGAAAGAACAGGAAATGCCTGCCCGTTTCCACGGAGAATTTCCAGAGCCTGTCCGTATAGTGGGAATTATCGCCGAGCAAGATCGACCGTTTCGATAGCTTATTCGCAATCGTGCAGTATTCGCTGTATTCGTAATCGGGCGAATGATCGCTATCATTGATGAATAGGTCTATCGTGCCGTGAAATGTCCGCAGCGATTCAATTGAATCCCCGTACATGATGGTGCCGAAGTCAGCGTATTCACCGCACAGTAAATATCCGGCTTTTGGGTTAATGTCGGTCCCATAGTATTTTCCGATATAACCCTCTGCTTTGTTTCTCTTTAGTGCCGCGGTCAATATGCACGCGCCCAATCCCTTATCGACGCCCGTCTCCACTACGACGCAGGGCTTCAGAGCCCTCGCAAATGCATACCACCCTACTCGTCTACCGAACCGGACTTCCGTGTCGGCCATGAATGCAAGATCGCTTTCGGCGGTCACGCTTGCGATATGACGCCTCAATTGATCGTCTTCCTCGATCTCCTCGATGTAGCGCACGATGGTGGAGAATTCTACGGTCAATACGTCGCTGATCATCGACGCCAAGTAGCGCTCGTTATTCGCGGAGAGATTGTACGTGAAATTAGTGATTTCCTTGGACGTGAACAACCAGCGGACAAAGGCGACCAGTGGCGTATACAGGTAGCCAAGCGCAAATTTCGCTCGATAGATTGTAACGAGCGCCCGACCCAGAATGGGTATTCTGGCGATTCGGTATTTCAGTTCGTGATTCAAATTGGCGTAATCTGCAGTCACGTGGTCGATTTCGCCCGCACAACCGGCGGGAGTCCTTCGCGCGCCCCGAGCCCAGGCCCATGCACGCTCACCCAGCGCGAATGCCAAGATGGCCCTCTCAGGCGCCGTCGTACCCCCCGTCTGTACCACAAAACCGGCACGATGCTCGCATAAAGGCAGGCGACGAAAGCCCGCGGGAAATCACCGTCGCTTTCGGCGATGGGACCGACCCAGCAACCGGGCTGCGGTGCCGCGCCGAGCATCCGCCGAGCGAGAGCGATGGCCTGCTGCCGCAAAGCCCGGTCCGGCAGAGCCTCGACGAGCGTGCTCCTACCCGGGTAGAAGTTCAGTCCGGCCGGGCCCCGGGCAGCGTAATCCAGTGCATCGGCAATGGTGCCGCAGGTCGCGTGGCGCGTGACAATGCCCGAGTGAAGAGACGGTGTCGGTTCTGACATGTGTCCTACGGGCCCTTACTCGCCGCGTTCCGCGTCGATAGGTCCGGATCCGCCCAAGCCGACTAGAGTCACTTACAGTGGCTCCTTCCGATGACACAGGGACGGTGATCATATCAAGGCGCTCACGCTAAACAGAAGTAGGATTGTGGTCACGCGGCTGGCGTCCGGCAAGCACGCGCAATTACGACCTCACTCTAACGCCCGTCACTCCCGTATCGGAATCAGCCAGAAGCGCTTCCGACATCTCTATCCTGGCATTCGGCCGTTCCAGCCACCGGTCAGACCGTAGCGTCATGCAGATTCCAGAAGTCGCGCCGTCCGCTTGTACACGTCCCGCAAGCATGGCACCGCCGCTGACGCTCTGGCTCATCGGACCGGAGCGTTGCCAGTAGGACCACAGCTGCGCATACTGAAGCGAGTACTCATTCAGAGGCTGAGTGATGCCCGAACTATCGCTCATTGAACCCTCCCAGCAGGAATCGTTGATCGAGAGGGCCATAGTGTACGCTCGCGGGTAACCGCGCTTGGCATGAGATCCATTCTCCGCAACAATTTGCTCGAGCACATGGAGGATGTACACGAGACCTGGCGAGCCCTCGCCGCAATGTGCCCCCCTGGGGGCAGTCTGTGCCTGTCAGTTCCGGATTACTTCCCATTTCACCCGGATTCTATCGATAATGGATTTCGGCCATCGCTGATGGCAATCAGCCATTTGCTCGATGCCGCTGAGGAGCATCTCCCGACGGACACTCGGGGTCGACGTTGGCCGCGGCACGCCATTGACACATCGGGTCGACTAAAAGGGGCTAGCGGCCGTACATGCGGATGGAGCTGCTGCTCAACTTCGCAAAGAAGCAGGCAGCAGCCGGACGACGAGATCCGCAGCCACCGACTCAAAGCGGAAAGTGCGAAAGATCCGTTGCACTACCGAATTGGATAACGACAGCTGCGACCAAATCGTCTGCACGCGTGTCCTTGAACATGCACATGACGAGCCTGCCTTGCGCGGAATGCAAAGCGTATTGCGGTTCAGCGGCCTGGCGTTCATCATGGTTTCTACTGTCGAGGGTTGGGATAGAACACATGGGAATCCCGGATGCCGAAAGGGATACGGAGCGCTTGCTGCACTTGGGCCACGAAGATAACGTCCACTACTCCGGCCGTCCTTTGCACGACAGACTACGGCGGCTCTTCGATGTCGAGGAATTAGCGGCACGTGAGCCTGAAGTCAGCCGATTTAGTCTCCAGCGGGGCGAGAAGATATCTCTTTCCAAGAAGATCGCTCGTGACCTTGCGGTCTCGACGTCTTGAAAGGTTCCTGTCATATTCATAACGGGCATCGGGACCCGTCGCCAGACCGGGATCATGCTGCGGTTCCAGGTCTTCGCACCCGTGCAGCACAAACCGGAATGCCTGCGCTTCGAAGCGTGATTTCTGCCCGCTGTGCGTCCGTCCCGAGCTTTCGCCCTTCGTTGCCGTCGATGGGATATAGAGCGTCTCGCGAGAAGTTCTCGATGACGAGCGTCGGGCGACAACCGCCCATCGACTGAAGTGCGGCCGGTCAACAGCTCATGCGGAGAACCGCGTCGCTACTCTTTCTTGGCAGCGTGATATCGAAGGGGCTCGGGCTCGTACGAGAAGTCATCACGGCGGCGTTTTTTGGGACGGGGGCGGTGGTGGCATCGTTCCGCATCGCCCTCACCGGCTTGCTCGTTCCAATAAATTTCTTGACGACCGACGCACTCAATTACGCCTTCATTCCGCTGTTCCGACACATATCGACTCAGTCACGAGATAAGGGTCAACTTCTCGTGTGGGCCGTGCTCGTATCAGCCGGCATCGCTTCGATTTTCATCGGAGTCGCGCTGTGGTGCGCCGCGACCGAGTGGGTGAAGGTACTGGCGCCGGGACTTGACGCGAACACGCGTGAGCTGACAACCGTTGTACTGAAGACGATGACTATCGGCGTCCCACTCTATCTTATTTCCGCTGTCTTGAGCTTTGTGGCCATGGCCAATGGCGATTTCCTGCCGATGTCATACAGGTCTGGGGTTCAGAACGTTGGGCTAATTACCGGAGTCACCACGGCATATTGGCTCCGAGCACCGACGCTGTTTTCGTGGGGCTTCACTGGAAGCTACTTTCTGTTTTGCTCGTGGGTTCTGATCCGGGAGATTCGAGCCGGGCATCTGACGCCGCCAAAAGTCGGCACCGCTTCTCAACTCCCGGAGATACTGAGGTTGTTCTGGATCGCCTTCCGGCCGCTGATGCCGCTCCCTTTTCTGATGCAAGGTAACATCGTAGTGGAGCGAATGGTCGCTTCGCTTATCAGCCTGTATTCCGTGTCCGCTCTCGACTACGCTCGCTTCGTGAGCGAAACGCTGCTAACGCTCGTATCAGTTCCGGTCGGATCCAAAGGTCTTGTAGAGTGGAGCGGTCGCGGCTCGCTCGAGACAAGCCGGAACCTGCGTAACGTGATACCGCCGGTCCTCCTCATTGGCGTACCGATATCGACATTCATTGCCGCAAATCCAACGCTCGTAGTGCAGGCGGCATTTGCACGTGGAGCTTTCGGAGGAGATTCAATAACGGTCACCGCGGCCATCCTGCTCGGTATCTCGGTCGGGCTTTGGGCGCAAGTGCTAGGCTACATCCTGATCTACGCACTGAGCGCGCAGCGGCGCAATCGCGCTGTCTTTCGCATCATGGCGGCATCGTTGGGCGCCAATACGGCATTCGATCTCCTCGCTTACCGCCATCTGGGCGCACTTGCTCTCGGCTTAGGCAATGCCCTATACGGACTGGGATTGCTGCTTGGCGCTTTGACAGCCTTGGGCATATGGCGCGAATCGTTCCGGGATTCAAAGATGATTCTGCTCGGCGGCGCATTGTACGTCGCAATCTCGCGCTGTCTTCCACATCTCGCGCTAGGGCTGTGGGCGCACCTGGCGACGGTCGCTCTCGGAGCCGTTTTCTTTTGGGGAACATGGGTTGCCGCAGTGCCGACTCTGAGGAAGTTAGTCGTCGAATGGGCGCGCAGGCACCAGGACGGGCTCGATAAATGACCGGCGATCGTGGAGGTGTTACTCCTCACATTTCGGTAAATCTGGTGCACTAGCAGGATCAGCCGGCAGTTCAATTGTTACTCGCTTTCCGGCGCTGCAAGTAGCCTCAAACGTTTGGGGACTCCGTGCTCCAGTCGCAGTGAGGGAGAGGGCGGACACCGATCGCAGGAACGTCGCTACGCGCGCGAAGGCCCTCGCCTGCGGCTTTTGTTCAAAGTTGAACCCATAGAGTCCAAAATTCGATTCGGGATCGGATCGATTCGTTCCCTGATTACGCAATCCATACCACCAGACACCGCGTACCCAGGGATGCGCGGCCGCAAGAAGCATGAACCTCTCAAGATACGCCGCGACGACCTCGCTCGCGTGTCCGCCCAGACCCGTGTTATCCGGGTACCCCATCTCTGATACGTAAACGTCGACCGCCCGACCCCCATTTGCCGTCATCGCCAGTGTGTGCATATGTTCCACCTGCAAGATTGCGAGGTATGGCGTCCCATCACTTCCTCGTTGGAAGTCGTACGGATGCACCGACAGCGCGTCGACGAATCGGAGGCCTCCGAAGGCGAGAAACTCACGGAACCACCGCTCGTCTCCATGGGTCAAGTCGAAGATTCCCCCCGACAAAACCACTGCCTGAGCGTTTGCCCGTTTAATCGCGGGATACGCGATTCGGGCCAGTGAAATGTAGGCCCATGCGCTTGCCGGACGGGTGTTCCCGGCATTGCCCGCCCACTCATTCCACAGCTCGAAGAGCCGCACTTGTCCTCTGAAGCTTTTCACGACGAATTCGGCATATCGCGCAAATGCCAGCCGCGACGCCGCGGTGAGTGGCTTTCCACCGCCATAGAGGGGATTCCCGTACTCGAGAATCACGAGCGGCGTCATATTCAATGAAATCGCAGAGCTGACGCGTTTCTGAAGCCAATCGGGTATTTCATACTGGCCTTTGACATGCTCGATGTCGCGCCAGGGCGCATCGATACGCACTGAATTGGCACTGACAAGATGGGCGGCCATTGCTGTCTGCGGCCCATCGTGAATTCCCGTATTCAGACCAATCAGGAATAACAGGCTTGAACCACCGTGCGCCCGGGGCGCCCACGACGCGGCAACGAAGACGGCGACCGCCACAGGAACGAGCTTGAAACCGAACGCGGCGGTCTCCGCGACCCTAAGATTCATCGGCGCATTCCGTTGGATTGAGCGGAGTCGTCAAGCTCAACCGCAATGCCCACCGCGAGGGCCAATTCGCCCGCGAGCCAATGACAAAGTCGCGCAGAACGCTGCGGCCGCCTCAGTTGATGCGAGCCGACTGAAAGAGACTCCAATGCCGTCTCCCGGATACCAATGCTGGGATGGCTTCTCGTGAAGAAAATAGAATGGCTGTCCGTTTCTATCGAGAACTTCCAGAGCTTGTACGTGAAATGCGAATTGGCACGGAGCACGATTGATGGTTTCGACAGTTTGTTGGCGATGACGCGGTATTCGGCATATTCGTACTCAGGCGAGTGATCGCTATCGTTGATGAATAAGTCTATCGTACCCGGAAACTTCGCCAGTGATTCAATCGAATCTCGATATAGAATGGTGCCGAAGTCAGAATACTCATCACAAATTAGCAATTTCCTTGGACGCGAACAGCCGCATCACGAAGTGAACCAGGGGTGGGCACAGATAGCCGAGCGCGATCTTGGCTCGATGGATTGTAGCGAGCGCCCTGCCACGCTTGACCGCTAATTTCCCCATCAGTCTTTGATTAGTAGTCGACCCGTATAATCAATGCGATGCATGAGATAGATCAGTCCGGTCTCGGCAAAGTACTCATCAACGGCTTTTCGTGCACCATCCCAGTGACCATAGTCGTCGATGATCACCACTCCTCCGACACTGACCTGAGGGAACAGGTACGTGAGCTCATGTTTTGTGGACTCGTACCAGTCTGTATCGAGGCGCAGTAGCGCAATGGGTTCAACGGGACATTCAGCTGGGACGGTCTGCTCCACCGGGCCCTTTACGAGGCGAATCTGCTCGACTGGATACCCGGTGGATGCCATGTTCCTGAGCACTTCCTCGTACCCTGCAACCGCCCAGACCGATCCGGCACGAGACCTATCTTCGTCGAGATACGTTCGCGCCGAGACTCCATCTAATGTTTTGTCCTCGTCCCTCGGCGCTGTCATGCCGTCGAAGGTATCAAACAAATGCAGCGTGCGGCTGCGCTCCCCCGCATCAAGTAGCGCGAGGGCCGCTGCCATGCTGCTCCCTCCCCGCCAGACACCGCATTCGACGAAACATCCTGGAATGTTGCGCCGGGCGATGTAACGCGTGGCATCGAGCAGCGCCATCTGACGCGCGAGCGTCGTCATCGTGAACGGGCGGATCTTGTGGAGAATCGAGCGATCTGCCGCAGTGATGCCGCTTTGCCCAAGCGCCCCCCCGACAGACGGCGAATACCGAACGATATCGTAACCCGCGGCGCGCACAACCCGCCTAATCCACTGCTTCACAATCCCTCCACTGACGTTCAAGGTAGTCGAGTTCGATCCGTCGCACACGGAGTAGCGGCATAGGTCTCAGGAGCTGAGAGTCCCACTGCGAGATTCGTAATCCCCTATTCGACTTGCCGCGCGGATGGGTTGGTCCCGCGCTCGCCCTCAGCCCATCCCTACACGCTCGTCTGGCTAGAATGCCAGGATGGCCGATATGCGCGCGTCCGTTACCCCGGAAGCCCGGGGCGCGAATCAAACTTCAGTTGGGTCCCGTGGGTTCAGGCGCCCACACTCGATCACACGCAGCGGAAGAACAATCTCCAGCTCAGTCGAGAGTAGCGCTCCGTCGCACCGTCTAGGACTCGCGATTGGCGGTTTGGTGGGACGTCCGTTACCTCGGAGGCACGATGAGCGCTCCGTTTGCCGCGAAACGGTGGTGCCCCAGTCGATCACGCGCCTGCTCGGCTCCTTCCAGATGTTGAGACACGATGATCATATCAAGACACTGCCATACGACAGAAGCCCTGACCGAATTCCGTCGGGGCAGGCCGATCAGTCCGCAGCGAATGGAGACGACTCATGGTGGCAGCGGCGTGAGACGCGGAGAATCTAGTGTATGATTTGCATCGGAAGCCGTGTGCGGAGGGCAACCCCAACTCCGCAAAGCTTCTGAAATCCATTCGCTTTCCGTCCGCAGATCGACACCGACCGAGAACTCACGAGCGCGCAATTGAAGGTATGCCTGAAGTTGTCATATACAGTCACCACCTCTTTAAGTTCTCGGAGACGTTTATCGCGGCGCAGGCCGAGCAGCTCGAAGGCTGCGATGTACTCTACCTCGGCCGTGATCGCGTCGGCGCGGGACCATCCAACGCAGAAAGTCGCGCACTTTGCGATCTGCCTGACCAAAGGAGTTGGCGGGCGCGCATCTGGCAGGTACTGAGCCGCGATCCTAGCCCGTATCTGCGGCTGCTCGATGGCCGTGTTCCGACGTTGATCCACGCACATTTCGGGGTGGAAGGCGTCTATGCATTGCCCATCGCTCGGCGGCTGCGAATCCCGCTGGTGACCACGTTTCACGGTTTCGAAGCCACACAGACGTCCTGGGCGATGCTGCGATCCGGCCATCCATCTTGGTGGAATTACGTGCTGTGGCGCCGCGAGCTTGCGCAGCAGGGCACGCTTTTTATCTGCGTCTCGGAATTTATCCGCCGAAGAGTACTGGCGCTCGGCTTTCCTGAGCCACGCACCATTGTCCATTACACTGGCGTGGATACTACTTCAATCCGACCGACACTAGGGCGTTCCGCCGTACCGATCATTTTGCATGTCGCTAGGTTGGTTGAGGCAAAGGGAACACGTGACTTGATCGCGGCATTTGCGGAACTCGTGCGCAGACGGCCCGAAGCCGAGCTTCACATTGTCGGTGAAGGACCTCTGGAAGGTGAGCTGCGAGCGCAGGCGGATAGCCTTGGTGTGGGCACTGCCGTACATTTTCTCGGTGCCCGACCGCACGCCGAAGTATTGAAATTGATCTCCACCTGCTGGGTGTTGGCGTCGCCCAGCGTGACGGCGCGCTCTGGCGAGTCGGAGGGACTCCCCACGGTTCTCCTCGAAGCCGCCGCCTGTTGTGTGCCGGTGGTGGGCACCTGGCACAATGGTATCCCGGAGGTAGTCGTCGATGGCGTTACCGGCTTCTTGTGTCCGGAGCACGCCGTCGGCGCCCTCTCGGAGCGCTTGAGCGCGGTGCTCGGCGATGACGATCTGCGGACTCGGATGGGCCATGCTGCACGGCTTCGCGCCGAACAACACTTCGACCTGAAACGTCAGTCCGCAGCGTTGGCGCGCATTTTTGCCAAGGTCTCGCAGAGCCCGTCCGGGGGTCTGCCCTGACTACATTGCGGCACATTGTGATGCCGGTCACCGTGCTACCGCATCACTGCATTGGCGGTATGCAAGCTGTCGCCTGGGATCTCGCACGTGCATTCGTCCGCACCGGGGTCGGAGTGACCGTATTGACGGCTGAGATTCCCGGACGGCCCGCTGCCATCGAAGACGAGGGAGTGGCCATTCGGGCGTTACCGGGAACGTCCTGGCGTCACTACGGTTCCGGCTGGTGGAGGGCCACACGACGCGTATTCAAGCAGGAATTGATCGGTCGATGCGATCTACTGTTCAGTGTCAGCGCTGGCGGCTTCGGCCTGCTTCCCCTGCGCGAACGGATTCCGCACGTACCGTTCGTGATGCAAGCGCACGGAACTTCGATGGGAGAGGTAGTCTCGAAATGGCGCTCGCGTAGCGTCAGGGCGATGGCGACTTCTGCACGCAACGTCGCCTGGATCCTGAAGGACTTGGCAGCCTACCCGCAGTTTGACGCCATCGTAGCGGTGGGCGATCGGGTGGCGCACGATCTCGCGGCTTGGCCGGCGAGTTATGCCGTGGATGAGAAACGCGTGCACGTAATCCGCAATGGCATTGACACCGGAACATTCCGCCCGGACAACGCTGCCCGTCGGCGCGTGCGCGCGGAACTCGGATGGGACGAGGACTTCAAGGTTGTGATCTCTGCCAGCCGGCTGCACCGTCAGAAGGGCGTTGCTTATGGCCTGGAAGCGTTCGCGCTGCTCGCCAAGAATCGACAGGATCTGCGTTATTTGATCGTCGGTGAAGGCCCAGAGCTCCAAGCGCTGAGGGAGCGGGCTGCCTCACTGGGAATTGGCGATCAGGTTCGTTTCGCCGGAGGTGTGTCTCGAGACAGGATGCCGGCCTATCTGAACGCCGCCGATGTGATGATGTTCACGACGACGCGTGTGGAAGGAGAGCCCCTGAACGTGCTGGAAGCGCTGGCTGTCGGCCTGCCAGCGGTCGTATCCGAACATCTGTACACTGGTAGTCCCCCGAGCGATCAGATACTACTGGCCAGGCCGAACGATCGAACAGCCGTGGCGGCAGCGTTGCAACGGGCTCTGGCGATCCCTGTGAGAAGGGAAGGCAAGCTACCGGTCGGGTACTCCGCGGCTGCATCGATCGAGCAATACCTGTCGCTGTTCGAATCGTTGCGCCAACGCCGTGCATAATCCGTCGTCCACTTGACCTCGATGCGCTCTCCTCTGCGATTGGACGCGGGATTCGTGAGGCGCGATGGGCGAGAGGTGGCCTAGTGCCCAAGGACATCGTGCTTCTCTCCACGGCTGACTGGGACAATCCGTTCTGGACGAACAAGCAGCACGTCGCGGTGGAATTGATCCGCAGAGGGCATCGGGTGCTGTACATCGATTCTCTCGGATTGCGGCATCCCAGCGTGAGCAAAAGGGATCTCAAACGCATCCTGGGTCGCGCGCGGAAGGCCCTCCGCGTACCGCGAGAAGTGCGTAGCGGCCTTTGGGTCTGGTCGCCGCTGGTGCTTCCGTTCCAGGGAAATCCGCTGAGTTGCAGGACAAACCGCTGGCTACTAGAGCACGGACTCGATGCCCACCTGCGCGCGCTCGGTATGAAACGGGAGTGGCTGTGGACCTACAATCCGCTCACTTGTCAGTTCCTGAATCTCTCTTCCTTCGAGAGATGCATATACCATTGTGTGGACGAGATCAGTGGGCAGCCAGGGATGCCCGTCAGCGCACTGACCTCGTCCGAGGAGGAATTATGTCGCGCGGCGAATATCGTCTTCACCACCTCGCGCGTGCTGACCGAGAGCCGAAGTCGCTGGAACGTCCGCACACATTACCTGCCGAATGTGGCCGACTACCGGCACTTCTCGTCGGCGATGTCCAGCGAGACGGAAATCCCGGAGGACTTGGCGCGCATAGCCAAACCTCGACTCGGCTTCATCGGCGCGATTAGCGGATACAAGGTCGACTTCGGTCTGATTCGAGCTGTCGCTGAAGCTCGTCCAGACTGGTCGATCGTGCTCATCGGTGGTGTCGGCGAAGGAGATCCCTGGACAGACGTGAGCCAACTCCGGGGGCTCCCCAACGTCCATCTCCTCGGACCTCGCCCTTATTCGGCACTTCCTGCGTACTTGAAGGGCTTCAGCGTTACCCTGTTGCCGAACCGCATCAATTCGTACACGGATGCCATGTTTCCAATGAAGCTTTTCGAATACCTGGCGTCCGGCTGCCCGGTCGTCAGCGTGAGCCTGAAGTCGATCGAGGACTACGGCAACGTGGTCAGCATTGCGCAATCGACGCAGGATTTCATCGAAAGTGTAGCATCCATTCTCGCTGGGAACGCCCCGCCTCTGTCTCTCAGGCTGGCGGTAGCGCGACAGCATACGTACATTACCCGTATGGATCAGATGCTGGAGTTGCTCGAACCGCCAAATCCTCCAGACGAAACTGTTCGCGATACGGAACCCGCTTCGTGATATGAGAAAAACGACGGAAGCGGTCGCCTAGATGTGCGGGATTGCCGGTTTTGCGGCGTGCGGTCGTGATGACGTTCCGCGAGACTTTGCCGCCACTGTCACAGCGATGGCGGATCGAATCCGCTATCGGGGTCCGGATGACCATGGCTCATGGTGCGACACCGACGCGGGCTACGCAGTCGCTCATCGTCGCTTGTCGATCCTCGACCTCTCTGCGGCGGGACACCAGCCGATGCAATCGCCCAGCATGCGATGGGTACTGGCCTACAACGGAGAGATCTACAACCATCTCGAGTTGCGCAAAGAACTCGAGGCCGCGCGCGCAGCCCCGGCATGGCGCGGCCATTCGGACACGGAAACACTGCTCGCCGCGGTAGAAGCCTGGGGGGTAGAAGCGACTCTCAAGCGGAGCGTCGGTATGTTCGCGTTCGCGCTATGGGACCGCGCCGAGCGGACACTCTGGCTGGCGCGCGACCGAATGGGCGAGAAGCCGCTCTACTACGGCTGGTGCAAAGAGGTGTTCCTGTTTGGCTCCGAGCTCAATGCCCTGCGCGCCTATCCCGACTTCGAATCGACAGTGGATCGCGGAGCACTGACACTACTGCTTCGACACAACTACGTTCCAGACCCGTTCTCCATTTATGCTGGCATTCGCAAACTGCCGCCGGGCACTTTCCTTCGGATCAAGCGCGGACACAGCGATCAGGTGCCAACCTCCTACTGGTCGCTCGCCGCAACCGCTGAGCGCGGCGCGGCCGAGCCCTTCAGCGGCTCCGCGACCGAAGCCGTGGATATTTTGCAGCAGCGCCTCGGTGCAGCCGTGCGCGGCCAAATGCTGTCCGACGTTCCGCTCGGCGCTCTGCTATCCGGCGGTGTCGACTCGAGTCTCGTCACGGCGCTGATGCAGGCCAATAGCGCACGACCCGTGCGCACCTTCACCATTGGCGTCGGGGAGGGCGAATATGACGAGTCCAAGCACGCGCGTGCGGTGGCCGCGCACCTGCGGACCGACCACACCGAGCTGCGGCTGACTGGCAGCGAAGCTCTGGCGCTCGCGCCGCGCATTGCCGCGATGTATGACGAGCCCTTCGCCGACCCCTCTCAATTGCCGACGCACTTGGTGATGAAGCTCGCCCGCGCTCACGTCAAGGTAGCGCTATCGGGCGACGCCGGAGACGAATTATTCGGGGGTTATAACCGCTACCGCATGGCGCCCAAGGCGTGGACGTACATCGACTGGATGCCTGCGCCGCTGCGTCGCGCGAGCGGTGCAACCCTGACGGCTCTCTCCACCGAAACGATCAATCGCATTGCGGGGCCGATGGCACGGCGCGCGGGAGTGCTTTTCTTTGGTGAGAAGGTCCACAGGCTCGGACTGCGCCTGCGACAGGTGAATAGCCTGGACGATCTTTACGTAGCACTCGTCTCCGAGTGGCCACAGCCGGAACGCATGGTAGTCGGCGGAGAGATGCCGCCCAACCTGCTGGATGACCGCGCGCGCTGGCCGAAGCTGGCCGATCCTGTCGGAAGGATGATGGCGCTCGATGGATTGACCTATCTTCCTGGAAACATTCTAACGAAGGCTGATCGAGCCTCGATGGCGGTCTCGCTCGAGACGCGCACACCCATACTGGATCGCGACGTCGTGGAATTCGTCTGGTCGCTGCCGACGCACATGAAACTCCGCGATGGGCAGGGGAAGTGGCTGCTCCGTCAGCTGCTGTTTCGCTATGTTCCTCGAGCGCTGGTGGACCGGCCCAAGATCGGTTTTGGCATCCCGCTGGACGCTTGGCTGCGCGGTCCACTGCGGGAATGGGGCGAAGGATTGTTGGCAGAGGACCGTTTGCGCAGAGAAGGATTCTTCCACCCCGAGCCCATTCGCGCCGCATGGCAGCGGCACGTTACGGGTCAAATCTCATTGGGCAACCGCCTGTGGTCGGTGCTGATGTTTCAGGCTTGGCTCGAGAGCCAGGCGAGTCCGCAATGACGCGGCGCGTCCGGTCCAGACTCGTGATCCTTGCGCCAATGAATCCAATCGTCGTTCACGGAATCGTCGCAGGCGCTGCACGTGCGAGCGGTCGTGCTCGCGCGGTTGGCCCAGCAGCGTTCTCTGGCACCGCTGATGCACGGCGATGGACATAGCCCAATGCCAGCAAGGAGGCGAGCACCGGGGACATGTGCGCCTCTCCGATCAAGCCGATATTGCTACCCATGCCGTAGATGAACGCCCAGAGAAATGCCATGGTCATCGCGAGGTTCAGACCCAGGTATTCCAACGGAGTATCGCGCATCTGGCGCCAGCCGAACCGCAATACACCGATGATGAAGCCGAGACCTAGCACGGTCGCTAGCAGAGTGCCCTGCGACCACAAATAGATAATCGTGTTGTGCGGCGGAAAATCGGACTCTATGCCGTACTTGTACGCGAAGCGCGTAAATCCCGCCTGCCAACCCCCGAATCCTTGCCCGAGGAACGGCTGCTGTAGGAATGCCACGGCTCCATAGGACCAAATCTGTTCGCGAGAGGCTAGTGTCGCGTCGGAACGGGATAGAAATTTGGCAAGCGCACGATAGCCGCTGCTTTCGCCGGCTTCAATCGCCCTTGGAACGATCCACGCCAATACACCCAGGAATACGATCCCGACCATCGCCATCCGCAGACGATTACGGAATGGGCGGTAATGGAGCGAGATGACGTGCAGCGCGATCAGCGGCAGCGTCACCGCGAATATCAACGCGGCCTTTGACCCAGTGAAGGCAGTGGCGCCCAAGAACAGCAAGCAGAGTGCTCCCAGCCACTTCTTGCCCAAGTACAGAGCGAGACCGAGAGCGGTGAACGCGAGTATCCCGAGATATGCTGCGCCATCATTTGCGTCCGGAAACGTGAGGCCGCCAGATTTAGTGGGGTCTAAGGTGTTGGCATGTGCAGTGGTAAGCAACTTGTCCAGCAGGTTGCCGGTAATGAAGAATCTCGAAACCGAGGAGAGATAGAACTGCAGCTTCAAGCCCGGTAAGAGCCGAAAAACCACAACGGCGATGGCCTGCAGCACTCCGAATGCAAGAGTTATCAGCAGCAACCGGATGATGATTCGTTGATCGCGGCGCCCTTCGGTTATAACCGCAGCAAAGATGATCAGGAATTGGCAAGCATAGCCGATCGGCTGCAGGCCGAGTTTGCGGTTCACCGACCACAATAAACTCAGTGTGTACAGCACGGCAATCCCGAGAACGTACGCCGTGAGCTTCCAAGAGACTACTTTCTTGAATTCCCGGATCAGATCCGGCCACAGCATCATCCCGCCGAAAAAGGCCAGGGGGACGGGAACGCCGGCCACTTCAACCAACGGAAGGAAACATTGAAACACGGACAGCGGAATCGCGAGAAACAGCCGCCACCGACGCTTCAGAGCGAGCGGTGCACTAGAAAGCAGCACAATCACCACCAGCACCTTGAGCGTAATGACGGCGACGTTCAAGTCCGCTGCTCCAGCACTTCAGCGGAGACCCACCTGCACCTGCGCATCTGGGATTCCCTTGGGGCGCGAGCCAGCGCTAACGATCGTAGCGATAGTTGGCGTAACCGTAATTGCCGTAGCCGTAGCTGCCGAGCCTGTGGCCGACTTGGTTCATCACGATGCCGCGCGGCCGGATGCCCGCAGCGTTGAGGCGCTTGACCGTTTCCTCGATCTCGCGCATCGGGTGCTCCGCGGACTTGAGCACGACCAGCGTCGTGCCGGCCCGCTTGCCGACGATTGCGGCGTCGGCCACCGCGAGGACGGGAGGGCTGTCGAGCAGGACATAGTCGTGGCTGGCGGATAGCGCCGCGAGGAGCTGCGAGAAGCGTTCGTGCATCAGGAGCTCCGCCGGATTCGGTGGCGCCTGGCCACGAGCGATGAAGTTCAAGCCGGTAACTTCGGTCCGCTGCACCACCTCCTCGAGGGTCACGTCACCGGCGATGTAGTCGCTGACGCCCGGTGAGGAACGCAGGCTGAAGTATCGCTCGAGATAGCCCTTGCGAAGGTCGACATCGACTAGCACCACGCGCTTACCGGACTGCGCAAGCACGGCGCCGAAGTTCGCGCAGACGAAGGACTTGCCGATGCCCGGCGCCGGCCCGGTCAGCAGGATGATGTTGTTGGCGGCATCCATCATCGTGAAGTGCAACGAGGTGCGCAGGCTCCGCAGGGCTTCCACCCCAGGGTTTTGCGAATGCAAGCTCGCGAGCACGTGCGAGCCGTGCTCGCCGCGCGCGGTTGCGCGCGCGATCTTGTGCTGCTCCGCGATGTACGGGATCGCTACGAGCACGCTCAGGCCCAACTCGCGCTCGATTTCGGCGGGATTGTCCACGCCGCGCAGGAGGGCGCGCTGAATGACGACGTACACGGAGCCGAGGAACACGCCGAACAACAACGCGATGGCGAGCACCAGGGGCTTTTTCGGTGCGACGGGCTTGAACGGCTCCAAGGCGTAATCGACGATGCGCACGTCGCCGACGGTGCCGGCCTTGGCCACCTCGAACTGCTCGACCGCGGTCATCATGGCGGTGTACAGGCCGTTGCTCACTTCGACGTTGCGCATCAAGGTGAGGACGTTCTGCTGCAGGCTGGGAAGACCTCCGATCTTGCTCTGCAGGGCGCGTTCGTCCTGCGCGATCAACGCGATCTGACGGTCAATCGCCTGGATCTCTGGATGCTCGGGCGTGAAGAGTCGCAGCGCCTGCGCACGCCGCTCGACCAGCTGCAGACGGTTGGTCTCGAGCTCGACGTTCTGCTTGAGCAACAGCTCGGTTTCGGTCGAGATGGCCGGAGCGCCGTGAGCTTCCTGATAGCGAGCCAGGTCCGCCTGCGCCGCATCGACTGCAGCCTTGAACGTCGGCAGCTGCGCTTGCAGGTACGTGATCGACTGCTGTGCCTCGAGCGAGCGACGCCGAACGTCCTGCGCGAGGTAAGCATTCTCGAGGGTGTCGATGATGCGCGTGATTCGATCTTTGTCGTATCCGTAGTAGCTGATCTGCATCACGCCGGAGGACGAGGTCAGACTCACGTTGCCCAACTGCTGCACCGTGAGCTTCTTTTGGAAGTCATCGAGCACGGTTTCGCGCGCGAAGCGGATGACCCGGAAGCGCTCGCCGGGCCGGGCGGTCAGCTCCTGCACCTCGAGTTGCACCGGTCCGTAAAGGGTATTGGCCTGCTCGACCTGACCGATGCGGCCAGTGATGACGGTATTGCCATCCGGGTCCCGCAGACGATAGCCGCCGCCCGCCGTGGCCGTGAGCGTGAACGTCTGATTGTACCAATACTCGGGAGCCTCGAATCGACTGACGGTGATTCTCTCCCCGCCCCATGCAAAACCGCCGAGCAGCGGCGGCGCACGGACAGGTGCGCTGGCGCGCCGATTCCAGTGAGCGATCACTCGTCCGAAGATCGGGAAATACTTCGGCTCAGCCTCAACCAAAAGATGCATCTGGTCGATCACTCGGTCGAGCACCAGGCGGCTCTGAAGGATCTGAATTTCGGCCTCGGCTTGTACGGGCGTGCCGAACAACAGAGAGCCGAGACTGCCCATGGAGGAAGCCATCGGATTGCCGTATGGACTGGCTGCGCTAGCGCTCTGCTCGACCTGCACGATGCCGTCGACCAGGTAGACGGGGCGAGCGACGATCAGGTACAGCACCCCAATTGCAAGCGCGGCGCCGGCGACGGCGGCCACGATCCAGCGGCCGGCATAGAGAAGTTGCAGGATTTCTCGAAAGTTGATCTCGTCGTCTGCCTGCACCCGGCCGACGGGCGTCGGCAGCGGCGCGGGCGGTGGCACCAACGTCGGTAGTTTATGAATGTCGTTCATTAAGCGGTCGGCAGTTGCCGCCTTCCGGGCTCAGCTGGAGCTGTTGTAAGGTTTCACCCATTCGGAATCAGCGATAGCTCGAACACCGAGGTGACGGTGGGCAGCAGCGCGTTGATCACGGAGTTGTACTGGGCGAACGCGGTCGCCTGAACGTATACGACGTCGAACGGCCGCAGTTGGAATTGACTGGCGAGCAGCACGCCCTGTGGAGTGCTCATGTTGATCGTGTAGATGATGGCCTCTGGGCCGGCCGCCGCGTGGCCCTTCAGCCGGAACACCAGCACTCCGGAACCCCTGGCCTGGGTGTTGTCGAGCCCGCCGACGCTTGTCAGCGCCGCCATCAGCGTCATGGAAGCCTGCGTCAATGTAAGTGGACGCTGGCCGTTCACCGCGCCGAGCATGAACACCTCATCGGCCGACTGATCCGGGATGTGAATGTCATCGCCCGGTTCGAGCTCGGGGTTGGGCACCAACCGGCTACCCGACAGTAGGCCGGCTAGATCGATCTGGTACCGCACGCCGTGACGGACGAGTATCGCGCGCCGCCGGCTGGCGCTGGGACTCAGCCCGCCGGCCGCGTCGATGGCCTGCAAGATGCCCAGCGGGACGTTGCCGAGCGTAACGGTGCCGGGATGCATCACCTCGCCGGTAATCTCGACGCGCTCGGAACCATAACTGACGACACGTACCCCCACCTGCGGCCGCTGAATCACTCCACTCAGATGATCGGTCACGTACTCGCGCAGCTCACGCTCGGTCATGCCGGCAACCTTGAAGGTACCGACGTACGGGTAATAGATCGTGCCGTCGGCGGCCACCAATTCTCCGTCGAAACTCACGTTCTGGCTCTGGGGCCCGGCCGGGGCGTTGAGCTCCGGATGATCCCAGACCGTGATGCTGAGCAAATCGCCGGGGCCTACGCGGTAATCCGGCGGCACAGTCGACGGCAGCAGCGGCTTGAGCGGCGGAGCTCCCGCGGGCGGATCGTCCAGCGGGTCCGCGTGAGTGAGTAGCGAGCTCAGGACCTCTGGCGTGATCGGCATCACACGATAGCTGAGGACCTTCCGTGCCCCAGTCGAGGACGGCGCCGGGATCGTCCCGTATGCATGCAGCCCGGGTCCGCCGGTGTGGATGTTCATCCCCGGCAGAATGTCGGTACAGCCGGCCAACACCGCGAGCACCGCCGACAACCACAGTCTGAGCGTTGCCGATCGGATGCGCACCCGGAAAGCTCCCTGCGTGAGCGCCGCTCGCTGATCGATTGCCGGAGCCTCCGGCGCCCTCATGTCACGCAGACCGATTTCTCCCGCTTCCGCTCCGGAGCTTGCGCCCATGGTATCCAAGCCGAATCCGCGTCTGGCTAAACTAGTCATTTTAGCTTAACTTGCGGCCCTGTGCGTGCCACCCCGATCGCGCTGTCGCGCGGCTTTCTCGATGTTCAAATCGATTCTCGTCGTCTGTACCGGCAATATCTGCCGCAGCCCCATGGCCGAGGCGCTGCTCGCGAGCCGGCTCGCCCACACCGACAAGCGCGTGGCCT
>Ga0335074_10004289_pt1 | contig 19631 bp, 8 predicted proteins | sample Lox_Sample_23_FD_206715 | JGI IMG/M metagenome (GOLD analysis project Ga0335074, IMG submission 206715) | Soil microbial communities from Loxahatchee National Wildlife Refuge, Florida, United States - Lox_Sample_2.3 | ecosystem: Environmental > Terrestrial > Soil > Wetlands | place: USA: Florida... | reverse complement strand
CGGGGCCGGACGATCCGGAAGTGGCGGTGGTTGAGGGTGGCGATCCTGGTGGTTCCGAGCCGCTCGGCGATCGTGATCACGGAGGCGTCGGTGCCGCCCAGGCGCAGGCTGGCATAGGTGCTGACCAGTTCGGCGATGCGCTGCCAGTCTTCGCGGTCGAGGCTGGCGACTTCCAGCTGGCCGCTGAGGATGGAGTCGTAGAGGCTGGCCTCGGCCACCGGGCCGAGCTGGCGGTCGATCAGGTAGGCAGCCTCGGCGATCACCATCGCGGTAGTGACCAGCGGCCCGTCGTCGCCTTCCAGCAGCGCCCGGCACACGGCGTGGTCCTTGTCGGCCCGGTCAGCGGTGGCCACCAGCGGGCCGGTGTCGACGACCAGCACTTAGCTGTCGCGGCCGAAGCCCTCGGCCAGCATGTCGTCAGCGTCGGCAGCATTGCGGCCTGAGGTTGATGAGCCGACGGCGGCGAAGGCCAGCCTGCGCCGGGCACCGGGCCGGGGCAGCCGCTCGGCGAGCAGGTCGGCGGCTGTCTGGTCCGGGCTCTGGCCGCGGCGGGCAGCCTCGGCTTCCAGCGCGGCGGCGACCTCGCCGGGCAGGTGCACGGTCAGCGTCATGACATCAGGGTAGGCCCTGCCGGCGAGGATGACCGGGATTGTCACACCCGCCGCGCATCCTGAGGGCATGGCAAGTCCAGGCGCCGGCCGGGGCCGAAGGTGAAGGTCGTGCAGCCGGGCTGGCGGCACCGGGCGTCAGCGGCACCGCCGACTGCGGCGCAGCGGGCAGCGCGCCTTGGCCCGGCGCAGGTACTGGAGAAGATCACCCGTGCCCGCATCGCGCGGGAGGAAGCCGAAGCAGAGCTGGCGGCGCTGATCGATCACGCGGTGACGCTCGGGGTCAGCTGGCCCGAGATTGCCCGGCGGCTGGGAGTGAGCAGGCAGGCAGCGCGTCAGCATTACCAGCGCCGCCACTGCGGAGACGGTGTTCGCGGCCGCCAGGATGACGCGGCCTGACCTGCCCGCATCAGCGAAGATCACGACGGCGACAACAGGTGTTGCCCGGATGCTGTGATGATTTTCCTTACGTCTTCAAGGGCAGCCCGCCTCCGGCGGCCCGCCGCAGACCCGATCCCGCCGGGCAGCGGCACTGTGCGTCTGGCGCCGTGACAGGCCGATCTCGCGGAAGCTTGCGAGGGGACCGTGTGCCGACAGGGCGGCATGGCCGCCTCCGGCCCTGACGGGCCACGGCGGCCTGCCGCCACGCGTGTCGTCCCAGCAGCTGCCCGTCCGGGCTCGCCACCGCAACGCCATATTCGCGCCAGCGTGACAGGGCCGTCGCGCCCGGCGCGGGCATTCTGACGACAGGGAAGATTGCCCTGGCATGCTCAGCGCAGCGCCCTGTCAGGCGGGCGGGCGGGCCGATCAGCACGGCTGATTGAATATCTTGCTCCGGCCTAAACGCGCGTGCGTGACAACCGGCCGGCGGGTTGCGGCAGCCGTCATCCCGGCGCGGGCATCGCGACATCGGGCGCCTATCGGGACGACGGCCAGGACCGGACGATCACTGGCTGCTGGCGGCAGCCCAGGTGAGCTGGTTCTGGGCGGCGTCGAGGGCCCGGTTTAGCCGCCGGGCGGAGGCGACCGCCTGATCAAGGGATGCGGTCACGTTGGCGAGTACCGCGGCCGGGTCACCGGCCTGGTCCCCTGAGACGATGACCACCCGACCCGCCTGAACTTCACTGCGCAGAAAGGTGAGGAGCTGGGCCAGGGCCTGCGGCAGCCGGGAGGCGAGCAGGGCCAGCTGACCGGTGACGTCGTAGGCGTCGGCCGGGTAGATGAGGCCGCTGGTGCCGGGCAGGGTGGCGTGGTTCAGCGCCCGCACCGACTCGGCCGCATCGCCGGCCAGCCGGGCCGGTGACAGTGCCGGGCCGGTCACGGCAGGCCTCCCGGTGATCCGGCAGGCGGGCGGTTCTCTTCCTGATCTTCTTCATCAAGAGCAGCCGGCAGTTCTGCTGCTGCCACCTTCCGGTCGTCACGACGATCACCGTCGTGGTGAGCGGTGCGGGGCGTGTTCGCCGCGGCGGGGTGGGTGGCGGCGTGGATGGCTTGCAGTGCCCGGACCGAGACCTGGGCGTAGATCTGGGTGGTGGACAGTTCGGCGTGGCCGAGCATGGCCTGGATGTAGCGGATGTCGGCGCCGCCCTCGAGCATGAGCGTGGCCATGGTGTGGCGGAACAGGTGACACGCCCCTTGCTTGGGCACCCCGGATGCTTTCACGTAGCCGGCGGCGAGCCGGGTCAGCGCGTCCAGGCCGAACGGCTGGCCGCTGGCGGTAAGGAACAGCGTGCCGTCGTCCTCGCCGGCCACGGCGAGTTTCGGCCGCGCCTCAGCCAGGTAGCGGGCGACCCAGGCCAGCGCCCGGTCCCCGGCGGGGAGGAGCCGGTCTTTCTTTCCCTTGCCCTGGCGGACCAGCAGCGTCCGACGTTCGCGGTCGATATCGGTGACGGCCAGGTGCGCGAGCTCGGAGCGGCGGATCCCGGTGGAGTAGAGCACTTCCAGGATCGCCCGGTCCCGGATGCCTATGGGATCGTCAAGGGCGGGCTGGGCCAGGACCAGCTCAGCCTCGGCGATCGTGAGCGCCGGCCTGGGGAGCCTGCGCTCAGCCCTGGGCAGGTCGATCTCGGAGGCCGGGTTGTGCAGCACGTGCCGCTGCCGGGACGCCCACTTGAAGAACGCCCGGACCGCCAGCAGCCGCTGCGACTGGGACCGGAACGACAGCGGGTCCCCGTTGCTTTTCCGGTAGTGGAACAGGTGCCGCTGGTAGGACTCCAGCACCGGGCGGGTTACCTCCGCCGGGCGGGTGATGCCGCGGTCAGCCAGCCAGCTGACGAGGAACGACAGCATGTGCCGCCGGTTCCCGACGGTGCGGGGTGAGTAGCCGCGGGCGGCCATGTGCTCGCAGAACTCCTCCACCAGACGCGGGAACCCGGCCAGGTCGGAGCGGTCGCCCGCGATCACCGCCAAGGCCCGGTAACCGTCCCGCCCGCTCACCGGGCACCGCCGGCTGCGGCTATGACGCGGTGATTGCCCTGCCCAGGATCAGTGCTTCCCGCGTGATCACCTTCACCGGCGGCCCTGATATGGCTGCCGGCCTGCCCGTTTACCCTCACCACAGGAGACCGACCGGGGGCCGACCATGCCCCGACCGCGGGCCGACCGGGCACCGACCGCGACTCCCGCAGACCCGACCGGGGCGGTGTCGCAGGTGCGTTCCCGTCCGTGCTGCCCGGTGGCTGCCAGGCCAGCTCGTAGCAGAACCCGCCGTGGTCGAGGCGGTGGCAGATGACCAGTTCCCAGTCGGTGAGCCGGGCCAGGTGCACCTTCAGCTGCGTGTCCCCGAACGGCAGTGCCTCGCGGAGCTGCCGGCGGGTGAACCGCACCAGATCCCGGTCCAGCCCTTCTGCCTGGCACCGGGCCGTGACGTAGCCGTGCAGCGCGTCCAGGAGCTTGCGGGTGCCGGGCGGCAGCTCATCCAGCGACCGGGCCAGTACCTGCGCGGCCAGCCTGCCGGCCAGCGCGATGTCCGCGCGGGTGGTTTCCACGTAGCGGATCACGCTCCCGCCGCGGGTCACGGTCTTGACCTGCCGCTGGTGCTGGTGCAGCAGGGTGATGGCAGCGATGAGGGTCAGGTACTTCACGTGATCCCGGCGGGCGCGCACCGCGCCGTCCGGGAATGTCAGGTCACCAGCATGGGGGTTCACCACGTGCAGGGGCTCCAGGAGCCGCTGGGCGTCCTGGTGCAGCTTCACGACCTGGTCCCGGTCGATGCCGGCCAGCAGGCCGTCGAGGGTCTGCGCGGCCCGCTGCCGGGCATGGATCGCCCTGGTCTGGCTGCGGCCCTCATCGACGGTCAGCACGATGCACCGGTTCAGCAGTTCCTCATCGACGTCGATCGCGGTGGTGGTCAGGAAGATCGCCGCCGGCCCGGTCACGGTATAGGTGTGGGTCACCAGCCTGCCGGTCACGGTGTCCTTGCCCGTGCTCGCGATCGACAGCTGCCCGTCCGACGACAGCAGCTTCAGCGCATACGCGGCCCGCTCGGCTCCTTCTTCCTCCGCGACGGCCAGGACCTTGTGCGCCAGGTCGGACTCGCCCATGTAGAACAGGGACTGGCCGGTCATCGCCGAGAACCGCACCCGGTCGGACTCCGGTACGAAGGCCAGCACCGCGTCCATCAGCGCGGACTTGCCCGCCGCGGAGGTGGACTGCACGATCACCGCCAGCGGCCGGGGCAGCTTCCGCGACACCGCCGCCAGGTAACCGGTCAGGCAGTTGACGGCCTCCCCGGCCATCCCGGCCCGCTCGAAGTCAGCAGTAACCCGGTCCGCCAGAGCTGGGTCGCGCAGCAGGGCCAGTGCCGCGGCCCGTTCGTCCGCGGTCATCGGCTCCGGCTCATCGGGTGCCTGCGCGGCCTGCACGGCCTCATCGGCCAGCCGCTCGCAGGCCAGCAGCACCTTCCCCAGGTCCCGCTTGATCACATCGCCGTCCAGGCCCAGCTCGGCCGCGGCAGCTGTGATGAACACCGCGCGTGCGCGGGCCGAATACAGGTCGAGGGTGTCGACATGGAAGCGGCTGCCGCCGGCGGCATCGGGTGCCGAGCACATCACGTTGACCCGCAGCACATCGAAGCTCGACGCTTTATCGAGGCCGCGGACCCGCCACCGCCGCTCCCCGAACCTCAGCATCACCTCCCGGCCGGTCACCTCTGGCACCGGCTGCTCAGCGGTCACAGCCGGGGCGGGCGAGACCGTCGCCGGGTCCGCCGGGCCAGGCGGCTCCGGCTCGGGCGCAGCCAGGGAGGACGAGTCGGCTGGGTTTGCAGCCGGCTGAGGCTCGGAGACAGCAGGCGAGGGTTCGGGCAGCGGCGCGCTGCGGCGGCGCGCGGGTCCGGGACCGGCGCCCATCCAGGCGGCGGAGCGGATCGCCCGGCCCAGCGCATCGGTCGCGTTGCGGGCGGCGACCGCGACATCGTTCGCGTCAGCCCCGGCGGGGAACTCGACGCGGTAGCACTCCACGCCTGTCGCGGTCAGATCCGCGGCCAGCTCGCGGGCGGCCTTGTCGCCGGCATCGTCGCGGTCATAGCCGATCAGCACCCGCCGCACCTGATGATGCCGGAGGGCCTGAGCATGGTCGGCGGTGAACCCGGCCGCCCCGTAGCAGGCGGTGACGTGCCGGAACCCGGCGCACCAGAACGTCAGCGCGTCGATCAGCGACTCGCACACGATGACCTCATCCGACGCCGCCAGGGCCTGGATGTTCCAGACGCCGCGGTGCGGGCCGGGCAGATACAAGTGCTCCGGGGTGCCGGCCCGCAGATGATCCCCGGTCTTGCGGCCGTAAACCTCCATCACACTGCCGTGCTCATCGAAGACCGGGACGATGAGCGACCCGGCGAAGTGCTCGTGCCCGGACGCGCGGAAGACGCCCAGCTTCTCCAGCCGCCCCCTGATCTCCGCCCCGTCCTTGCGGCGCTTATCCGGCAACCGCAGCCCCAGCGTGCGATCGGCGTACCCCAGCCGGAATTCTTCCAGCGCCTCCGGATGGCTGATCTTCCGCTTCGCCAGGTAGCCCAGCACGTCCGGCGACTCCTTCAGCACCCGGTGGTAGTAACCGACAACCTGGCCCAGCAGCTCGCCGTCGGCCGCATCACGGTCCACCGGCGAGGCCAGCTTCCGCGCCGTGGAGCGGCCCGGCGCCCTGCTCGCCGGGGTGATCACGGGCATGCCGTCGCGCAGCAGTTCCACCGCGTGCCGGAAGCTCACGCCCTCCGCCCGCATCACCCAGTCGATCACCGACCCGCCCGCCTGGCACGCGCCCAGGCAGTGCCACAGGTTCTTCCCCGGCGAGATCACCAGCGACGGCGAGCCGTCCTCGTGAAACGGGCAGCACCCGGTGAAATCCGAGCCGGTCTTGCGCAGCTGAACTCCGGCCGCCTCGGCCAGCGAGACCAGCGACACCTGATCCTTCAGCCGCCCAATCTCCGCCTCCGGGATCCGCGCCACGCCGCCTCCAGCAGCCAGAACCAAGATTCTTTCTAATGCTTCCTGCTGCATGACAAGCTATGCTGCTAACGACATAGTTGGCAAGCATTTCAGGACGACCGATGCATGCACCGCAGGGCGCAGCAGGCGCAGAATGGCTCCGCCAGGACGACCCCGGAGGAGCCCCCGTGTCACTGCCCGAGCGGATCAGGGCACTGCGGACCGAACACAGCTGGTCCCAGGGCCAACTCGCCGAGCACATCGACGCCGAGCAAGCCCAGGTCAGCCGCTACGAATCCGGCCGCGCCGTCCCATCCCTGGCCACCATCGTCCGCCTCGCCGAGGCATTCGGCGTCTGCACCGACTACCTGCTCGTCGACGACGCCCCCCGGCGCCCGTTCCGCTCCGCCGAAGACGCCCTCGGCGACCAACTCGCCACCATCGCCGAACTCTCGGACGACGACCGCGCCATGCTGCTGTCCTTCCTCGACGCCCTCGTCACCCGAACACGGCTCAAGCACCTCACCGCCGACATCAGCTAGCCGCCGCCCTAACCCGGCACGAAGGCTCTGCCCGTACCGCCCTGATCATCTTGATGCCTAGGTGGACAGCCCGAGGCCAGCAGGCCAGGGCGCCGGCAGAACGGGCATCAGCCGACTGAGACAGGTGAGCGAGAGCAGGACAGCAAGAACAAGCACACGCCCACGAAGAAGCCGGGCGGCGAGCACACCTGGCCCCGCTGGTTCAGCACACCTCTCGCTCAATCACTGCGAGGTGGCTGCGGAAAAACCGGATCGCCCGCTCCTGCTCCACGGTGATCCTCGACCGGTCGACCGGCTCGGCGAGGTCAGCAACAGGAAGCTCAGCCAGCACCGTCCCGTCGCCACGGGAGATGTCAGCAGCGGCGACAAGATGCCCGTCACGCCGCCGCACGCTCCACGTCAGCACAAGATCCTCATCACCCGGAGGCCCGTCCTTGCTGAGGGACACATAGCCGGTGAACGGGAACGCGACGGTCTCCTGATGGGCCACCTGGCTCCACAGCCGCTCGTTGCGCGCCCGCAAATGACTCACCAGGACCGCGTAGAAGTCGTTCAGCCTGTCCCAGAGTTCCTCCCACACCGACTCGGCCGTCATCATGGCGCTCGCATATCCCCGACGATTGCGTCGATGATCTCCTGCGTGTACGGAGAGACCACCTCCGTACCCCGAGTTGCCGCCCACTCCTCCACCAGGGCAGGATCCATCGGGGCAAGAGTCACGTGACCAGCCGGGAACTCATCGGCAATGGCCTGCAACGACTTCAGCTGCGACGTGTCGATCATTTGCAGCTTGGTCCCCGAAGCGAAGGCCTCCGGATTATCGAAGGTAGACAGCCCCTCCAAATCAACACCGGGTCGCGGCGTCATGTTAGTCGCGGTACGGGAACCCGCACGATAGACCAGCGACGACCCCTCATCATCCGCCGCTCCGGTGTCTTCTGCGGCAACACACGCACCCGACACAAACGAGGCCTGCGAGAGCCCTTCGCACCGACCCTGAACTGCGAGAACCTGGTGTGAGGGCCCGAGGGTGAAGATCATGTCCGGGTGTGAGGCCCCGACGCGAGTTCCGGCTGCGGGACCCGCTGACGCCGACGCCGGGACGACCGGAAGCACCACCGCCAGGACGGCAGCCAGCACGGCGATGGCGGCTGAGAAGAAGACCAGCCAGCGGCGGCCGGGGTGCATGCGGCCAGCATCCCACTGGCCGGCGTGGTCAGGGCAGCAGCTCGAACGCTTCCGCGTGGCGGGGCCGGACGATCCGGAAGTGGCGGTGGTTGAGGGTGGCGATCCGGGTGGTTCCGAGCCGCTCGGCGATCGTGATCACGGAGGCGTCGGTGCCGCCCAGGCGCAGGCTGGCATAGGTGCTGACCAGTTCGGCGATGCGCTGCCAGTCTTCGCGGTCGAGGCTGGCGACTTCCAGCTGGCCGCTGAGGATGGAGTCGTAGAGGCTGGCCTCGGCCACCGGGCCGAGCTGGCGGTCGATCAGGTAGGCAGCCTCGGCGATCACCATCGCGGTAGTGACCAGCGGCCCGTCGTCGCCTTCCAGCAGCGCCCGGCACACGGCGTGGTCCTTGTCGGCCCGGTCAGCGGTGGCCACCAGCGGGCCGGTGTCGACGACCAGCACTTAGCTGTCGCGGCCGAAGCCCTCGGCCAGCATGTCGTCAGCGTCGGCAGCATTGCGGCCTGAGGTTGATGAGCCGACGGCGGCGAAGGCCAGCCTGCGCCGGGCACCGGGCCGGGGCAGCCGCTCGGCGAGCAGGTCGGCGGCTGTCTGGTCCGGGCTCTGGCCGCGGCGGGCAGCCTCGGCTTCCAGCGCGGCGGCGACCTCGCCGGGCAGGTGCACGGTCAGCGTCATGACATCAGGGTAGGCCCTGCCGGCGAGGATGACCGGGATTGTCACACCCGCCGCGCATCCTGAGGGCATGGCAAGTCCAGGCGCCGGCCGGGGCCGAAGGTGAAGGTCGTGCAGCCGGGCTGGCGGCACCGGGCGTCAGCGGCACCGCCGACTGCGGCGCAGCGGGCAGCGCGCCTTGGCCCGGCGCAGGTACTGGAGAAGATCACCCGTGCCCGCATCGCGCGGGAGGAAGCCGAAGCAGAGCTGGCGGCGCTGATCGATCACGCGGTGACGCTCGGGGTCAGCTGGCCCGAGATTGCCCGGCGGCTGGGAGTGAGCAGGCAGGCAGCGCGTCAGCATTACCAGCGCCGCCACTGCGGAGACGGTGTTCGCGGCCGCCAGGATGACGCGGCCTGACCTGCCCGCATCAGCGAAGATCACGACGGCGACAACAGGTGTTGCCCGGATGCTGTGATGATTTTCCTTACGTCTTCAAGGGCAGCCCGCCTCCGGCGGCCCGCCGCAGACCCGATCCCGCCGGGCAGCGGCACTGTGCGTCTGGCGCCGTGACAGGCCGATCTCGCGGAAGCTTGCGAGGGGACCGTGTGCCGACAGGGCGGCATGGCCGCCTCCGGCCCTGACGGGCCACGGCGGCCTGCCGCCACGCGTGTCGTCCCAGCAGCTGCCCGTCCGGGCTCGCCACCGCAACGCCATATTCGCGCCAGCGTGACAGGGCCGTCGCGCCCGGCGCGGGCATTCTGACGACAGGGAAGATTGCCCTGGCATGCTCAGCGCAGCGCCCTGTCAGGCGGGCGGGCGGGCCGATCAGCACGGCTGATTGAATATCTTGCTCCGGCCTAAACGCGCGTGCGTGACAACCGGCCGGCGGGTTGCGGCAGCCGTCATCCCGGCGCGGGCATCGCGACATCGGGCGCCTATCGGGACGACGGCCAGGACCGGACGATCACTGGCTGCTGGCGGCAGCCCAGGTGAGCTGGTTCTGGGCGGCGTCGAGGGCCCGGTTTAGCCGCCGGGCGGAGGCGACCGCCTGATCAAGGGATGCGGTCACGTTGGCGAGTACCGCGGCCGGGTCACCGGCCTGGTCCCCTGAGACGATGACCACCCGACCCGCCTGAACTTCACTGCGCAGAAAGGTGAGGAGCTGGGCCAGGGCCTGCGGCAGCCGGGAGGCGAGCAGGGCCAGCTGACCGGTGACGTCGTAGGCGTCGGCCGGGTAGATGAGGCCGCTGGTGCCGGGCAGGGTGGCGTGGTTCAGCGCCCGCACCGACTCGGCCGCATCGCCGGCCAGCCGGGCCGGTGACAGTGCCGGGCCGGTCACGGCAGGCCTCCCGGTGATCCGGCAGGCGGGCGGTTCTCTTCCTGATCTTCTTCATCAAGAGCAGCCGGCAGTTCTGCTGCTGCCACCTTCCGGTCGTCACGACGATCACCGTCGTGGTGAGCGGTGCGGGGCGTGTTCGCCGCGGCGGGGTGGGTGGCGGCGTGGATGGCTTGCAGTGCCCGGACCGAGACCTGGGCGTAGATCTGGGTGGTGGACAGTTCGGCGTGGCCGAGCATGGCCTGGATGTAGCGGATGTCGGCGCCGCCCTCGAGCATGAGCGTGGCCATGGTGTGGCGGAACAGGTGACACGCCCCTTGCTTGGGCACCCCGGATGCTTTCACGTAGCCGGCGGCGAGCCGGGTCAGCGCGTCCAGGCCGAACGGCTGGCCGCTGGCGGTAAGGAACAGCGTGCCGTCGTCCTCGCCGGCCACGGCGAGTTTCGGCCGCGCCTCAGCCAGGTAGCGGGCGACCCAGGCCAGCGCCCGGTCCCCGGCGGGGAGGAGCCGGTCTTTCTTTCCCTTGCCCTGGCGGACCAGCAGCGTCCGACGTTCGCGGTCGATATCGGTGACGGCCAGGTGCGCGAGCTCGGAGCGGCGGATCCCGGTGGAGTAGAGCACTTCCAGGATCGCCCGGTCCCGGATGCCTATGGGATCGTCAAGGGCGGGCTGGGCCAGGACCAGCTCAGCCTCGGCGATCGTGAGCGCCGGCCTGGGGAGCCTGCGCTCAGCCCTGGGCAGGTCGATCTCGGAGGCCGGGTTGTGCAGCACGTGCCGCTGCCGGGACGCCCACTTGAAGAACGCCCGGACCGCCAGCAGCCGCTGCGACTGGGACCGGAACGACAGCGGGTCCCCGTTGCTTTTCCGGTAGTGGAACAGGTGCCGCTGGTAGGACTCCAGCACCGGGCGGGTTACCTCCGCCGGGCGGGTGATGCCGCGGTCAGCCAGCCAGCTGACGAGGAACGACAGCATGTGCCGCCGGTTCCCGACGGTGCGGGGTGAGTAGCCGCGGGCGGCCATGTGCTCGCAGAACTCCTCCACCAGACGCGGGAACCCGGCCAGGTCGGAGCGGTCGCCCGCGATCACCGCCAAGGCCCGGTAACCGTCCCGCCCGCTCACCGGGCACCGCCGGCTGCGGCTATGACGCGGTGATTGCCCTGCCCAGGATCAGTGCTTCCCGCGTGATCACCTTCACCGGCGGCCCTGATATGGCTGCCGGCCTGCCCGTTTACCCTCACCACAGGAGACCGACCGGGGGCCGACCATGCCCCGACCGCGGGCCGACCGGGCACCGACCGCGACTCCCGCAGACCCGACCGGGGCGGTGTCGCAGGTGCGTTCCCGTCCGTGCTGCCCGGTGGCTGCCAGGCCAGCTCGTAGCAGAACCCGCCGTGGTCGAGGCGGTGGCAGATGACCAGTTCCCAGTCGGTGAGCCGGGCCAGGTGCACCTTCAGCTGCGTGTCCCCGAACGGCAGTGCCTCGCGGAGCTGCCGGCGGGTGAACCGCACCAGATCCCGGTCCAGCCCTTCTGCCTGGCACCGGGCCGTGACGTAGCCGTGCAGCGCGTCCAGGAGCTTGCGGGTGCCGGGCGGCAGCTCATCCAGCGACCGGGCCAGTACCTGCGCGGCCAGCCTGCCGGCCAGCGCGATGTCCGCGCGGGTGGTTTCCACGTAGCGGATCACGCTCCCGCCGCGGGTCACGGTCTTGACCTGCCGCTGGTGCTGGTGCAGCAGGGTGATGGCAGCGATGAGGGTCAGGTACTTCACGTGATCCCGGCGGGCGCGCACCGCGCCGTCCGGGAATGTCAGGTCACCAGCATGGGGGTTCACCACGTGCAGGGGCTCCAGGAGCCGCTGGGCGTCCTGGTGCAGCTTCACGACCTGGTCCCGGTCGATGCCGGCCAGCAGGCCGTCGAGGGTCTGCGCGGCCCGCTGCCGGGCATGGATCGCCCTGGTCTGGCTGCGGCCCTCATCGACGGTCAGCACGATGCACCGGTTCAGCAGTTCCTCATCGACGTCGATCGCGGTGGTGGTCAGGAAGATCGCCGCCGGCCCGGTCACGGTATAGGTGTGGGTCACCAGCCTGCCGGTCACGGTGTCCTTGCCCGTGCTCGCGATCGACAGCTGCCCGTCCGACGACAGCAGCTTCAGCGCATACGCGGCCCGCTCGGCTCCTTCTTCCTCCGCGACGGCCAGGACCTTGTGCGCCAGGTCGGACTCGCCCATGTAGAACAGGGACTGGCCGGTCATCGCCGAGAACCGCACCCGGTCGGACTCCGGTACGAAGGCCAGCACCGCGTCCATCAGCGCGGACTTGCCCGCCGCGGAGGTGGACTGCACGATCACCGCCAGCGGCCGGGGCAGCTTCCGCGACACCGCCGCCAGGTAACCGGTCAGGCAGTTGACGGCCTCCCCGGCCATCCCGGCCCGCTCGAAGTCAGCAGTAACCCGGTCCGCCAGAGCTGGGTCGCGCAGCAGGGCCAGTGCCGCGGCCCGTTCGTCCGCGGTCATCGGCTCCGGCTCATCGGGTGCCTGCGCGGCCTGCACGGCCTCATCGGCCAGCCGCTCGCAGGCCAGCAGCACCTTCCCCAGGTCCCGCTTGATCACATCGCCGTCCAGGCCCAGCTCGGCCGCGGCAGCTGTGATGAACACCGCGCGTGCGCGGGCCGAATACAGGTCGAGGGTGTCGACATGGAAGCGGCTGCCGCCGGCGGCATCGGGTGCCGAGCACATCACGTTGACCCGCAGCACATCGAAGCTCGACGCTTTATCGAGGCCGCGGACCCGCCACCGCCGCTCCCCGAACCTCAGCATCACCTCCCGGCCGGTCACCTCTGGCACCGGCTGCTCAGCGGTCACAGCCGGGGCGGGCGAGACCGTCGCCGGGTCCGCCGGGCCAGGCGGCTCCGGCTCGGGCGCAGCCAGGGAGGACGAGTCGGCTGGGTTTGCAGCCGGCTGAGGCTCGGAGACAGCAGGCGAGGGTTCGGGCAGCGGCGCGCTGCGGCGGCGCGCGGGTCCGGGACCGGCGCCCATCCAGGCGGCGGAGCGGATCGCCCGGCCCAGCGCATCGGTCGCGTTGCGGGCGGCGACCGCGACATCGTTCGCGTCAGCCCCGGCGGGGAACTCGACGCGGTAGCACTCCACGCCTGTCGCGGTCAGATCCGCGGCCAGCTCGCGGGCGGCCTTGTCGCCGGCATCGTCGCGGTCATAGCCGATCAGCACCCGCCGCACCTGATGATGCCGGAGGGCCTGAGCATGGTCGGCGGTGAACCCGGCCGCCCCGTAGCAGGCGGTGACGTGCCGGAACCCGGCGCACCAGAACGTCAGCGCGTCGATCAGCGACTCGCACACGATGACCTCATCCGACGCCGCCAGGGCCTGGATGTTCCAGACGCCGCGGTGCGGGCCGGGCAGATACAAGTGCTCCGGGGTGCCGGCCCGCAGATGATCCCCGGTCTTGCGGCCGTAAACCTCCATCACACTGCCGTGCTCATCGAAGACCGGGACGATGAGCGACCCGGCGAAGTGCTCGTGCCCGGACGCGCGGAAGACGCCCAGCTTCTCCAGCCGCCCCCTGATCTCCGCCCCGTCCTTGCGGCGCTTATCCGGCAACCGCAGCCCCAGCGTGCGATCGGCGTACCCCAGCCGGAATTCTTCCAGCGCCTCCGGATGGCTGATCTTCCGCTTCGCCAGGTAGCCCAGCACGTCCGGCGACTCCTTCAGCACCCGGTGGTAGTAACCGACAACCTGGCCCAGCAGCTCGCCGTCGGCCGCATCACGGTCCACCGGCGAGGCCAGCTTCCGCGCCGTGGAGCGGCCCGGCGCCCTGCTCGCCGGGGTGATCACGGGCATGCCGTCGCGCAGCAGTTCCACCGCGTGCCGGAAGCTCACGCCCTCCGCCCGCATCACCCAGTCGATCACCGACCCGCCCGCCTGGCACGCGCCCAGGCAGTGCCACAGGTTCTTCCCCGGCGAGATCACCAGCGACGGCGAGCCGTCCTCGTGAAACGGGCAGCACCCGGTGAAATCCGAGCCGGTCTTGCGCAGCTGAACTCCGGCCGCCTCGGCCAGCGAGACCAGCGACACCTGATCCTTCAGCCGCCCAATCTCCGCCTCCGGGATCCGCGCCACGCCGCCTCCAGCAGCCAGAACCAAGATTCTTTCTAATGCTTCCTGCTGCATGACAAGCTATGCTGCTAACGACATAGTTGGCAAGCATTTCAGGACGACCGATGCATGCACCGCAGGGCGCAGCAGGCGCAGAATGGCTCCGCCAGGACGACCCCGGAGGAGCCCCCGTGTCACTGCCCGAGCGGATCAGGGCACTGCGGACCGAACACAGCTGGTCCCAGGGCCAACTCGCCGAGCACATCGACGCCGAGCAAGCCCAGGTCAGCCGCTACGAATCCGGCCGCGCCGTCCCATCCCTGGCCACCATCGTCCGCCTCGCCGAGGCATTCGGCGTCTGCACCGACTACCTGCTCGTCGACGACGCCCCCCGGCGCCCGTTCCGCTCCGCCGAAGACGCCCTCGGCGACCAACTCGCCACCATCGCCGAACTCTCGGACGACGACCGCGCCATGCTGCTGTCCTTCCTCGACGCCCTCGTCACCCGAACACGGCTCAAGCACCTCACCGCCGACATCAGCTAGCCGCCGCCCTAACCCGGCACGAAGGCTCTGCCCGTACCGCCCTGATCATCTTGATGCCTAGGTGGACAGCCCGAGGCCAGCAGGCCAGGGCGCCGGCAGAACGGGCATCAGCCGACTGAGACAGGTGAGCGAGAGCAGGACAGCAAGAACAAGCACACGCCCACGAAGAAGCCGGGCGGCGAGCACACCTGGCCCCGCTGGTTCAGCACACCTCTCGCTCAATCACTGCGAGGTGGCTGCGGAAAAACCGGATCGCCCGCTCCTGCTCCACGGTGATCCTCGACCGGTCGACCGGCTCGGCGAGGTCAGCAACAGGAAGCTCAGCCAGCACCGTCCCGTCGCCACGGGAGATGTCAGCAGCGGCGACAAGATGCCCGTCACGCCGCCGCACGCTCCACGTCAGCACAAGATCCTCATCACCCGGAGGCCCGTCCTTGCTGAGGGACACATAGCCGGTGAACGGGAACGCGACGGTCTCCTGATGGGCCACCTGGCTCCACAGCCGCTCGTTGCGCGCCCGCAAATGACTCACCAGGACCGCGTAGAAGTCGTTCAGCCTGTCCCAGAGTTCCTCCCACACCGACTCGGCCGTCATCATGGCGCTCGCATATCCCCGACGATTGCGTCGATGATCTCCTGCGTGTACGGAGAGACCACCTCCGTACCCCGAGTTGCCGCCCACTCCTCCACCAGGGCAGGATCCATCGGGGCAAGAGTCACGTGACCAGCCGGGAACTCATCGGCAATGGCCTGCAACGACTTCAGCTGCGACGTGTCGATCATTTGCAGCTTGGTCCCCGAAGCGAAGGCCTCCGGATTATCGAAGGTAGACAGCCCCTCCAAATCAACACCGGGTCGCGGCGTCATGTTAGTCGCGGTACGGGAACCCGCACGATAGACCAGCGACGACCCCTCATCATCCGCCGCTCCGGTGTCTTCTGCGGCGTTGACTACGTCTCCGGTAGCCGCGGCGCCGCCGAGTGCGTCGAGCAGTCCGCCGGTGAGGATGCTGCCTATGACTATGCCTGCGCCGAGCAAGCTTTGTCCTTGTTGCTTGGCGGTGGTTCCGGCGGCGTCTTTTTCGCTGGTGCAGGCGCCGAGCTTGAAGTCGATGCCGGTGCAGTTGGTTCCGAGGGGGCTGGCCTTGGCCGTGGAGGGTTTGGTGGCAGCGGCTTTGTGGCTGGTGGTCACTTTGCGGACGACTTTTTTGGCCGCGGGCGGGGTTTTCTTCTGGGCGGGGGTGCGGGGGAGCTGGGATGAGGGCGGGTTGTAGTAGTTGATGCGGGGGACGATGGTTTTGAGGTACTGGGCTGAGCCGCTGCGCATGCCGCCGCCGGTTTCGACGTCGAGGTACAGGCCGGCGGGGTCGGTGTTGTCGACGGGGTTGCCGCCGGCGTAGCCGTAGGGTTCGCCGGTTTCGGCGACGTCGGGGTCGATGGACAGGAACTGGCCGGTGGCGGGGTTGTAGTAGCGGTTGATGAGGTAGAGCAGGCCGTCGGGGTCGGTGTAGGAGCCGGCGTACCCGAATGGCGTGTAGGCGGTGAGGCCGCCGGTGGTATGCGGGTTACCCCACGCGTCGTAGGACGTGGTGGCGGTGAGGGCCCCGGCGGAGCTGACGATGCCGCGGACCGAGCCGAGGGAGTCGGCGTTGAGGTAGGTGATGGTCCCGGTGGACAGGCTGACCTGCTCGGCGGGGGCGCCGCCGCTGCCGGTGTAGATGTAGGCGTTGGTGGAGTCCATGAGCAGGTCTCCGGCGTTGTCCCAGGTGAAGTTCTGGGTGCCGGAGCCGGTGGTCGCCGAGGCGCGCAGGCCGTTGCCGTCGTAGGTGGCGGCGGTCATGTCCGCGGCGCTGTCGCTGTAGCTGGTCATTTCGCCGGCGCCGTTCCAGGTGCCGGAGGTGATGGTGGTGGAGCCTTGCTTGGCGGTCAGTTGCTCGCCGTCGGCGTTGTAGGTGTAGCTGGTCGTGGTCCCGGACAGGATCGAGGAGGTGAGTTCGCTGTCGTGGTCGTAGGTGCCGGTGGCGCCGGTGGGCAGGGTGGTCAGGTTGGAGGAGGCGTCGAAGCCGTAGCCGATCGGGCTGCCGGACCCGAAGGTCATGGAGGTGACCCGGCCTTTGGCGTCGTAGGTGTAGGTCTGCGGGGTGCCGGAGGTGGTGGGGGTGTCGGTTTCGGACAGGATGTTCCCGGCCGGGGCGTCGGAGTAGGTGAACGACTGGAGTGTGGTGCTGGAGTTTTTCAGCGTGATCGCCGACGGGTTGTCGGTCGCGTCGTAGCTGGTGGTGATGGTGTCGCCGGACGAGCCGAGGGTTTCGGAGGCGGGGAGGCTGTCGGCGTTGTTGGTGATGGAGATCTGGTGGCTGTTGAAGTCGGTGACCGAGGTGAGGTTGTCGGCGTGGTCGTAGCCGTAGCCGACGGTGTCGGTGGCGGCCCAGGTCGCCGCGGACGGGAGCGGGTAGGTGATCCCGGTGACGTCGCCGTCGGCGTCGTAGCCGTAGCCGACGGTCTGGCTGGCGCCGTTGGTCGCCGAGGTGAGCTCCCCGAACGGGTCCCAGGTGTAGCTGGAGGAGCCGGTGGCGTCGGTCATGGCGGTGGTGTTGCCGTCGGCGTCGTAGGTGTAGGACACCGAATGCGCGGACGACCCGGAGTAGGCGATGGTGGCGGCCTGGTTGAGTGGCGTATAGGTCGAGGTGGCGGTGACACCGTCGGGATCGGTGGCGGTGAGCTGGTTCCCGGCCGGGTCGTAGGTGGCTGTGGTGGTCGCGCCGCTGGGCGCCGCCGTGGTGGCCGGGGAGGTGGTCGAGACCAGCTCGGCGGCCGAGTCGTAGCTGGAGGTGGTCTGGTAGGCCGCCTGGGTCGGGTAGCTGCTCGAGGAGACCACCCATGGGGAAGAGGTCTCACAGGATGCGGTGCCGGAGGTGTTGCCGTCCGGGGCGACCTCGGAGGTGACGTCGCCGTCGGGGTCGTAGCAGTAGGAGACGGTGGCGGCGGCGCTGGTGCCGGACCCGGTGGTCTGGGTGACCAGTTCCCCGGCGGCGTTGTAGGTGGCGGTGGTGACCTGGTTCGATCCGCCGTTGCTGGCGGGCGGGGCGGTGACGGTGAGCAGGTTCCCGGCGCCGTCGTAGGTGTAGGTGGTGGTTTCGTATCCGGTCTGCCCGGCGGGGGCGGGTGTGGTGGTCTGGGTGACGTCACCCGCGGCGTCGAAGGTTTTGGTGGTGGCGTCGGCGGCGAGCCGGTCGCTGTACCCGGCCGGGTAGGCGGTGGGGCAGGATGCGGGGGTCAGTGAGCCTGCGGCGACCCCGGCGGGGGGGACGGTCTGGGCGATGTTGCCGTCACCGTCGTAGCAGGTCAGGCTGGCGTTGCTGTCGGCGTCGGTGTCCAGGGTGGGCTCGTCGTCGGCGTTGTAGGTGGTGGTCGTGGTGTAGCCGCGGGCGTCTTCGACCGTGGTCCGGTTCCCGTCGCCGTCGTAGCCGTAGGTGGTGGCCCCCGACCCGCCGGCCAGGGTCACGGTCTTCTTCTGCGCGTCGGCGGTCCATGTCGTGACGGTGGTGTAGTTCGCCGCGGTCGCCCCGGACACGTTCCCGTCCGGCGCGACCTCGCTGGTCTGCTCCCCGTCACCGTCATACCCGAACGTGGTCTGGGCGATCTGGGTGCCGTTGCCGTCCGGGACCGAGGAAGAGATCAGGTCACCGTCGGAGTTGTAGGCCAGCTGGGTGACCACCCCGTCCGCGTTGATCGTGGCGCACGGCAGCGACGCCGACGGGGGCGTGGTGGTGCAGGTGATGTTGGTGGAGTTGAGGGTGACGCTGTTTCCCTTGTACAGCGCATACGTGGTCTGCTGATAGGACGCGCTGCTGCCGCCCGGCTCATACACCCCGGCCGTGGTGTACAGGGCGTTGCCGTCAGTGTCGTACAGGGTGTAGGTGACCCCTTGCGGCGGGGCGGAGGACGGCGGGGTGATCACCCCGCCCGGCGCGACGGGCGTGGGCCCGGTCTGCGTCGAGGAGCACGGGCTGGACGCCAGCGCGGTGCCGGTGCAGGACGGCTGATCCAGCGCCGTCGACCACTGGCTGGTGGTCGCGGTCTGGGAGCCGGCTCCGGATGGGGAGGTCTGGGTGACGATGTTCCCGGCCGGGTCATAGGTCTGGGTGGTGACGTTCCCGTCGCCGTCGGTGGCGGCGGTGTCCAGCAGCGTGCCGCCCGTGGCGCCGCCGGCGGTGGTGGCCGGGACGTAGTCCTGTTCGGAGGTGAGCGTGGACCCGGTCCACACCGACTCGGCGGCCAGGGTGCCCTGGGTGTAGTCGTCGACGGTGGTGTTGCCGTCCGGGTCGGTCACCGTGACGGTGCCGGTGCCGGTGGCGGTGTTCATGCAGTCACCGTCGGCGGCGTTGACGCAGTAGCTGAAGGTGGTGGTGTAGCCCATGGGGTCGGTCTGGGTGGTGACCTGCCCGGCGGCGTTGTAGACGTTGACGGTGTGGTCGCCGGCGTCCGGGCCGCCGGGCTGGGCGTTCGGGGTGGTGATCGTCAGCAGGTCGTTGGCCAGCAGCGGGTTGCCGGTGGTGCCGGCGCCGTAGGTGTAGGTGGTTTTGTTTCCCAGGGGGTCGGTGACGGTGGTCAGGTCGTTGCCGGTGTAGGCGTAGGTCCAGGTGCGGCCCATGGGGTCGGTGACCGAGGTGACCAGGCTGGCGGTGTTGTAGCCGATGACCAGGGCGCGCCCGGACGCCGCGGTGATGGTCTCGCAGTAGCTGGCCGCCGACGGGCAGTTCCCTGATCCGGGTGAAGGGGTTCCGTAGGAGGCGGTGAGGGTGTCCCCAGCGGCGTCGGACATGCTGTTGAGGGTGCCGCCAGGCCCGTAGGTGTAGGTGACGCCCGGGGTGGGGGTGAAGGTGTAGTCGTTGGGGCCGGAGTTGTAGGTGAGCGTGGCATCGACCTGCGGCAGCGCGCAGTAACCCCCGGCGGCCTGGTAGGGGGCGGTGCAGCTGCCGCCGGTTTTGGCCTGGAAGGTGACCTGCGCGCCGCTGGGCTCGGTCACGGTGACCGCGCCGGCCGCCGGGGCCTCGGGGAACACCGGCGCGGAGGTTGCGTTGACCTCGCGGACCAGGTTGTTGCCGGTGTCGGAGACATAAAGGTTCCCCGACGGGTCGGCGGCCAGGCCGTCCGGCTCGTTCATCAGCGCTGAGGTCGCGGGACCGCCGTCACCGGAGGAGCCTTCGTTCCAGCTGGACGGGCCGATGAC
>Ga0335074_10004287_pt1 | contig 19633 bp, 15 predicted proteins | sample Lox_Sample_23_FD_206715 | JGI IMG/M metagenome (GOLD analysis project Ga0335074, IMG submission 206715) | Soil microbial communities from Loxahatchee National Wildlife Refuge, Florida, United States - Lox_Sample_2.3 | ecosystem: Environmental > Terrestrial > Soil > Wetlands | place: USA... | reverse complement strand
TTCGTCGCGCCGAGCGTCGACGTACCGCCCGCACCGAGCTGGCGCAGCGCAGCCGCCACCGCGGTCGGGTTGGTCGGCAGTGCTTGAAGCAGCCCGTCGACGACCCGGCTGAGCCGCGCGAGCTGGGCGGCCTGACCGTCCGACCCGCTGCTGTAGAGCGCGTACTCGACCGCCTTCGTGCCATCGAGATGCTCGTTCGACCCGGCCGGGATCAGGATCTGCCCGCCGCCGCCACCGGTGTGCCGGACCACATTGGTGTCGACATCGACGGTGACGCCGCCGAAGACATCGATCAGCTTGGCGAGCTGCGCTTCGGACACGATCCAGGAGCCGTCGACCGAGACGTTGTCCAGCATGTTCGACAGCGCCGAGCGGGAGGCATCCTCGCCATTCGGCAGGGCGAGCACCGATCCGAAGTTCTGGGTGCCGTAGCCGCACACGTCGGCGATCACCCGGCTCGGCACCAGCACCTCGACCCCGGTCTTGGTGGCCGGGTCATGGGCGAGCAGCACGCTCGCCGCAGCCGTATGGTTGCCGGCCTGCACCTGCAGCAGAACGGTCGCCTGGGTGCGTTTCGGGCCGCTGTTGTGGCTCACCGCCTTGTGTACGCCGAACACCAGCGCCGCGACCACGACGACGGCCGCAATCGCGATCGCGACGCCGCCGGCCATGCCGACGCGACGCTGCTGCTGGCGCTTGCGCTGCAGGCGGGCCTGCCGGCGCGTGACCGGCGGCGCCATCACGACCGGTGGCGTCGGCGGCGGCAACGGCGGTTCCGGGACCGGCGGCGGCGGTGCCGGAACGGGCGGCGGAAGTGGCGGTTCGGCCGGCGGCAGCGGTGGCTCGGGCGCGGGCAACGGCGGCTCGGGCGGCGGCAGCGGCGGCTCGGGAGCTGGGAGCGGCGGCTCCGCCGGCTGGGCGAGCGGTTGCGCCGGGGCCTGCGCCTGGGCGGCGTCGTACCCGCCGGAATCCGCGGCCGGCGTGGTCGGCGCTTCGGGGGCCGGCTCGGCGGGCGGGTCGACCGGCCGGGGCGGGACGGGATCCCTGCCCTTGCGTCGCTTTCCGGCCATTACCCTACTTTCGCGTACAAGTTGCGCTTGGCGATGTATTGCACGACCCCATCCGCCACGAGGTACCAGATCGGCTCACCGGCCTGCACCCTTGACCGGCAATCCGTCGAGCTGATCGCCAGCGCCGGCACCTCGACCAGGCTGACCGCCCCGGCAGGGAAGCCGGGATCCGACAGGTGATGGCCGGGCCGGGTCACCCCGACGAAGTGCGCGAGCGTGAACAGCTCCTCCGAGCGGTGCCAGTCCAGGATCGCCGCCAGCGCGTCGGCGCCGGTGATGAAGAACAGCTCGCTGTCCTCGCCGAACTGGCCGCGCAGGTCGTGCAGGGTGTCGATCGTGTACGTCGGACCCTGGCGGTCGATGTCGACCCGGCTCACCCAGAACCGCGGGTTGGAGGCGGTGGCGATCACCGTCATGAGATAGCGGTCCTCGGCCGCCGTGACCGGCCGGTCGGTCTTCTGCCAGGGCTCGCCCGTGGGCACGAACACGACTTCGTCGAGCGCGAACCGGCTGGCGACCTCGCTCGCGGCGACCAGGTGGCCGTTGTGGATCGGGTCGAACGTGCCACCCATCACACCGATCCGACGACGTGCGGCGTCATCAAGATCGCTCACACCACCGAAGGCTACCGGCGCGGGTTGGGTTAGACCGGGAGCAGACCCTCGACGAACTGCTGGAGTTGCGCGACGTTGCGGCACTCGACCATCGGCACGACCTCGCCGTACACCGCCGCTGCCGAGTCGCCCGACGACCAGTACTGCCGGGGCTCGGGGTTGAGCCAGTAGGCGTGCCGGGCCTGCCGCACGATCGACCGCAGTGCGGGCAGCGACGGTGCTCGATAGTTCGTCCGCGCGTCGCCGAGCACGAGGAACGACGCCTTGGGGCCGACCGCATCCGGCCACTTCTGCGCAAAGACCTCGAACGCGTGCCCGTAGTCGCTGTGCCCGTCGAACCACACCACATCCGCCTCGGCCGACATCCGCGCAAGCGCATCGACGACGTCGCCGCCCCGGTCGAAGAACTGCGTCACCTCATCCGTCGTGTCGACGAACGCGAAGACGCGCACCTTCGCGAACTGCTCGCGGAGGGCGAACGCGAGCAGCACGGTGAAGTGAGCAAACGCCGCCACCGATCCGCTGACGTCGCACAGCACGACCAGCTCCGGCTTGTGCGGCTTGTGCGGCCGGAAGACCGTCGTCAGCGGAACCCCGCCGCTGGACAGCGACGCGCGAACCGTACGCCGGACATCGAGCCGACCTCGGCGACCGAGTCGCCGGCGCGCAGTCAGCCGGGTGGCGAGGCGGCGGGCGAGCGGATAGACCTCGCGGCGTAGCGCGACCAGGTCGTCGCGCGACGCGCGCAGGAAGTCGACCTGCTCGACCAGCGGCTTCACCGCCGTCTTCGCGATCGCCTCGGCGCCGCGGTCCTCGGCGAGCCGGCGACGTACCTCGGACTCGACCAACTCTTCGAACTGCCGCATGCGCTCGCTGAGCATCTGCCGCGCGACCCGCTCGGCCAGGCCGCCGCGCTCCTGACCGTGCAGAACCGCCTCGAGCAGCGACGCCATCAACGTCTCGGCATTGAGCGCGCGCAGGACCCGGTAGGTGAACCACGACTGGCGGCCGGGCTGCCCGCTCTCGGTCCGGCCGAGGCCGTTCACGGCCTCGCGCGCGAGGCGCCGGAGCGCCTCGTCGTCGCCAGAGATCAGCACGTCGCGCAGCCGCTCGCGCAGCGCCTCGCGCAGCCCGGCCAGGTCCGCGGGATCGATCTCGTCGAGATCGTCGGCGTGTTCTGCGGCGTCATCCGCTCGGGCGCCGTCGCCGATCGCGGGCGGCCACCACAGGTCGAACAGCCGGTCGAAGGCCGGCCGGTGTGCCGGATGCTTCACCACCGTCGCGGCGTACGCCGCACGCAGCTGCTCGCGGTCGAGCAGATCGATGGCCGCCATCGCGCGGCCGGCGTCCAGCGACTCGGCCATCGACACCGGCAGACCGACGCCGCGAAGCGCGCCCATGAAGCTGACGTGCCGGTCGACCAGCCCGCCCGCGCCGGGACCGTCGCTCGTCGTCGGGTCAGCGCTCACGAGTCGAGCCCGAGCTCCTTGACCGCTCGCGCCTGGTCGCTGGCGTGCTTCAGCACGACGCCGAGAGTGCGCGCGACCGCTGCCTCGTCGAGGTTCTCGACGCCGAGCACGGTGAGGGTCCGCGCCCAGTCGATGCTCTCGGCGATGCTCGGCGACTTCTTCAGCTCCAGCGCGCGAAGAGTACGGATGGTGCGCACCAGCTGCTCCGCCAGCGCATCCACCACTTCGGGCACCCGGCTGAGCACGATCGCCTTCTCGCGTTCGGCGTCGGGATAGTCGACGTGCAGGAACAGGCAGCGCCGCTTGAGCGCTTCCGACAGCTCGCGGGTCGCGTTCGACGTGAGGACGACGAAGGGCCGGCGTACCGCCTCGATCGTGCCGAGCTCGGGCACGGTCACCTGGAAGTCGCTCAGGACCTCGAGCAGCAGGCCCTCGACCTCGACGTCCGCCTTGTCGGTCTCGTCGACCAGCAGGACCGTGGTGTCAGCGCGCCGGATCGCGGTGAGCAGCGGCCGCGCGAGCAGGAACTCCTCGGAGAAGATGTCGTCGTGGGTCTCTTCCCACGCCTGCTCGCCGGCGGCCTGGATCCGCAGCAGCTGCTTGCGGTAGTTCCACTCGTAGAGCGCCCGTGCTTCGTCCAGCCCTTCGTAGCACTGCAGCCGGACCAGCCCGGCACCGGCTGCGGTGGCCACCGCCTTGGCGAGCTCGGTCTTGCCGGTGCCGGCCGGGCCCTCGACCAGCAACGGCTTGCCCAGGGCGTCGGCGAGGAAGACGGTCGTCGCGATCGCGTCGTCGGCGAGGTAGCCGGTGGCGGCGAGCCGCTCGCGGACGTCGTCCGGGGACGCGAACAACGTCATGCGGACTCCCTGGGACGACACGGGACTAGAACGCGATTCTACCGGCGCGCGGCCGTCGTACGGAACGCCGCCGCCGAGACCGGGGCTGGCTGCGGCCGCTCGGGGTCCGAGCCCTCCCGTTGCCGGGGTGCTTGACTGGCGAAGGGGCGACGAGGAGGTCGTGGTGAGCGAAGGCGCGGAGCCGGTTTCGTACGAGGGCGTGCCGCTGGGCGTTCCGGTGCTGTCCTCGAGCGGGGCGCGGTTCGGGACCCTCGAGAAGGTTCTCGAGATCCCCTCGGAGGACCTGTTCGACGGCGTGATCGTCAAGACCGACCACGGCCGGAAGTTCGTCGACCGCGACCAGATCGCCGAGATCACGACCGAGTACATCCGGTGCGACCTCGATGACGACGCGGTGACGCAGCTGCCGCCGCCATCGGGCAACCCGGTGTTCGACGCCGACCCCGAGTACGGCGAGGGCAACACCTTCCGTGAGTGGGTGCACCGAACCTTCGGGCACGGCGGCTGGAAGGCCGAGCGCTAGCCGCTTCACCGGCCACCGGCCAGTTGCGAGCCCCCACGCATGGCCCATAGGTGGGGTGATAGCACCACCGGTGGCCCATAGGTGGGGTGATGGCACCACCGATGGGCCATGCGTGGGATCAGAGCACCACCGATGGGCCATGCGTGGGGTCAGAGCGCACCGGTGGGCCATGCGTGTGGGGGTGCGCGAGGCGGTGCCAGCCGGCGTCAGGTGCGGATCTGGCCGTTTCCGGTGACGACCCACGTCGTCGTCGTGAGCTCGGTCAGCCCCATCGGGCCGCGGGCGTGCAGCTTCTGGTTCGAGATCCCGATCTCGGCACCGAACCCGAACTGCGCGCCGTCGGTGAACCGGGTCGACGCATTGACCATCACCGCGGCCGAGTCGAGCCCGGCGACGAACGCCTGCGACGCCGGCAGTGAGCCGGTGACGATCGCCTCGGTGTGCCCGCTCCCCCACCTGCGGATGTGCGCGACCGCTTCCGGCAAGCTCGGGACGACACGCACCGCGAGGTCGAGTGAGAGGTACTCCGCCGCCCAGTCCTCGTCAGTCGCCGGGACGACCGAGTCGGAGTACGCCGCCGTCGCCGCGTCGCCGTGAATCGTGACCCCTTCCGACTGCAGGGCCGCGAGTGCGCGAGGCAGGAACTCAGTTGCGACGTCGGCGTGCACGAGCATCGTCTCCGCGGCGTTGCAGACGCTGGGCCGCTGCGTCTTCGCGTTCATGATGATCGACAGCGCCATGTCGAGGTCGGCGTCGGCGTCGACGTACACGTGGCAGTTGCCCACGCCGGTCTCGATCACGGGGACGGTGGACTCCTCGACCACGCTGCGGATCAGCCCGGCACCGCCGCGGGGAATGAGTACGTCGACGAGACCACGCGCGCGCATCAGATGCTTTGCCGACTCATGGTCGTCACCAGGGACCAGCTGCACGCAGTCCGCTGGCAGACCGGCGTCCGTCGCGGCGGCGGCGAGCACCGCGACCAGCGCCGCGTTGCTTTCTCGTGCGCTCGACGACCCGCGCAACAGCACCGCGTTGCCGCTCTTGAGGCATAGTCCGGCCGCGTCCGCTGTGACATTGGGGCGCGCCTCGTAGATGATGCCGACGACGCCCATCGGCACCCGGACCTGTCGCAGCTGCAAGCCGTTGGCCAGAGTCGAGCCGCGTACGACCTCTCCGACCGGGTCGGGCAGGCCGGCTACCTGTCGCAGTCCCTCGGCCATCCCCGCGACCCGGGTCTCGTCCAGCCGGAGCCGGTCGACCAACGGGTTGTCGGCATCGCGGTCGACGTCGCGCGCGTTCGCCTCGAGGATCTCGGCGGTGCTCGCCACGAGGGCATCGGCCATCGCCAGCAACGCCGTGTCCTTCGCCGACCGCGGGAACGGCGCGAGCGTGGCCGCTGCTGAGCGAGCCCGCCGGGCCGTGACGAGCACGTCCTCGGCAACCGTCATGCGTGAATTTTACGGCGAGTACGCCGTCGCCGACGTCGGGAAGTCCTTCTCTCGCCAGGCGATGACGCGATCCGGGCGCAACCGGTAGCACGCGAATGACGGGTCGGCGAGATCGATGCGGTGGCCGTACTTCTCGTCGTACCGGTCGGCGAACTCGGCCGGCACCTCCGCGCCCGAGATGCGTTCGACGCGACCCTCGGCGAGGACCAGCTCGTCGCCGCTTTCCAGGTGGACGACCGCGTCGGGCCGAGCGGCAAGGTTGCGGCCCTTGACCGACCCGGGATCGGTCGAGAAGAAAACGGCTCCGTCGAGCCAGAGGCCCCAGACCGGCATCGCGTGGGGGCGGCCGTCGGCGCGGGTGGTGCAGACCCAGTAGTTGCGCGACTCGGTCAGCCGCTGCTCAGCCCAGTCGAACGGCAGCATCCCCTCGGCGTCGGTCGCGATCCCGTATCCCGCTGCCATCGGCGGGCGGCCGGCAACATCCATGCGGTGGACGCTACTGCGGGGGTACGACGCCGCGACCGCCCACGGCAGGCCCAGCCCCACCGATGGCCCATAGGGGCGGCGCCGTCGAGACACCGATGGGCCATGCGTGCCGCCCTGGCGACACCGATGGGCCATGGGTGTGACGCCGCGCGACACCGATGGGCCATGGGTGCGACGCCGCGCGACACCCATGGGCCATGCGTGCGACGCCGCGCGACACCGATGGGCCATGCGTGCGACGCCGCGCGACACCCATGGGCCATGGGTGCGACGCCGCGCGACACCCATGGGCCATGGGTGCGACGCCGCGCGACACCTATGGGCCATGCGTGCCGCCCTGGCGACACCGATGGGCCATGGGTGTCGTATGGCGGTCAGGGGTCGAGGATGACCAGGTCGTCGCGATGCACGACCTCGCGGGAGTACGCCGCACCCAGCGTCTCGCCCAGCTCGCGGGTCGAGCGCCCGAGCAACGCGGGCAGCTCGTCGGCGTCGTACGCCACTAGCCCGCGGGCCACCGCGAACCCGGCCGGGTCGAGCAGGTCAACCGGGTCGCCGGCCGAGAACTCTCCCTCGACCGCCACGATCCCCGCCGGCAACAGCGAGGTACGCCGCTCGACGACGGCCGCCACCGCTCCCGGATCGAGCCGGACGCTGCCGCGGGCGTTCGTCGCGTGCGCGAGCCACAGCAGCCGCGCAGGGGCGCGGCGGCCGGTTGGGTGGAAACACGTCCCCACGTCGGCGCCCTCCAGCGCCGCCGCAGCCTGGTCCGCGTGCGCCAGGAGCGTCGGGACGCCGGCCCCGGCGGCGATCTGCGCGGCGGCCACCTTCGTCGCCATCCCGCCGCTGCCCACCCCTCGCCGGCCGGCCTTCCCGAGCCGCACCTGGGCGAGATCGGCGCCGTCCCGCACGTCGCTCACGCGGCGGGCCGGGCCGTGCGCCGGGTCGGTGTCGTAGACGCCATCGACGTCGGAGAGCAAAACCAACGCGCCCGCGTTGACGATGTGTGTGACGAGGGCAGCCAACCGGTCGTTGTCCCCGAAGCGAATCTCCTCGGTCGCCACCGTGTCGTTCTCGTTGACGACCGGCACGATGCCAAGGCCGAGCAGCCGCTCGAACGTGCGCGCCGCGTTGCGGTAGTGAGCGCGACGTACGACGTCGTCGGCGGTGAGCAGCACCTGGCCGACGGTGAGCGCGTGGCGCGCAAACGCCGCGCTGTAGCGGGCGACCAGCATGCCCTGACCGACGCTCGCCGCGGCCTGCTGGGTCGCGAGGTCGCGTGGGCGGTTGGCCAGTCCGAGCGGCTCGAGCCCGGCCGCGATCGCACCCGAGGACACCAGCACGACCTGGGTACCACCCGCCACCCGACCCGCGATCGCGTCGACCAGGCGGTCGAGCCGCTCGACGTCGATCCCGCCCTTCTCGTGGGCGAGTGACGACGAGCCGACCTTGACGACGATCCGTTCGGCGCTCGCGACGACGTCCCTGCTCATGCGCAGCGCTCGCCCATCAGTCCCCCGCGTCCTCGTCGGGCACTGCTTGCGCGCGGAGGGCGCCATCGGTGCCCTCGACGACCTCGGCGCCCTCGACGACCTCGGCGCCCTCGTCGTACGGCGATCGGCGCGCCTTGCGAGCCGCCTTGCGCTCGTGCGCCCCGACCCGGCGGTGGTCCTCGAGTCGCTCGTCGGTCCCGCGGCCGCCGCGCGGCACCCCGCTGACCGCTCGTAGCGTCGGCTCCCAGTCGAAGGTCACCTCGCCGATCGTCACCTCCGCACCCGCCCGCGCACCGAGCTTCGCGAGTTCGTCCTCGACACCCAGCCGGGCCAACCGGTCGGCGAGGTACCCGACCGCCTCGTCGTTGCCGAAGTCGGTCTGCAGCACCCATCGCCGCGGCCGGTCGCCGGTCACCACGAACGCCTGCTCGCCGGCCACCTCGACCGCGAAGCCGGCGTCGCGCGTGGCGGCGGGCCGCAGCACGATTCGCTCGGGCTCCGGCGTGCCGTGCGCGGCGCGCGCGGCCGCAACCGCCTCGGCCATCGCAAACCCGAGCTCGCGGAGCCCTTCGTGCGTGGCGGCCGAGATCTCGAACACGGGGTAGCCGTATCGCTCGGACACCTCATCGCGGACGAGGTCAGCGAGGTCACGGCCGTCAGGGACGTCGATCTTGTTGAGCGCGACCAGCCGCGGCCGACCCGACAACCCGCCGTCGATGGCGTCGTCGTACGCCGCCAGCTCCGCCTCGATCTGCTCGAGATCGCCAACCGGGTCGCGTTCGGTCTCCGCGGCCGCGCAGTCGACGACGTGAACGATCACCGCGCACCGCTCGATGTGCCGCAGGAACTCCAGGCCGAGACCCTTGCCGCTGCTCGCGCCCGGGATCAAGCCCGGGACGTCCGCCACCGTGAACACGACGTCGCCCGCCTCGACCACCCCGAGGTTCGGCACCAGCGTCGTGAACGGGTAGTCGGCGATCTTCGGCCGCGCGGCCGACAACGCGGCGATGAGCGACGACTTGCCGGCGTTCGGAAAACCGACGAGGGCGACGTCGGCCACGCTCTTGAGCTCGAGCACCGCCTCGCGTGACTCCCCCGGCTCGCCGAGCAGCGCGAACCCCGGCGCCTTGCGGCGCGCCGACGCAAGCGCCGCGTTGCCGAGCCCGCCACGACCCCCTCGCGCGACGACGTACCGGCTGCCGGCGCCCACCAGATCGGCGAGCAGCTCGCCGCTGCCGGCGGCGCGGACCACGGTGCCGTCCGGGACCCCGATCACGAGGTCGGCGCCCTCGGCGCCGGAGCGGTTGGATCCCTGGCCAGGCTTGCCGCTCGCCGCCCGGCGGTGCGGATGGCGGTGCAGGTCCAGCAACGTGGTCACGCTCGGGTCGACGAGGAGTACGACGTCGCCGCCGCGCCCGCCGTCACCGCCGTCCGGGCCACCAAGTGGCTTGAACTTCTCACGAAGGACGGACGCGCAGCCGTTCCCGCCGTCGCCGGCGGATGCGTGGAGCACGGCCCGGTCCACGAAGGTCGCGGCCATGCCGCGAAGGTCAGGCCGTGCTGTCGGCCGTCGCGGCGGCGTCGGCCGTCGTGATGCTCACGACCCGGCGCCCGCGCCGGCGGCCGAACTGGACCGCGCCCGCGACGAGCGCGAACAACGTGTCATCGCCACCGCGGCCGACGTTGTCGCCCGGGTGGAAGTGGGTGCCGCGCTGGCGGACGAGGATCTCGCCGGCGTTGACCTGCTGGCCGCCGAACCGCTTCACGCCGAGTCGCTGGGCAGCGGAGTCGCGCCCGTTCCGGCTGGAGGACGCACCCTTCTTGTGAGCCATGGCGCTACTTCCCGGTTTCGATGCCGGTCACGCGCAGCGTCGTGAGCTTCGCGCGGAAGCCCTGCCGCCGGTGGTAGCCGGTCTTGTTCTTGAACAGGTGGATCGAGATCTTCGGGCCCTTGACCTCACCGACGACCTCGGCGGTGACGGTGGCCTTGGCGAGCGCATCCGCGTCGGTCGTGATGGCGCCGCCCTCGTCGACGAGCAGCACCGCAGGAAGGGTGACCGAGTCACCGGGCGCGCCGGCGAGCCGGTCGACCGTCAACGTGTCGCCGATCGCGACCTTGTGCTGGTGGCCGCCACTGCGGACGATCGCGTACACGGTCGAGCTCCCTGCTGCTAGCGCCTCACGTGGGCGTCGGTCGGAGGATCCGGCGGGCCTAGCCGATTGGCGGCACACGAAGCGGATCCGACCGATCAGGGTACGGACTGTTCACCCGACGGGTCAAACCGGCACGGGCCATGCGCTGCGGCCCGGATATGGCCCCTATTGATCATTCTCCCGGCTATCGCTACAGCGGCCGATGCCGTGGGCACGACAATTTCCTCATCGCAACTATCGGGAGGGCAGCTCGTGCGTGCGCGACCGGCTGAGCCGGACGACGAGGTGGGCTCGGCAACCGACGCCGGTGGCTCCGGCGCGGCGCTCGAGCGCAGCGACGACCTCGTTCAGCAGCTAGCGATCGCGAAGTACGCCCTCGCCGCCGGAGACACCGAGCAGGCGCTCGGCGCGATCGATGCGGCGCTCTCGAGCAGCCGGGAGGCGCTGAGCGAGCAGTCCGAGGCCGACCACGCGGCGACCGGCACGTCGTACGCCGGGGCGCTCACCCGATCGGCGCCGGCCGGCACGGGCCCCGCACCGCCGCCCGCAGACCTCGCGCCGGCGGGCGCAGACCTCGCGCCGGCGGGCCCGGACCTCGTGGCGCGGATCGACGATCCCGTCGCCTCGCTCGACGACGGAGTGGGCGGCGACCTCGTCGCGGACTAGTCCCCGCGGACCCCTCCCCGTCGTTCGCTGAGGTTCCGGGCCGAGGTTCCGGGCCGGGGTTAGGGGGTCGCGGCGAGCGGCTCCGCTGCTGCCTCGGCCCCCGTCGCGGCCTCGCTCGCGGCCGCGGACTCGCCGTCGGGCGAGGCGTTGCGGCGCTTGCGGCCACCCTTGGCCCCAGCGTTCCCTTCCGCGGAAGCCCCGGCATCGGCGTCGCCCGCCTTCGACTTCGCAGACTTCCCCGAGCCCGATCCGGATCGCTTGCCGTCCTTGCCCGACGTGGCCTTCGCCGCCTTCTTCGGCCGCTTGCCGGCGACCGGGTCGAAGGTGAGGATCACGCCGCTGCCGCCGCACTCCGGGCAGGTCTCGCTGAAGGACTCGAGCAGGCCTTCGCCGACCCGCTTGCGGGTCATCTGAACCAGACCGAGCGAGGTGACCTCGGCGACCTGATGGCGGGTACGGTCGCGCCCGAGGCACTCGAGCAGGCGACGCAGCACCAGGTCGCGGTTGCTCTCGAGCACCATGTCGATGAAGTCGATGACGATGATCCCGCCGAGGTCGCGCAGCCGAAGCTGGCGCACGATCTCCTCCGCCGCCTCGAGGTTGTTCTTGGTCACCGTCTCTTCGAGGTTGCCGCCGCGGCCGGTGAACTTCCCGGTGTTGACGTCGACGACCACCATGGCTTCGGTGCGGTCGATCACCAGGTAGCCACCGCTCGGCAGCCAAACCTTGCGCTCCAGCGCTTTGGCCAGCTGCTCGTCGACTCGATACGCCTCGAAGACGTCGCTCGGCTCGTCCCAGCGCTTGGTCCGCTCGGCAAGGTCGGGCGCGACCCAGCGCACGTAGTTGTCGATGGTGTCCCACTCGTCCGCGCCCTGCACGACGAGTGAGCTGAAGTCCTCGTTGAAGATGTCTCGTACGACGCGGATCACCAGGTCGGGTTCGCTGTAGATCAGGCTCGGGGCGCTGGCGGACTTCGACTTGGTGTCGATGACCTCCCACTGCGCCTTCAGCCGGTTGAGGTCGCGTTCGAGTGCCTCCTCGGTAGCGCCCTCCGCCGCCGTACGGATGATCACGCCCGCGTCCTCCGGCGTGAGCCGTTTGAGGATGCTCTTCAGCCGGGACCGCTCGGTGTCCGGCAGCTTGCGGCTGATCCCCGACAGCCGGCCGTCCGGCACGTAGACCATGTAGCGGCCGGGCAGGCTGACCTGGCTGGTGAGCCGGCCACCCTTGTGCCCGATCGGGTCCTTGGTGACCTGCACGAGGACCGACTGGCCGCTCTTGAGCGCCTGCTCGATCCGCGGCGGCTTGCCTTCCAGCGCGCTCGCGTCGTAGTTGACCTCGCCGGCGTACAGCACGGCGTTGCGGCCGCGGCCGATGTCGACGAATGCCGCCTCCATGCTCGGCAGCACGTTCTGCACCTTGCCGAGATAGACGTTGCCGACCATCGACGCGGCGTTCTTGCGGGTGACGTAGTGCTCGACCAGGATGCCGTCCTCGAGCACCGCGATCTGCGTGCGCTCGTCGCCCTGGCGGACCACCATGACCCGCTCGACCGCCTCGCGGCGGGCGAGGAACTCCGCCTCGGTGATGATCGCCGGGCGGCGGCGACCGGTCTCCCGCCCGTCACGGCGGCGTTGCCGCTTCGCCTCCATACGGGTCGATCCCTTGACCCCGCGTACGCCGTCATCGGTGGCCTTGCGTGGCTCTCGCACATGGACGACGGTGTTCGGGGGATCGTCGGAGTCGCCGGCTTCGTCGCCGTCTCCCGAGCCCGAACGCCGCCGGCGGCGCCGCCGGCGGCGGCTGCCGGCGGGCGAGTCGTCACCGTCCGCGCCGTCCGCGTCGGCTTCGCCAGCTGCCTCGCCGGACCCACCGTCCTCGGTGGCTTCGTCAGCGGCGTCGGCCGCCTCGCCGCTGCCGCCCCGGCCACCGCGACCACGGCGGCCGCGGCGGCGCCGGCCAGAGCGAGCGCCATCGTCCGACTCACCGTCGGCTGGGGTTTCTCCCGCAGCTCCCGAGGCCTCGGACGATCCGGACTCGGAGTCGGCCGCGGGCGCGGCCTTCGCGCGGCGGCGTGGCGGCGCCGGCTCCGACGGCGGCGGTTGGAACAACACGGCCGGAGCCGCGGTGGCCTTTGCCGCCGGCCGGGCCGGCTCGACGGTCGACGAGGCCTCTTCGGACCCGGTAGTGGCCGCGGCGGCCTTACGCCGGGTCCGCTTCGCCGGGGCAGCGGCCGTATCGGTCGAGCCGGCCCCAGCTGCCGGCGCGGCCTTCTTGCGGGTGCGCTTGGCCGGCGTTGCCGACTGCTCCTCGCCGACCGCGGCCGGCGCTGCGCTCGGCGCTGCCGGTGCCGCCGGCGATGTCGTGGGGTTCGGCGGGCCGGCCGGCCGGCTGGCGGAACGCCGCCGCCGGCTGGCGGGGGCGGCGGGCTCGCTGCCTGCAGCGTTGGTGGTAGTGGTTTCTGCGTTGCGCTCTTCGTCGAGCACGTACTCTCCTGTCCGTTCCCGGGAGCGCCTTGGCGCCCCGCTCGGGAGCGAGGTGTCGCCGTACGCCGCTCGAAAGCGGCTCACGGCGGAAGCCGATTGGGCGACGGCATCCGTGAGGACGGCGCCGGCGGTGTCTGCTCGCCGGGCTACGCCCGGACCGTGCCGGGCTCGCTCAGCGGGTCGACCAGGCGCCTCGCGTCCTCCGGCGACGTTGGGTCGACCAGCCCCTGCGCCAGCCGCGTCACCACGGGGGTGACGGGCGTCGACAGTGCGCCGATCGCGCGCAACGCCGTCAAGATGTCGTCGGGTCGAACAGCGGGTGATGAATGCCGCACGACCACTTCCAGTGTCGCACATCGGGCGTTCACCTCGGCCGGCTCGGGATCCGGCGAGCCGTTCGCGAGCCTCGCGCTGAGCAGCACAGCCCGCGCATCGACCGTCCGCGGGCCGTCCTTGGTCAGCCGTTCGACCGGCGCGCCGTCCGCCGCCAGCAGGCGGTCGAGCGCGGCGCCGGCGGCCTCGGCCGACACGCCCGGGAGCACGATCCGCCACGCGGAGGCCTCGATCCGGTCGGCGAGCGAGCCGCCGTCCGCAGGCGCCTGCACGACCTCGACGATGTCCAGCCCGGGCGGCAGGGCGCCGTCGAGGGCGGCCCGGACCTCGGCCGGCTCGCGGACCGCCGCCAGCCCGATCTCGAGGTACTCCGCGTCCGAGGCCACCCCGGTCGGCGCGGCCCCGGCGTAGGAGACCTTCGGGTGCGGCGTGAAGCCGGCGCTGAACGCGATCGGTACGCCGGAGCGGCGCAGCGCGCGTTCGAACGCGCGGGCGAAGTCGCGATGGCTGGTGAAGCGCAACCGCCCGCGCTTGGCGTACCGGACCCGCAGCCGCTGGACGACCGGTGGCGGTGGCGGCCCTTCCGGCTGCCGGCTCATCCGCATGGCCCATCCGTGGGGCGATAGCCCCACCTATGGGCCATGCGTGGGGCAATAGCCCCACCGATGGGCCATGCGTGCGGAGCGGGGCGGTGCATCAGACCGGGGTGAGCGGGAGCAGCGCGCGGCCCGTGGGGCCGACCTGGGTCTCGGTGCCGAGCGACGGGCACACGCCGCAGTCGTAGCACGGCGACCAGCGGCAGTCCTCGACCTCGCCCCCGGCGAGCGCCTGCTGCCAGTCCTCCCACATCCAGTCCTTGTCGAGCCCGGCGTCGAGGTGGTCCCACGGCAGCACCTCGGACAGCGCCCGCTCACGAGTCGTGTACCAGTCGAGCGAGACGGGCTGGTCGGCGAAGACCTCGTCACACGCCTCGGTCCACCGCTCGAAGGAGAAGTGCTCGCTCCAGCCGTCGAATCGCTGCCCGCGCTCCCACACCAGCCGGATCACGGCGCCGACCCGGCGGTCGCCGCGCGAGAGCAGCCCTTCGATGATCGACGGCCGCCCGTCGTGGTAGCGCAGCCCGATCGAACGGCCGAACTCGCGATCGTGGCTGATCGCCGACCTCAGCGCCCGCAACCGGTGGTCAACCGACTCGTGGTCGAGCTGAGCCGCCCACTGGAACGGCGTGTGCGGCTTCGGCACGAACGCACCGATCGACACCGTGCACCGGATGTCCTTGCGCCCCGCCGCCTCACGCCCGGTCGCGATCACGCGCCGCGCCATGCCGGCGATCGAGAGCACGTCCTCGTCGGTCTCGGTCGGCAGCCCGCACATGAAGTAGAGCTTCACCTGCCGCCAGCCGTTCCCGTACGCCGTCGCGACCGTGCGGATCAGATCGTCCTCGGTGACCATCTTGTTGATGACCTGACGCATCCGCTCGCTGCCCCCCTCGGGCGCGAACGTCAGCCCGGTACGCCGCCCGTTGCGCGACAGCTCGTTGGCCAGCGTGATGTTGAAAGCGTCGACACGGGTCGACGGCAGCGACAGCGAAACGTTCTCGCCGTCGTACCGGTCGGCGAGGCCCTTGGCGATCTCGCCGATCTCACTGTGGTCGGCGCTGGACAGCGACAGCAGCCCGACCTCCTCGAACCCGGTCGCCGCGATGCCGTTCTGCACCATCTCGCCGACCGTGGTGATCGAGCGCTCCCGCACCGGTCGCGTGATCATCCCCGCCTGGCAGAACCGGCACCCGCGCGTGCAGCCGCGAAAGATCTCGACGCTGTAGCGCTCGTGCACGGTCTCGGCGAGCGGCACGAGCGGCCGCTTCGGGTAGGGCCACTCGTCGAGGTCCATCACCGTGTGCTTCGCCACCCGCCACGGGACGCCCGGCCGGTTGGGCGCGACCCGCTGGATCCGGCCGTCGGGCAGGTAGCTCACGTCGTAGTACGCCGGGACGTACGCGACCCCGCTCTCGGCGAGCGCGGCCAGCAGGCCGGCGCGGCCCCCGGCACAGCCGCCGGCCCGCCACGCACGGACGAGGTCGGTGATGGCAAGCACGGCCTGCTCGCCATCGCCGAGCACCGCGGCATCGATGAAGTCGGCGATGGGTTCCGGGTTGAACGCGGCATGCCCGCCCGCGACCACGATCGGGTGGCCGTCGGACCGGGCGGCCGCGAGGATCGGAACGCCGGCCAGGTCGAGTGCGGTGAGCAGGTTCGTGTACCCGAGCTCGGTCGCGAACGACACGCCGAGCAGATCGAAGGCACCCACCGGCCGGTGTGCATCGACGGTGAACTGAGGGATCCCGTGCTGCCGCATCAACACCTCGAGGTCCGGCCACACGCAGTAGGTGCGCTCCGCGAGAACGTCCGGCTGCTCGTTCAGCACCTCGTAGAGGATCTGCAGGCCCTGGTTGGGCTGACCGACCTCGTACGCGTCGGGATACATCAGCGCCCAGCGCACAGTCGCGGCGTCCCAGTCCTTGACCGTCGCGTGCAACTCACCGCCGACGTACTGCACCGGCTTGCGTACGAGCGGGAGCAGCGGTTCGAGCCGGGGGAACACGCTCTCGACCGGCTGGCTCGTCGTCACGATGCCAGGGTAGGCGGGATCAGCGCGCCGTGCGGATGTGCACGTTCTGCAACAGCCCGATCGCGATCATCGAAGCGAACATCGACGTACCGCCGTAGGACACGAAGGTCAGCGGCAAGCCGGTGATCGGCATGATGCCGAGGTTCATCCCGATGTTCTCGAACGCCTGGAACCCGAACCAGCACGCGATGCCCACCGCGACCAGCATCCCGAACCGGTCCTGGGCGAGACGAGCGATCCGCAACGCCCGCCAGAGCACGACGCCGCTGAGGATCACGATCAGCCCCGAGCCGACCAGCCCGAGCTCCTCGCCCGCGACCGAGAAGATGAAGTCGGTGGGCTGCTCGGGCACGTACTGGCCGTTGGTCAGGGAGCCGTGCCCGAGCCCCTGCCCGAAGATGCCGCCGTGGCCGATCGCGAGCAGAGACTCGTGCTGGTTGAGCCCGAAGCTCTCGACGCCGGCACCGGGATGCGTGAAGCTCAGCAGCCGGTCGATCTGGTACTTGTGCAGCAGGTGCAGATGAGCGATCAACAGCGATCCGAGGACCGCGGCGACCAGCATGCTGACGATCCAGCGCGCCGAGATCCCGGACAGCGACAGCATGCCGAAGATGATCACGGCGAAGACCATGGTCGAGCCGACGTCGGGCTGGGCGAGGATCAACAGCACAGGCACCCCCGCGATGCCGAGGCTGAACAGGATGTCCTGGTTGGTCGGGACCGTGCTGCCTTCGCGTTTCTCCGAGCACAGCATGGCGATGCCGAGGATCACCGCCACCTTCGCGAACTCCGACGGCTGGATCTCGAAGCCGCCACCGAGCGAGATCCACGAGTGGGCGCCGTTGATTCGTTGCCCGAGCGGTGACAGCACCGCGAGCAGCCCGATGACCGACGCGACGTACAACACCGGCGTGTACGCGCGCAGCGTCCGGTAGTCGACGAGCGCGGCGACGACGGCGAGGCCGACCCCGATGATGACGTTGAGCAGGTCCTTCTTGAGGTACGACGAGCCGAGGCCCTGCGGCTTGGCCGCGGCCCACACCAACGCGCAGCCCATCACGCACAGCACCGCGACCGCGCCGACCAGGATCCAGTCCATCTTGCGCAGGTAGGACTCACGATCGAGCACCCGCGACGTGATCGACTCGCGCCGCGCACTGACCGGAGCGGACCGGGTCGAGGCCGAGATGTCGCTCACTGCATGGCCCACGGCCGCAGCTCGGGCGGCAGCACCGGCGGTACGCCGCCCGCCGTGGTCGTGCTCGGCGACGGTGGCGGCGAGCCCGGGGTCGACTTCTTGCTCGACTTCGAGTGGTGGTGGGTCTGTACCGTCCCGCCGATGCTCGGCGCGATCGTCGGCAGCTTCTTCGGCGGCACACCGTTCGGGAACAGCGCCTTGTGCCCGCCGAGACCGTAGAGCTCCTCCCACATCTTGCGCACGTACGGAGCCGCGCTCACCGCACCCTCGTTGGCCTTGTTCACCTCGATGACGGTGACGTACTGCGGCTTGCCTCCGGCGGGCCCGGCGAACGACGCGAACCAGGCGCCGTCCTGGTTGGTTCCGGTCAGCTCGGCGGTGCCGGTCTTGCCACCGACGAGGACCTTGTTCATCGGGAAACCCTGGAACGTGCCGGCGGCGGTTCCACCGTTCTCGGTGGTGACGCCGTACATCGCCTGCCGGATGTAGTTGAGGTCGGCCGTGCTCACGGATAGATGGTCGCGGACCGGCGCCTTGATCCGCTTGATCAACTGCCCGGTCGGGCTGTAGATCGCCTTCGCCACCCGCGGCTCGAAGACCTTGCCGCCGTTGGCGAGTGCCGAGTAGGCAACGGCGAGCTGAAGCGGTGAGACGGTCACGGTGCCCTGCCCGATGTCCTCGTCCTCCTGGTCGCCGGGCTCGAACTCCCATCCGTCCTGACAGTCGAACGCGTCGAGCTTCTGCAGGTAGGTCCCCTTCGCCCGCCGCGCCGCGCCCGCGCAGTAGTTCTTGCGCTGGGCCTCCCAGGCGAGCTTCTGGTTCTTGCGGTCGGCGATGTGGCCGGTTGCCGCGTTGGGCAGGTCGAGGTCGGGGTTCTCGCCGAGCCCATACTCGTGCGCGATGTGCTGCACGCCCTCGACCGGCTTCTTGCCCTCCTTGACCAGAGTGAAGTCCCGATCCCAGTCCTTGCGCGCAAGGCGGTAGAACACGGTGTCGCAGGACTGCACGATGGCGGTGTGCAGGGTCTCCATGCCCCCGACTTCGCCCTCGAAGTTGTGCTTGTGGTTGTACGTCGCCGAGCAGTCGTACTGGCTGTAGGTGTTCGCGGTGCCGTCCCACAGCAAACCGGACGACGAGATCAGTTTGAAGCTTGAGCCAGGTGCTGCAGCAGCCTCGAAGGCCTTGTCGAACAACGGGTGGCCCGGATCGTGCTCGAGCTTCTTGTACTGCTTCACCGTCAGCGTCGGTGGCGCATGGTTCGGCTGATACGTCGGCCAGCCCGACATCGCGATGATGCCGCCCGTGCGCACGTTCATCACGACGCCGGCGTCGTAGTCCGCGGTCTTGCCCGCGTTGCGTGCGGCCGTGATCGCGTCCTGGAGCTGCTGCTCCAACGCGGCCTGCACCTTGGCGTCGATGTTCGTGACGATGCTGTCGCCGGGCTGCGGCGGCTTGACGCTGAGTGTCCCGGTGACGTTGCCGAGATGGTCGACGCGTACTCGCTTCAAGCCCTGCCGGCCGCGCAGGTAGTTGTTGTAGTACTCCTCGAGGCCGGTCGCGCCGACGACGCTGTCGCGCTGCAGGTTCTGCTGCGCCGGGGTCAGCTTCTTCAGTTGCGCGGCCTGAATCGGCTCGAGGTAACCGAGGATCGCGCTCGCGTCCGCGCCGTCGGGTCGTGGGTAGTTCCGCACCGCGGCAAGCTGCGCGGTCACGCCGGGGTACTCCCCCTGCATCTCTGCGATGTAGAGCGCACGCTTGGTCGAGGCGAGGTCCGGCTTGAGCTGGCTGACCGGAATCGGCTGGTACGGCGAACCGCCCCAGCACGGCGCAGTGACGTAGTGCCCCGCCGAGTTCTTCCCGCACAGCCGGGTCTCGTGCGCGAGCTTCGTGTACGACGTGTGCAACAGCTTCGCCAGCCGGTGCAGCACCGCCTTGCCACCGTCCGCTTGCCGGTCGAGTGCCGAGCGGTCGACCGAGATGACCAGCGCGGTCTTGTTGTCGATCAGCGGCCGGCCCATGTCGTCGAACACATCGCCGCGGGACGGCTGGGTCACGACGTCGCGAACCTGACTGCTGTCGACCTCTGCGCGGAACTGCGGCGCCGCAAGCACCTGCAGGTACCAGAGCCGGCCCAGCAACGTCGCGACCAGCGAGACGACGAGCACGCTGAGCACGACGAGCCGCAGATGGGATCGATCGGTC
>Ga0335074_10004286_pt1 | contig 19633 bp, 14 predicted proteins | sample Lox_Sample_23_FD_206715 | JGI IMG/M metagenome (GOLD analysis project Ga0335074, IMG submission 206715) | Soil microbial communities from Loxahatchee National Wildlife Refuge, Florida, United States - Lox_Sample_2.3 | ecosystem: Environmental > Terrestrial > Soil > Wetlands | place: USA... | reverse complement strand
TCTGCGCGCGACAACTGCGTGGCAAGTGCCGAGACGCGAATTTGTAACTTCTTGATTTTGGAGCGGGAAACGAGACTCGAACTCGCGACCCCAACCTTGGCAAGGTTGTGCTCTACCAACTGAGCTATTCCCGCGCCGGGAAGTTTTGGATTGTTAGGGGCGTGCGCGGCGAAGTCAAGGCAAGCCCGCGCACCTTCCGCGCCGCACGCGGTGTGTCCTAGGGTTCCCGCAAATCGGGCCAGGCCATGCGCAAATAGGCGAGCATCGACACGAGCGTCAGTGCCGCTGCCAACACGGTGAGCCCGAGCCCCACCTCGTACGTCGGCAGGCCGATGAGCGGGTGGCGGTAGAGCATCATCGCAAGACCCACGACCTGAAAGATGGTCTTGTACTTGCCGAGGAGCGAGACGGCCACCTTGCGCCGCTGGCCTACCTCCGCCATCCACTCACGAAGCGCCGAGATCGCGATCTCACGCCCGATGATGACCGCGGCGGTGAGCACGACGATCGGGCGGTGATCACGGCTCACGAGCAGGACGAGCGCCGTGGCGACGATCAACTTGTCCGCAACCGGATCGAGGAAGGCGCCGAGCCGCGAAGTCTGCCCGAGTCGGCGCGCGAGGTACCCGTCGAGGGAATCGGTGATGCCGGCCGCAGCGAAGATGAGGCCCGCGGCCGGGTCCGCCCAGCTCACGTGCAGGTAAAAGGCGACCACCACGAGCGGAATCGCAGCGATCCGCACCCACGTGAGGGCGTTGGGGAGCGTCCAAGAGACCGAAGGACGCACGGCAGTTGGGTGTGAGCTTTCCACGATGGAGCCGGACGGTCGAGCTCGCGCTTCGCCCCGCGCGCCGCCTCCGTCACGCACCGGGGTGGAGGTGATCGTAGATGATGCGCGCAAGCGAGGAGCCGATGCCTTCGACGTGCTCGAATTCTGCCATACCGGCGCGCAGGACACCCTGCAAGCCGCCAAAATGCCTGAGCAGCGCCCGTCGCTTGGCGGGCCCGAGACCCGGAATGTCCTCGAGCACCGACTCGCTGTAGCGCCGGGCGCGCTTGCGGCGATGGCCGGTGATGGCGAAGCGGTGCGCCTCGTCGCGTACCCGCTGGATCAGCCGCAGCGCAGGCGAGTGCGCCGGCAGCACACGCGGGGCCGCCGCGCCGTGCACGAAGAGCCGCTCCTGTCCCGGCCTGCGGTCGGGACCCTTCGCCACCCCGACGAGGGTAAGATCCCCGAACCCGAGCCCGCCGACCACCGCATGCACCTCGTTCACCTGGCCGAGCCCGCCATCGATCAGCAGCAGGTCCGGGGCGGGAACCTCGCCATCGCGAATGCGTGCGTAGCGCCGCTCGAGCGCCTGGCGTAGCGCCCCGTAATCGTCGCCCGGTGCGACGCCTGTGATGTTGAAGCGTCGGTACTCCTTCTTGAGCGGACCGTCCGTGCCGAACACCACGCACGAGGCGACGGTGCCCTCCCCTGCGGTGTGACTGATATCGAAGCACTCGATGCGCGCCGGCGGCTCGGGCAGGTCGAGCTCGAGCGCAAGATCCGCGAGCATCTCCTCGGCGCCGCGGCGCTGAGCGAGGCGCATGCGCAGGGCCTGCGTCGCGTTCTCCTCGGCGAGCTCGACCCAGCGGGCCGCAATCCCACGCTGCGGCCGACGGATGCTCACCTCACGCCCGACCCGCCCGTGCAACACCTGAGCGAGCGAGTCCGCATCGGGCAGCTCCCGGGCGACGATCACCTCGCGCGCCGGCTCCTGCGCACCGTAGTACTGCAGCATGAAGGAGCGCAGTGCCTCCTCAGGCTCGGCGAGCGTCGCTCGCGGGAAGTAGCTCGTAGTGCCGAGATTGCGCCCGCCGCGCACGAGCATCATGCTCACCGCGTACTCGCCGGGCTCCCCGACGATCGCGAGTACGTCTGCGTCGCGATCGGCCTCGGCCGTCACGATCTGCTGGGCCTGAATGCGCTTGAGCGCTGCGAGCTGGTCGCGGATGCGCGCCGCGCGCTCGAACTCGAGGCGGCTCGCCGCCTCCTCCATTCGGGTTTGAAGCTGCGCATTCACCTCGGCGCTGCGCCCCTCGAGCACCTTCACGGCGCTGTCGACATCCTCGGCGTAGGCTTCCCGGCCGATGAGGCCGACGCACGGCGCCGAGCAGCGCCCGATCTGGTGCTGCAGGCACGGGCGGCTGCGGTTCGCGAAGAAGGTGTCGCGGCAGTTGCGGATCAGAAAGAGCTTCTGCAGGCCCTGCAGGGTCTCGCGCACCGCCCCTGCGCTCGGGAAGGGACCGAAGTACCGACCGGGCCGATTACGGGGGCCCCGATAGAACGCAAGTCGCGGATACTCGTGATCGCTCTCGAGATGAATGTACGGAAAGCTCTTGTCGTCGCGCAAGACGACGTTGAAGCGCGGCTTGTGCTCCTTGATGAGGTTGTATTCGAGCAGCAGCGCCTCGGTCTCGGAGTTGGTAACCGTGACCTCGATGGCCGCGATCTGCTGCACGAGGGCCTGAACCTTCGGGGCGACGTTGCTTGGGTTGAAGTACGTCCCGACGCGATCCTTGAGATTGCGGGCCTTGCCGATGTAAAGAAGGCCCCCTTCGGCGTCGTACATCCGATACACACCCGGGCGCCGCGGCAGCGTTCCGACGTATTCCTTCGCATCGAACGAGCGGGCCTCTGCCACGGCGCCTCCCCCATGCCTCAGGAGGTTGCGGCCAGCTCGCGAGCGCGCTCGAGGACCGCACGGAACATCGGAGACGTGAGCCTGCCGGTCTGGGTGTTGTAGCGACTGCAGTGATAGGAGTCGATGAGGCAGCGCCCGGCATCGAGCCGGTGCTCGCGACCGTGGGCGAAGGCGAATGCCGACCGGGGCAGGCCGAGCGCGAGGAGCGCGGCGTCGTGGCCGATGCGCCCGAGCGCGACGAGCACGCGCGCACTCGAGAGCGTGGCGAGCTCGGCCTTCAGGTACGCATTGCAGCGGCGGATCTCATCGGGCAGCGGCTTGTTGTCCGGGGGGGCGCACTTGACGGCGTTGACGATCCGCACGCCCTTGAGCTCGAGCGCGTCGTCCGCGCTGTGCGATGCGCGGGCGGTCGAAAGGTCGAGCGCGAAGAGCGTCTCGTAGAGCAGGATACCCGCATGGTCTCCCGTGAAGGGACGGCCGGTGCGATTGGCGCCTCGCAGACCCGGTGCGAGTCCGACGAGCACGATCCGGGGGGCCGGATCGCCGAAGGAGGGAACGGGGCGGCACCAGTAATCGGGGTGCTGCGCGTGGCACTGCGCAAGGTAGGAGGCGAGCCGCGGACAGCGGACGCAATTCGGATCGTAAACTGTCTCAGTCATCCATGTGCCGCACGACAGCCGAGGCGAACCCCGAGCAGCTCATGAGCTTTGCGCCGGGGATGAGCCGCTGCAGTGCCTCTTCCACATTCTTGCGCGCCGCGAGCTCGCGCTTGGGGACGCGGATCGCCTCGCGCAGGCGGGCGAGATCGTACGTGAGCTCCTTCGCCGCGATGGTCCGCGCGACGCCCTTCACGATGAGATCGGCCGCCTCCGTCCACTTGAGATAGCGCAGCATCATCTCCGCCGAGAGGATGAGGGAGCCGGGATTCACGCGGTCCTTGCCGGCAAAGCCGGGCGCCGTGCCGTGTGTCGCCTCGAACACCGCCGGTCCGTCGCCGATATTGCCGCCGGGGGCGATGCCGATGCCCCCGACCTGCGCGGCGAGCGCATCCGAGATGTAATCGCCGTTGAGGTTGAGCGTTGCGATCACGTCGTACTCCTCCGGCCGCATGAGCACCTGCTGGAGGAAATTGTCGGCGATCACATCCTTCACCACGATCTGCGCCCCGCTGAGCGGGTTGCGAAAGCCGAGCCAGGGGCCGGCACCGATCTCGCGGGCACCGAACTCCTCCCGCGCGAGCTGGTAACCCCAGTTGCGGAACGCCCCCTCGGTGTACTTCATGATGTTGCCCTTGTGCACGAGCGTCACCGATACCCGATCGTTATCGACCGCGTACTGGATCGCCTTGCGGATCAAGCGCTGACTGCCCTCCTTCGAGACGGGCTTGATGCCGATCCCGGAGCTCGCGGGAAAGCGAATGCCCGTGACACCGAGGTCGCGCTGCAGAAATGCGATGAGCTGCATCACCTCCGGGGAGCCGGCGGGCCATTCGATACCTGCGTAGATGTCCTCCGTGTTCTCGCGGAACACCACCATATCGGTGAGGCTCGCATCGAGCATGGGAGTTGCGACGCCCGGGAAGTAGCGGATGGGGCGCACGCAGGCATACAGGTCGAGGCTCTGGCGCAGAGCGACATTGAGCGATCGGATGCCCTCCCCGACCGGCGTCTCGAGTGGACCCTTGATGGAGACCACGAACTCGCGCGCTGCCTGCAGAGTCTCCTCGGGCAGCCACTCGCCGTAGAGCCGATTCGCCTTGGCACCGGCGTAGATCTCCATCCAGCGCACGCTGCGCCGGCCCGTGTATGCCTTCGCCACCGCCGCCTCGACCACCCGCAGCATCGCCGGCGTCACATCGATGCCGATGCCATCGCCTTCGATGAAGGGAATGATCGGGCGGTCGGAGACGTTGAGTGTCCCGTCGGTATTGACGGTGATCTTGGAGCCGTCCGCCGGGACGGCGATCCGGTCGTAGTGCACGTCGCAGCCCCGGGTCGATGCCGGCCGGATCAGGCGATCGCGCGCCGGCTGCTGTGTGCCCGCTCCGCGATGAGCAGGGCGAGCTCGAGAGCCTGCTCGTAATTGAGCCGCGGATCGACGCTCGAGCGGTACGCGCGCTGCAGGTCCGCATCGGTGAGCCCGCGCGCCCCACCGGTGCATTCGGTCACATCCTCGCCCGTGAGCTCGATGTGCACGCCGCCGAGGTACGAGCCCATCTCGGAGTGAATCCGAAACGCGAGCTCGATCTCCTTGAGGATGTTCTCGAAGCGGCGCGTCTTCACGCCGTCGGTCGTGGTCTCGGTGTTGCCGTGCATCGGATCGCATACCCACAGCACGCTCTGACCCGTCTGGCGCACCGCCTCGATGAGCGGCGGCAGCCGGCTCTCGATGTCCTTCGCACCGAACCGGTGAATGAAGGTGAGCCGCCCGGGCTGATTCTGCGGGTTGAGCAAGGCGGTGAGCCCCTGCACCCACGCACCGTCCGTGGCCGGTCCGACCTTCACTGCGATGGGGTTGCTGATCCCGCGAAAGTACTCGACATGCGCCCCGTCGAGCTGCGCCGTGCGCATCCCGATCCAGGGCATGTGCGTCGAGAGGTTGTACCAGCGCTTCTGGCGCGGGATGAAGCGCGTCTGTGCCTGCTCGTAGAGCAGGTGCAGTCCCTCGTGACTCGCGTAGAAGGCGACGTGCTTGCTCTCGTGCACCGGGCGCCCGCTCACCCCCTCGAAGAAATCGAGTGCATCGGCGATCGAATCGGCGATGCGGTGGAAGGCGTCCTTGAGAGGCGAGTGCTTCACGAAATCGAGATCCCAGTACTCGGGATGGTGCAGATCTGCGAAGCCGCCATCGACCAGCGCGCGCACGAAATTGAGCGTGAGGGCGGCCCGCTCGTAGCCGCGCAGCAGCAGACTGGGATCGGGCTCCCGCCCCTCGGCGGTGAACTCCGGGCGGTTGACGAGATCGCCGCGGTAGCTCGGCAAGGTGACCCCGTTGCGCGTCTCGGTATCTGCCGAGCGCGGCTTCGCATACTGGCCGGCCATGCGCCCGACGCGCAGGATCGGCTTCTTGAGCCCGTGCAGCAGCACGAGGCTCATCTGCAGCAGGATCTTGAGCTTCTTCGCGATCTGGTCGGACTCGCAGTCGACGAAGGTTTCCGCGCAGTCTCCGCCCTGCAGCAGGAACGCCTGGCCGCGCTGCGCCGCGGCGAGCCTTTCGCGCAGCGCATCGATCTCCCATGACACGACGATCGGCGGCAGCCGCGAAAGCTCGGCGACGACTCGCTCGAGCGCGGCGGAATCGGTATAGCGCGGCTGCTGGCGGGCCGGCTTCGACTGCCAGCTCGCGGGGTGCCAGGACGCTGTGCTATCGAGAGTGCGCATCTTTTGAAGCCTAGCACGGATGGCCCAAAGCCGCTTCTTCGACCCCGGCTCTGGCGTCGAGCGGGGCCGGAGAGCAGAATTCGCCCCCTTTCGGGGCGAGGAGTATCTCAATGCACCGGGCACTGATTCTGGGAGCGGGCAAGATCGGCGCCCTCATCTCGGGCTTTCTCGCCGAGTCCGGCGCCTATGAGGTACAGCTTGCCGATGCGGACGGCGCGCTGGCCGATGCCGTCGCCAAGGCCCACGGGTCCCCGCATTTGAAGAGCTACGCGCTCGATGCGACGGCCCCGGGGGTGCTTGCCAGGCACCTGTTCGCGCACCCCGTGGATGCGGTCCTATCGAGCCTGCCCTTCTACTGCAACGTCGCGGTAGCGCAGGCGGCGCGCGATGCGGGCGTTCACTACTTCGATCTGACCGAGGACGTCGAGGTGACGCGTGCCGTGCGCCGCATTGCCCTCGGTGCGCGCCAGGCATTCGTTCCGCAGTGCGGGCTCGCGCCGGGATTCATCAGCATCGTCACCAACGAGCTGATGACGCACTTCGACGAGGTGCGCAGCGTGAAGATGCGTGTCGGCGCCCTGCCGCAGCACCCGAACAACGTCCTCAAATACTCCCTCACCTGGTCCACCGAGGGTTTGATCAACGAGTACGGTAATCCCTGCCAGGCCGTCGTCGACGGGCGAACGGTCGAGGTGGCCCCGCTCGAGGGGCTCGAGGAGATCGAGATCGACGGCACCCTGTACGAGGCCTTCAACACCTCGGGCGGGCTCGGCTCGCTTGCGGAGACCCACGGCGTCGCTGTCGAATCGATGAACTACAAGACGATCCGCTATCCCGGCCACTGCGCGCAGATGCGCCTGCTCATGAACGATCTCAAGCTCAACCAGGACCGGACGACCCTCAAGCGCATCCTCGAGAGCGCCGTGCCCCAGACCTTGCAGGACGTCGTGATCGTCTACGCAGCCGTCACGGGCAAGCAGGAGGGCGACTTGCGCGAGGAGAACTACGTCAACAAGATCTATCCTCAGATGGTGGCCGGACGGCTCTGGTCGGCCATTCAGGTGACGACCGCCGCGGCAGTGGCGGCCGTTCTCGACCTGACGCTGCAGCATCCGGAGCTCGGAGGATTCGTCGCGCAGGAGCAGTTCCGGCTCCCCGAGATCCTGGCCAACCGCTTCGGCCGCCACTACGCCTCCGGAGGCAACAAGGACGTCTCGGGCGAGGTGGTCGTCTCCGGCAAGGCTGGGAAGCAGCGCCGTCTGCAAGGGGCCGCATGATACGGCGGCAGCACGCGACGGCACGACGAAGGAGCCCGCATGGCTAAAGCAAGCGAGAAGGTCGAACCCGCGCGCACGAGCACCACGGCGCAGGCGAGCGCCGTGCTCGAGCGTCTCGGAATCACACCGCTTCACGCGGGTGCCTGGTCCGGGCTGCACGGCTGGCCGCCTGCGACGGATGGCCCCGTGATCGAGGTGCACAATCCCGCGAGCGACGAGGTGATTGCACGGGTGCGCGCCGCAGGTCTCGCGGACTACGAGGATGTGATGCGCTCGGCCACCGCGGCCGCTGCCGAGTGGCGCGAGGTTCCGGCCCCCAAGCGCGGCGAGCTCGTGCGCCTCATCGGGGAGGAGCTGCGCCACGCGAAGCAGGATCTCGGCACGCTCGTGAGTCTCGAGAACGGGAAAATTCTCGCCGAGGGGCTCGGCGAGGTGCAGGAGATGATCGACATCGCCGACTTTGCGGTCGGGCAGTCGCGCATGCTCTATGGCCTCACCATGCACTCCGAGCGCCCGCAGCATCGCATGTACGAGCAGTGGCACCCCCTCGGCGTGGTAGGCATCATCTCGGCCTTCAATTTTCCGGTGGCCGTCTGGTCCTGGAACGCGTTTCTAGCGGCCGTGTGCGGCAACGTCTCGGTCTGGAAGCCCTCTGCGAAGACACCCCTCTCGGCGATCGCCGTGCAGCGGCTGTGCAACCGCGTGCTCGAGGCGCATCAGGCTCCGCCTGTCTTTCAGCTCTTCATCGACGCGACGACGGAGCTCGCGACGCACTTCGTGGATGATCGGCGCGTCGCGCTCGTCTCGTTCACCGGTTCCACCGCGGTCGGCCGCACAGTCGGCGAGCGACTCGCCGCGCGCCTCGGCAAGAGCCTGCTCGAGCTCGGGGGCAACAATGCGATCATCGTGGACGAGACCGCGAATCTCGACCTCGCAGTACCGGCCATCGTCTTCGGCGCCGTGGGGACGGCAGGTCAGCGTTGCACCACCACGCGCCGCGTATTCGTGCACGAGTCGCGGCGCGCGGAGCTCGAGCGGCGGCTCATCCAAGCGTACCGTCAGGTGCGCATCGGCGATCCGCTCGCCTCCGGGACGCTCATGGGGCCGCTCATCGACGCGCACGCCGTGGCGCGATTCGAGTCGGCCATAGCGGCCGCGCGCGCCGCCGGAGCCGAGATCCTGCATGGCGGGCGGGTACTTCCCGGGGCTGGACACTTCGTCGAGCCCGCTCTCGTGCGCGCCCGGAACGATTGGCCGATCGTGCAGACCGAGACCTTCGCCCCGATTCTCTACGTCATCGGGTTCGCAACACTCGAGGAGGCGATCGAGCTGCAAAACTCGGCGGCCCATGGACTCTCCTCCGCGCTCTTCACGGACCGCTTGCAGCATGCCGAGCGGTTTCTCTCGAGCGCCGGCAGCGACTGCGGCATCGCGAACATCAACATCGGCACCTCCGGCGCGGAGATCGGTGGGGCGTTCGGGGGCGAGAAGGATACGGGGGGCGGGCGGGAGTCGGGCTCGGATGCCTGGAAAGCCTACATGCGAAGGCAGACCAGCACGATCAACTGGAGCCGCTCGCTGCCGCTCGCACAGGGCATCCGTTTCGACATCGAGCCCTGATCGCGCAGTCGCTCACAGAGCGATCCCGGGACCGCAGCCTCAGTCGCCGCCCGCTCGCTCGCCTTTGCATTCGCGCCACAGGCGGTCCCACTGCGCCGCCGAGAGGCTCGAGAGCGCAACCCCGCGCTCGCGAGCCTTTTCCTCCATCGAGCTGAAGCGGCGCTCGAACTTGGCGTTCGCTGCGCGCAGCGCCGCCTCCGGGTCGATGCGCAGGTGACGGCTCCAGTTGACGATGGCAAACAGGAGATCCCCCAGCTCCTCGACGACTCGCGCGCCTTGCTCCGCCTGCTGCCCCGGTCGTGCGGCCCCGCGTGCCCCTGCGGCCCGGGCGGCCCCTGTCACCGCTGCATCGAGCTCGCCGATCTCCTCGATCACTTTCTCGCGAACCTCACTCGCACCCGACCAGTCGAACCCGACGCGTGCCGCGCGCTTGCCGAGCTTCCCGGCGCGTACGAGCGCGGGCAGCGCGCGCGGCACGTCGGCGAGCAGCGAGGGCGCTGGCTCCCCGCTTCGCAGCGCCGCAGTCGAGCGCTCACGCTCCTTGTGCTCTTCCCATTGCCTCGAGAGCGTTGCGGGGTCGACCGACGGGCGGGGGTCCGCGAACACGTGCGGGTGGCGGCGGACGAGCTTCTCGCAGAGAGCCCCGGCAACATCGGCGAAATCGAACCAGCCTCGCTCCTCTGCCATGCGGGCGTGGAAGACGACCTGGAACAGCAGATCCCCGAGCTCGTCCTGCAAGCGCGCGGGGTCGCCCTTCTCGATCGCATCGGCGACCTCGTACGCCTCCTCGAGCGTGTAGGGCGCGATGGTCGCGAAGGTCTGGGCGCGATCCCACGGACAGCCGTGCTCCGCATCGCGCAGGCGCACCATGATCTCGAGGAGCCGGGCGACCGGGTTGCTCACGAGAGCGCCTCGGGCACGCAGAGCCGGTACAGCGTCATGAGCATGCCCGCCGTTGCGCCCCAGACGTTGCGCTCCCCGTAGGGAATGTCGCGCAGCTCCACCTCGGACTCTCCGCGACCGAAGCCGAAGCGCCGCCGCCGCATACGGTGATTCGCGGGCTCGAAGACGTACGCGAGCGGCACCTCGAAGGTGTCCTCCACCTCCTCCGCCGCGAGCGAGAGCTCGAAGCCCGGCCGCACGAGTCCGACGACCGGCGTCACCCGAAAGCCGCTGATGACGATGTGGTCGGGCAGATATCCGACCACCTCGATGAGCGCGGCGTCGAGCCCGATCTCCTCCCGCGCCTCCCGCAGCGCCGCCTCTCGAGGGCCCGCATCCTGCGGCTCGATGCGCCCGCCCGGGAAGCTGATCTGGCCCGGATGATTGCGCAGCTTCGTCGCTCGCTGGGTCAGGAGCACCGTGAGCTCGGGCGTGCGCTCGACGATCGGAATGAGCACCGCGGCGGGAGTCGGGGCGAGCGGAAAGAACTCGTGGTACCGGCGGCTCTCCTTTGCAGAAAGGCCCGGAATCAGCCAGTCCTCGGGATCATGGCGCGGCTCGCTGCCGGCAAGTCGCGTGCGAATGCAAGCGCGCCAGTCGGTCGAGGCGGGTCGCGGGGCAGGCTCGTCCATGACCGCTGCGCCCTTAGGGCTTGATACCACCGCGCGTGAGCTCCGCCGGGTCGAGCAGACGCGCAAGCTCATCCTGCGGCAGGTCCGTCATCTCCCCGGCGACCTCGCGGATGGGCTTACCCTCCGCATAGGCCTTCTTTGCGATGGCCGCGCCCTTCTCGTAGCCGATCACCGGATTGAGCGCGGTCACCAGAATCGGGTTGCGCTCGAGCGCCTCGGCGATGTGCGCGCGATTGACCGTGAAGCCCGCGAGCGCCTTGTCTGCGAGCAGGCGCAACACATTCGCGAGCAGCCGGATGCTCTCGAGCAGATTGTAGGCGATGACGGGCAGCATGACGTTCAGCTGAAAGTTCCCCGACTGCCCCGCGATCGTGATGGCCGCATCGTTCCCGATCACCTCGGCCGCAACCATGGCGGCCGCCTCCGGGATCACCGGGTTGACCTTGCCGGGCATGATGCTGCTGCCCGGCTGCAGGGCCGGGAGGGAGATCTCCCCGAGTCCGGCAAGGGGACCGCTGTTCATCCAGCGCAGGTCGTTCGCGACCTTGAGCAGGCTCACGGCGAGGACCTTGAGCTGTCCGGAGAGCTCGACGGCGGCATCCTGGCAAGAGAGCGACTCGAAGTAGTTGCGGCTCGGGCGAAAGGCGATGCCGGTGAGCTCCGCAAGCGCGGCGCAGAAGGCCTTCGCGAACTTGGGATGCGCGTTGATGCCGGTTCCGACCGCCGTGCCGCCCTGGGCGAGGGCGAGCAGGCGCGGCTCGACGCCTTCGATGCGCGCGTGCGCGTTCTCGAATTGCGTGCGCCATCCGGAGAGCTCCTGCCCGAAAGTCACCGGCATGGCATCCATGAGATGGGTGCGGCCGGTCTTGACGATGCTCTCGAGCTCGCGCTCCTTCACGCGCAGCACCTCGCAGAGGTGCTCGAGGGCGGGCAGCAGCTCCCCGTGCACGGCGAGTGCGGCGGCGACGTGAATCGCCGTGGGAATCACATCGTTGCTGCTCTGCCCCATGTTCACGTGATCGTTCGCGTGCACCGCACGACCGAGGGTGCGCGCCGCAAGATGCGCGACCACCTCGTTGGCGTTCATGTTCGTGCTGGTCCCCGATCCGGTCTGGAACACATCGATCGGGAAGTGCGCATCGTGACGCCCTTCGGCCACCTCGGCGGCCGCGGAGCTGATCGCCTCCCCGAGCGGCGCCTCGAGCAGCCCGAGTCGCACATTCGCCGCCGCGGCCGCCTGTTTGATGAGGCCGAGCGCACGAATGAAGCCCCGCGGCATGTGCCGGCCGCTCACCGGAAAGTTCTCGACCGCCCGCTGTGTTTGAGCGCCCCAGAGCGCATCGGCAGGCACTTCGAGCTCACCCATGCTGTCGCGTTCGATCCTGTGCGAGGTGGTCATGACTCAACTCCAGCTGCGCGCAGCGGCAAGGCGAGCGCGAGTGCGCCCGGCGTGGCGGCCACGGTATGCGCTATCATCGTGAATCGTAGCACCCCGGCGGCTCCCGCAACGATGCCCACCGATCCGCTCGACTCGCTTTCTCCCGTCGATGGCCGCTATCGGGCCGCAACCGAGCCCCTGCGCGAGCTCTTCTCCGAGTCGGGCCTGATGCGCGAGCGCATCCGCATCGAGGCGCAGTGGCTGCTCGCCCTCAGCGCCGCCTTGCCGCAGCTGCCCGGCTCGGCGCTCTCCGCGGCGGTGCGCGAGCGCGCGGAGCGACTCGCCCACGAACCGCCGCGCGAGGCGGTGGCCGCCGTCAAGCGGATCGAGACGCAGATCAATCACGATGTGAAGGCAGTCGAGTACTACATCCGGGGAGAGCTTGCCAGCGCCGGCGCATCCGCCTCCACGCTCGAGCTCGTGCACTTCGGGTGCACTTCCGAGGACATCAACAACCTGAGCTACGCGTGCCTGCTCGCGCGGGCACGCACGCTGCTCCTCGAGGGGCTCGCGCCCCTCGCGAACGAGCTCAAGAGTCTCGCGGTCCGCTACGCGGACCTCGCGATGCTCGCGCGCACGCACGGCCAGGCGGCAAGCCCCACCACCCTCGGAAAGGAGCTCGCCAACGTCGTCGCGCGGCTTGCGCGCGCCGAGCGGCGACTCGCGCGCGTTGAGATTCTCGGCAAGTGGAACGGGGCGGTCGGCAACTTCAATGCGCAGGTCGCCGTGCTTCCGGCCGTCGACTGGCCGGCGCTCGCGCGCCGCTTCGTCGAGTCGCTCGGGCTCTGCTACAACGCGTACACGACCCAGATCGAGCCGCACGACTGGATCGGCGAGTACTGCGACGCCGTTGCAGCGGTCGACGTGATCCTCATCGACTGGTCCCGCGATGCGTGGGGCTACATCGCGCTCGGGTATCTGCGCCAGCGCGCCGTTCCCGGCGAGGTCGGCTCATCGACGATGCCGCACAAGGTGAACCCCATCGACTTCGAGAACGCGGAGGGCAATCTCGGCGTCGCGAACGCCCTCCTCAGGCACTTCTCCGAGAAGCTTCCGATCTCGCGCTGGCAGCGCGATCTCAGCGACTCGACCGTCATGCGCAACATCGGGGTTGCCCTCGCGCATGCGCTCATCGCATGGCGCGCGTGCCTGCGCGGCCTCAAGAAGATCGAAGCCGATCCGCTCCGCATCGCCGCCGATCTCGAGGGCGCGTGGGAGGTGCTCGGCGAGGCGTATCAGACCGCCCTGCGCGCGGCCGGTATCCCCGAGGGCTACGAGATGCTGAAGTCACTCACCCGGGGCCGAGCCGTCGACCCGCAGGCGCTTGCGGGCCTCATCGATGCGCTGCCGCTTCCGGACCCCCTCAAGGCGGCCTTGAGGCGGCTGCGTCCGGCAGATTATGTCGGATTGTCCGTGCGCCTGGCGCGCGAGATTGCCGAGCCTCCCGCCCCCGAATAGTGAACCGGCTCGCGCTTTTCGCGTGCGAGCGGCCTCAGCGCGGCCCAAAACGTGATCCGATCGAGGCATTCCGCGGCGCGGATTCCTAATATCCGTGACGAGCGCCTCCCAACGGGCAACTACTACAAGTCCTTACGAATGAACAGGTCCGGGGAAAATGAGCCGACGAGCGTCTTTGCCCTGCTCGCGGGCGCACGCTGTGCCCCGGAGCAGTCCGATCACGCCGTGAGCCTCGCGACACCGCGCAGGACGGCCGAGCCCCTCACCGTCGTCGCCTCGCTCGAGGAGGCCCGTGTCGCTGTGGACACAGCCGCCGCCTCGGCCCAGCGGATGATCTCCATCTACACCCCCGATCTCGAGCCCGAGCTCTACGATCAGAGCTCTTTCCTCGAGATCATCAAGCGCTTCGTGCTTTCGAGGAGCTTCTCCAAGGTACGGGTGCTCCTCGTCGATCCGGCGCGAATCATGCGCGACAGCAACCGTTTCGTGGCGATGGGCCGCAGGCTCTCGAGCTACATCGATATCCGCTACGTCGCCGAGCATATCCCGCAGCGTGCATCGGCCTATCTGATCGCGGACGATCGCGCGATCGTGTACCGCCTGCGCGCGGACACCTGGGACGGCATCGCGGATTTCAACAACCCGCCGGTTGCGCGGCTGTACCTCAACGAATTCGACACCGTCTGGAACGCGAGCGCACCCGAGCATGCGCTGCGGAACGCCCGCAGCCGCGGCTGAGCGCCGCGCGCCTCGGCGCCAGGCTTCGTTGCGCCCTCCCCCCTGACGACTCGGTGCGCCCGCAGGTGCTGCGCCCGCCGCTGAGCGCCTGGCTATAATCTCGCGCATGCCGCTCAGGCCCGACGTGACGGTCGCTGCGCTCGTCGAGGACGGTGGCCGGTTCCTCGTGGTCGAAGAGCGCATCAAGGGCCGCATCGTACTCAATCAGCCGGCCGGCCACGTCGAGCTCGGCGAGTCGCTCCTCGACGCGGTGGGCCGGGAGACGCTCGAGGAGACCGCGTGGCACTTCACGCCGCATGCGCTGCTCGGCATCTATCTGTGGCACCCGAGGAGCAGCGCCCGCGCGACGCTGCGCTTCGCCTTCGCGGGCGCGGTTCACGACCACGAGCCCACACGCCCACTCGATCGGGGAATTCTCCGCACGCACTGGCTGCGCCGCGCCGAGCTCGGCGAGCGCATGGCCCGGCTGCGTACGCCGCTCGTCCTGCGCTGCATCGATGACTACCTCGCCGGAAAGCGCTATCCACTCGAGGTGGTTGCTGCGGTCGCTCCGCACGCCCTCGCGAGCGCCGCGGGCGTTAGCGTCTGAAAGCGCCTGATACCATATCGAGATGGACGCCAGCTCCGCTTCACGGGTGATCGTCGCGCTCTCCGGCGGGGTCGACTCGGCCGTCGCCGCGCTGCTGCTCAAGGAGCAGGGCTTCGAGGTGCAGGCATTGCACATGAGCAACTGGGACGACGATGATGGGTACTGCACCGCCGCCCAGGACCTCACGGATGCGCGCCTCGTCGCGCGGGAGCTGTCGATCCCCCTGCACCGCGTGAGCTTCGCCGCCGAGTATCGCGCCCGGGTGTTCGAGCACTTCCTTGCCGAGGAGCGTGCCGGCCGCACCCCGAATCCGGACGTGCTGTGCAACCGGGAGGTGAAGTTCGGGGTGGCTCTGCCCTACGTGCGCCGCCTGGGCGCGGAGTGGTTCGCGACGGGCCACTACGCCCGGCTCCTGCGCGGACCGCAAGGCATCGAGCTGCATCAGGCACGCGATCGCGGCAAGGATCAGTCGTACTTCCTGCATGCGGTCGACCGCACCGAGCTCGAGGGGGTGCTGATGCCGCTCGGCGAGCTCACCAAGGAGCAGGTGCGCGAGCGCGCGCGCCGCGCCGGGCTTCCGGTCTTCGACAAGCCCGATAGCACGGGCATCTGCTTCATCGGCGAGCGCCCCTTCCGCGAGTTTCTTGCGCGCTTCGTGCCGAGCGCGCCCGGTCCGATCGAATCGAGCGAGGGCGAGCGCATCGGCACGCACTGCGGGCTGCCCTTCTACACACTCGGACAGCGCGAGGGCCTGTCGATCGGCGGACGGCGCGGCGCCGCACAGCGTCCCTGGTACGTCGCGGGGAAGGACATGGCGCGCAACGCGCTCATCGCCGTGCAGGGGCACGATCATCCCCTGCTGTGGCAGAGCGAGCTCACGACGGGCCGCATGCACTGGCTCGCGGAGCCGGACCGCACACCGCGCCGCTGCGCCGTGAAGGTGCGCTACCGCCAGCCCGATCAGCCGGCGCTCTGGGAGCCGGGCGCGGACGGCGCGGTGCACGTCTTGTTCGAGGAGCCGCAGCGTGCGGTCACCCCGGGGCAGTACGCGGTGCTCTACGACGGCACACGCTGCCTCGGCGGCGGCGTGATCGAGCAGGTCGCGCCCGATATAATTTGCCCATTCGCCGCGCGGCCCGCGGTGAGCCGCTCCGGAGCCTCTCATGACCGATAGCTTCAAGGCCCGCACGACGCTCGGCGTGGGCGATCGCTCGTACGAAATCGTGAGCCTCGCGGCGCTGCCCAAGGACAAGGTGGCGCGCCTGCCCTACTCGCTCAAGATTCTCCTCGAGAACCTGCTGCGGTTCGAGGACGGCCTCAATGTGAGCCGCGGCGACATCGAGGCGCTTCTCGAGTGGGACCCGGCCGCACGTCCCTCGCACGAGATCGCCTTCACGCCCGCACGCGTCATTCTGCAGGACTTCACGGGGGTGCCCTGCGTCGTGGACCTCGCGGCGATGCGCGAGGCGATCCAGCGCCTCGGCGGTGACCCCCAGCGCGTCAACCCGCTCGCCCCCGCAGAGCTCGTGATCGATCACTCGATACAGGTGGACGAGTACGGCTCGCCGCGAGCGCTTGCCGCCAACACGGCGATCGAGTTCAAACGCAACGTCGAGCGATATGCCTTCCTGCGCTGGGGCCAGCGCGCGTTCGACAACTTCCGGGTCGTGCCGCCGAACACCGGGATCGTGCACCAGGTGAACCTCGAGTACCTGGGGCGCGTCATCTTCGACAATCAGTCAGGCGGCCGCCGGCAGGCCTACCCCGACACGCTGGTCGGCACCGACTCTCACACGACGATGATCAACGGCCTCGGCGTGCTCGGCTGGGGTGTCGGCGGCATCGAGGCCGAGGCGGCGATGCTCGGTCAGCCGATCACGATGCTCATTCCGCAGGTGATCGGCGTGCGCCTGAGCGGCAGCCTGCAACCGGGCGCCACCGCGACCGATCTCGTGCTCACGGTCACGGAGATGCTGCGCAAGCGCGGTGTCGTGGACAAGTTCGTCGAGTACTTCGGCGACGGCCTTGCGGGCCTGCCGCTCGCCGATCGCGCGACGATCGGCAACATGGCCCCCGAGTACGGCAGCACCTGCGGGATCTTTCCAATCGATGACGAGACGGTTCGCTATCTCGAGCTCACTGGTCGCCCGCAGGAGCACATCGAGCTCGTCACCGCCTATGCCAAGGCGCAGGGCCTGTGGCGCCTGCCGGGCGCTGCGCCGCGCTACACCGAGGTCCTCGAGCTCGATCTCGCCACGGTCGAGCCGAGCCTCGCCGGGCCCCGCAGACCGCAGGATCGCGTGCCGCTGCGCGCGGCGCGCAGCGTCTATCGCTCGAGCCAGAAGAAGATGGCCGACGAGCGCGCGCAGAAGAGCAACGGCGCAGCGGCAAGCCGCGCAGCAGGAGCGAGCGGCGCCACCCGCCCCGGCCGCACGCGGCTCTCGCTCGAGGGGCGCGACCTCGAGCTCGCCGACGGCGCCGTCCTGGTCGCCGCCATCACGAGCTGCACCAACACCTCGAATCCTTCGGTGATGATTGGCGCCGGCCTGCTTGCCCGTAACGCCCATAAGGCGGGTCTCACCGCGAAGCCCTGGGTCAAGACAAGCCTCGCGCCGGGCTCCCGGGTGGTGACCGACTACTACCGCAAGGCGGGTCTGCTCGACGAGCTCGCGGCAATCGGCTTCGATCTCGTCGGCTACGGCTGTACGACCTGCATCTGCGCAGGAACTCCGGTGCTTCTGGCCGATGGAACCAGTCGCAGGATCGAGCAGATGCCCCGCCTCGGCGGTTCACGCGTGTTTGGCCCGACGACCGATCGCAGGCTCGGCGTCGCTCAACAAGCCGAGATGATGGTTCAGGGCGAACGCGAGTGTATCTCCCTCGTCCTGCAGGACGGTCGGACCCTCGTGTGCACCCCCGACCATCGGATCCTGCGCGCGGACGGCCAATGGATTCGAGCGGACGAGCTCGCAGTCGGTCGGGATCGAGTCGTGATGGGCCTCGAAGCTCCGATCGACGAGCCAGGAGGGGACGAGACTGGATATGAGCTGCGGGCCGGGGAACTCCGGTTCGCCATGAAAACCGAGTCGGAGCGCGCACGGACGCTCGCATTCGCACGCCTCGTCGGCCACCTCGTCTGCGACGGGTCGATCAGTCGCGCGGGGCAGGGCCGAATGAATGTCGGACAGGCGCTCGACCGCGAAGCGGTCTTGAGCGACATCGAGCGCATCACCGGAAAGCGTCCCCAGGGCAAGCGCTACGATGAGCGCAAGTGGAGCATCGTCCTGCCGAGGGAGCTCACCGCGGCTGTCACTGCGCTTGCGGGCGTTGCCGTCGGACGGCGCATCCACCAGCCACCGACCCTACCGCGGTTCGTCCAGGACGAGCACTGCCCCGTTGCTGTGGTGCGGGAATTTCTCGGAGGTATCTTCGGAGCCGACGGACACGCACCCGTTCTAAAGAGATTGAATGCCGATCCGCGCAGCGCCATTCTCGGTGCGCCCGCCTTCTCCCAGACGGCCAAGCCTGAGCATGTGCCGCAGCTCGAGGAGAACATGCGCACGCTCATCCGGCTCCTGGTGCGGTGCGGGGTGAAGGCTCGCGGCGCGCGAATCGGCTCGTACCTGACCCGGCGCGCGGCATCGAGCTATCCGGCGGCGCGCGACGGTGCCGCACGCCAGGAGGTGCGCCTGCAGCTCACCGAAGGACTGTCGTTCATCGAGCGCGTCGGCTTCCGCTATTGCGTAGACAAGACGCTGCGCGCAAGCGCGGCGGCCGTGTACTGGCGCACCGTGGACACGATCAACCGACAGCGGCTCTGGATGGCGGATCGCCTCGATGATCTTCGTGCAAAGCATTACGCGTTCACGTTCCGGCAAGCTCGCCGGATGGCGGCAGCGGAGTTCACGGCGCGGCAGACGCCGGTGTTCCCGCACTACGCCCTTCTCGAGGGGCACGATCGCTTCACGCGCCTGCCGGCGAGCGACGGTTTGCCCTTCAAACCGCTGCATCGCGAAAGCTGCGGTTTTCCCTCGCCGCTCGAGCTCTTCGAGCAGATAGGAGCCCGAAGCTGGTTTGCTCGCCTCGAGGCTCGCGGGACGGTGGCGGGAACGAAGCGCTATTGCACCGAGAAGGATTCCACAACGCTACCGACCTTCACGCTTCAAGTTATCGACCGGCGTGCAGCCGGCAAGCGGCCCGTCTTCGATATCGCGGTGAACGAGCTCCATGCTTTCGTCGCCGGAGCGGTCTGTGTACACAACTGTATCGGCAACTCCGGCCCGCTGCGGCCCGAGATCTCGGCCGCGGTCAAGGCGGGCGATCTCATCGGCTGCGCGGTGCTCTCCGGGAATCGCAACTTCGAGGGTCGAGTGCATCCGGAAGTGCGGATGAATTTTCTCGCCTCCCCGCCGCTCGTCGTCGCCTATGCGCTCGCGGGTACGCTGGACATCGACCTGGCCACTGATGCGCTCGGCGCCGGTCCCGATGGCAAGTTGATCTACTTGAAGGACATCTGGCCGAGCCCGCAGGAGGTCCAGCAGACCGTCCTCAAGTCGATCGACCCGAAGATGTTCCGCAAGAGCTACGAGAGCGTGTTCCAGGGCGATGAGAACTGGACCGGCATCAAGGTGCCCGAGGGCAAGCTCTACCACTGGAGCGAGGACTCGACGTACGTCAAGGATCCGCCGTACTTCGAGGGCATGAGCATGACGCCTCCCGGGGTCAGCGACATCCGCGGTGCGAGGGTGCTCGCGTTGCTCGGCGACTCCGTGACGACCGACCATATCTCCCCCGCCGGCAATATCGCTCGCACCAGTCCCGCGGCGAAATACCTGATGGACCAGGGTGTGCAGCCGGCGGACTTCAACTCCT
>Ga0335074_10004285_pt1 | contig 19634 bp, 15 predicted proteins | sample Lox_Sample_23_FD_206715 | JGI IMG/M metagenome (GOLD analysis project Ga0335074, IMG submission 206715) | Soil microbial communities from Loxahatchee National Wildlife Refuge, Florida, United States - Lox_Sample_2.3 | ecosystem: Environmental > Terrestrial > Soil > Wetlands | place: USA... | reverse complement strand
TCCTTTAGACGGCTAACCCTACCAGGCTTCTGCCCAGCAGTGTTTATGCTGTTGGCATTTCTAGGCAGTTCCACCTTACCCACGCCGGCCCATGCACAAACAAGCTATGGATCAATTGTCGGAACTGTCAGCGATCCGACCGGAGCGGTTGTGCCTGAGGCACAGGTCTCCTTGAAGAATCTCGGCACGAATGCGACTCTAACGGCAGCCACCAGTTCCGGGGGCACATACAACTTCGTCAACCTGAATCCGGGTTCTTACAGCGTGACTGTCTCGAAATCGGGTTTCGAATCCTTTACTCAGAATGCAGTCGATGTTCAAGTAGGCGGATCGACCCGGGTAAACATTACACTTACGGTAGGGAACGTTGGCGAAACCATCACGGTAAGCGATGCCCCGGCACTGTTGCAGACCGATAGCGCTTCTCTCGGTGGAGTGGTCGAAGGTCAGCAGGTCGTGGAATCCCCGTTAAACGGCCGAAACGTTAATAATTTGCTCGATTTTGTTCCGGGTGTTGTCCCGGGTGGCGGAACCCAGGGCAGCACTATGGCCAACGGCGGCAGCGGCAACTTCCAGGCCGGAGGACAAACGCAGGCGATTGCATATGGGAACTACCAGATTGGGGGAGGATTTAGTGGGCAAAGCATCTACTTCATCGATGGCGTCAAGTCGAATATCGCAGAGAACAACGTCAACACTCTGGTTCCGACGCAGGATGCAGTCCAGGAGTTTCGGGTCCTAACAAACAACGTGAGCGCTGAATTCGGCGGATTTGCCGGCGGTGTCGTTCTAATCTCGACCAAGAGCGGATCAAATGACTTTCATGGAAACGCTTATGAATACTTTCGCAATACCGCTCTCGACGCCAACGACTGGTTCAGCAACCACACCGGCTTAGGTAAATCTCCGCTCCATCAAAACCAATACGGAGCCAACCTGGGCGGACCCATATACAAGAACAAGGCCTTCTTCTTCTTTTCCTGGGAACATGAATCGCTTATCTCAGCGAGTCCAATTAATGCAACCGTGCCGGTTACCGCTGAGTTGAATGGAGATTTTTCAGGAGATCCCCAAATCATTTATGACCCCACCACTCACGCTCCGTTCCCGGGCAATAAAATTCCGCAGCAAAGAATCGACGCCACAGCTCTAAAGATTGTCGAACTCGAGACTCCGAATCAATCGAGGGTACAGCAGAACCCGTTTACAACGAACTTTTTTGCTTCTGCTCCAATTGAGGGTTATCAGGACCAGTACAACGCGCGTGTGGATCTCAACCTCACCGCAAATGATTCGATATTCGCTCGCTATACCTTCTGGAACCCGCATAACGGACCGAGCGACCCATTCGGTACGAAGACCGGCGCAGGTCCCACTGGAAACTATACGCAAGAAGGTGCTCTCGGGGAGAACCACACCTTCAATCCAACCACTATTGCGGAGATACGCCTGTCCTATCTGGAGAACTACAACTTCCAGTATCCGCTAAGCGATGGCTTCGACATGTCGTCAATCAGTCCGAACTATGGCACGATCCAGGCTCAAAGTGTGAATCACGAGGGGCTGCTTCCAGGTTTGGGCATTCAGGGATATGGCATCGGGGCTGAACTCTCACAACTCTATTGGAACAACAACGTGTGGGGCGTTACCGGTAGCGTTACGAAGATCCTTGGAAAACATACGATCAAGACAGGTGGTCAGTGGTGGCAGGTGTTGTGGGAGAACTACGGAAATAGCCAGGGCCTTGGCTTGAATTCCACCACCTTTTATACAGCTGCCAATGCAAGCGATACGGTAGATGGGAATGGTTTAGCCTCATTCCTGCTCGGCATTCCGTCGAGCGTCGGTATCAGTTCCGTGGGAACCTGGCATGCGTTTCTGCACAGCTATGGCTTTTATGTCACCGATACGTTTCAGGCGACACCCAAACTAACGCTGACCGGCGGTCTGCGCTGGGAACAGCCCGGAGCATATTCCGAAGAACAGAATCTAGACTCGATTCTGCAACCCGATGCCCCTGTTTCGATAGGTGACGTGAGTTCGATCACAAACCCTGTTACGGGGGCGAATGTGCCCCTGACCGGACGACTGGCCTTCGTCGCCAGTCCGGAATATTCTTCCCGCAGAGAAGAGGCGCTCCACTGGCTGCTCTTCTCTCCACGTTTTGGCTTCGCCTACCGTATTACCCCGAAGACCGTTCTTCGCGGTGGCTATGGGCTATCCTATCTGCCGGCAGAGTTGACCGCCGACTCGCCGAGCGCCAGCCCTATCAATTCTGCTTTCACCGGTATCAGCAACACGGTCGGGCAAACACTATTAACGACAGTGGACGATCCGTTGCCGAATGGCATCAATTTACCGACTGGCCGAACGCAGGCGGGCCTGGATACGGCACTCGGAAATGGCGCCTCAGGTCGCATTCCGGAGCAAGCTTACGGTTACGCTCAACAGTGGAATCTTGCTGTAGAGCAAGCCCTCGACAGCAAAAGCACTGTCACGGTTGCTTATGCCGGCGCGAAGGGAACGCATCTTGTAATTTCCAATGGCTTCACCGGTACGGGATTAAATTTGAATCAGTTGCCTGATAGTTATCATTCGCTGGGTTCCGCGCTCCTTACGCAGGTTGCGAATCCTTTCTACGGAGTTCTTCCTGCGGGGACAACATTTGGCGCTCCCACAATCGCACAGGGATATCTGCTGTCCCCTCATCCGCAATATCAAGGCATGAGTCAAGTCGTGCCTCGATATGGCTATTCCTCATACAACGCGCTCCAGGTCACGTACAGCCGCCACTTCAGCCATAACGGAATTCTGCAGGCCGCATATACCTGGGGTAAGCTGCTGAGCAATACCGACAACACGAGTTCCTTCCAGGACGGGCAAGGAGGCTATGGAGTTGTTCAGGACAATAACAATTTGAGACCGGAGTATTCCCTCAGCCTTCAGGATCTTCCCAACAACCTGGTTATCAATTACGGTCTTGACCTGCCTTTCGGCCGGGGAGAGACATACCTCTCAAATGTTGGTCGTGTCACCAACGCCTTCGTCGGCGGCTGGCGTGTGAATGGGATCACGATCTACCGCAGCGGTATCCCGATCGCCCTTCAAGCGGCGGGCAACGGGCTCAGCCAGTTCGGTTCTGGCCCCATCCGTCCAAATTACACTGCCGGTTGCCAACGAAAACTCTCCGGAGATCCGCACAGTAGCAGCAGAGCGGCAGAATGGTTCAACACGTCTTGCTTTACTCAACCAGGTGCATACGACTTCGGCGACGAAGGCCGAGTTGACCCAATCATGAGGTCGGAGTCAGAAGGCAACTGGGATTTCGCAATTAACAAAATCTTTCCCATCAAGGAGCGTGTAAAGATGACGTTCAGCACTCAGATCTTTGATCTCTTCAATCACGCGCAGTTTGCCATTCCAAATAGCAATCTATCGTCACCCGGTTTTGGCCGAGTAGGGCAGCAATCGAATCTGCCTCGCACAATTCAATTTGCGTTGCGAGTCAGTTTCTAGGCGGGCTCACTCGGCCATATCCACGGGCACTTCCATCGCGGGCCCGGGGTCCCACCCGGCCCCGCCCTAACTCCATCGATTCGACGTATGCTCCGTTTCTCGAGGGCTAGTCCGGTTTCATATAGGCTGAATCTTGGAAGGTGCCCCACCTATTGTTCCTTCTGCGAATGGGGTTGGGGATCACAAGAAATGCACGAAGGAGTGATATGCAAATCGGGGTGAGTGCGTTTGCTTGGACCGCTGATTTTGGCGGTTCCCATCTCGATCTTCTGCCACAGCTTCGCGACCACGGGCTGAATGCTTTCGAGATACCGATGTTCGAGCCTGTTAAGCTGCCAGCCGCGAAGATAAGGCGCGCGATGGACACCAACGGTCTTGCGTGCAGCGTCTGCGCCATCCTGCCGCCTGGAATTAACCCCATCAGCGCGGAATCCGATGTGAGGAAGAAATCCGTCGCTCACTTGGTGAAATGCTTGGATGTAGCAGCCGAAATGGGCGCCACGCTTATCGGCGGACCGGTATATGCTCCAATCGGTTATTTTTCCGGTCAACGTCGAAGCACGGAAGAGTGGAAGTGGGCTATTGACGCATTTCACCAACTCACTTCTACTCTTGACGCCTACAAACTCGATCTGTCCATCGAACCTGTAAACCGATCCGAAACCTACTTTTTGACGACAGCTCACGATGCGACAGCGCTCTGTGATGCTATCGATCATCCTCGCATCGGAGTGACCATCGACACATTTCACGCGAACATCGAAGAAAAGATCCTATCGCACGCGATCCGCGCCACGGGCAGCCGTTTGAAGCATCTTCACGCAAGCGAAAATGATCGAGGCCTCTTGGGTTCGGGCCATATCGACTTTGAGGCAGTCATTAACGCTCTTCGCAAGATGGGGTATACAGGCTGCCTTATGATCGAGGGTTTCGGCTACTCCCCGGATGAAGTAACGGCGCCTGGGGCAATGTGGGCGGATGTCGAGGTTTCGCCAGAAGATATCGCGTTTGAAGGAGCGCGATATCTTCAGAAACTCCTTGGATCGTTCCCGTCGCGCAGGGCGTGATTATTACGAAAACTGCCGATCTGATGCTTCTGAAATCTGCCACCGCAGCGTTTTTTGTTCGTGGAAGTCTCATTGCGCCATCCGATAACCGAAGCTCGCCTTGGTAGGTGGCCTATTGACCAAGTACGCGGGGAATATAAAAGTGAAAAAATGCGTCTGGGTCAGAATGCAGACACGCTTGCACATTGGGCAGGCCCGGAGCGATCCGCGTATAACCCTTGTCATCAACGATCAAGTGCAAAGGCTGACCGGGCATAGGCTGGGGTCGATAGAAAATGCCACCGCCATAGGATCGAACAAGGTTGGCGTCGTACGCCCCCATTGGTAGTAAAGGATTAAGAGTTGGTCGGTGAGCGGCGAGTCATGGCGGAAGAGAATGTTCCGCTTCACCTCGTCGAACTTCAACTGTGTCGCATCAAGAGGCATCATGTAGATTGGAACGCCCTATGCCAGCAGCTTACGGGCACCTACGATGTCCTGGAGGATGTTCCACTCAGGATCTGGGCCGTGGGGTGGGGTGTAACCCAGATCACCTCCTCCCAGATAGACAGAGCCTCCCATCATCACCACTCTCTTGACTTTGTGAAAGGTCTCAGCGTCCTTGTCGATCATTGCTCCGATGTTCGTGCACGGGCCGATGGAGATGAGCGTATCCTTTCCAGGATTCTCGCCGGGTGTTGGATACAACGGCTGCGGGAGATGCATTCAACGGCGCATTCGCTGTTGCATTGATGCGCAGATTCAGTCCTGAGAGAGGAGCCCGTTTTGCGAATGCCGCCGCCGCAATATCGGTGACCCGGTCTGGCGCGCAGCCTTCGCTCGCAACACTGTCGGAGGTGGAAGCGATGCTGCATTCCATTGCCACGAATCACAACTGATCGCCTCGTCGGTGGCTGCGTCAGATCATCGCACCGGGGTCAATCGATAATCGTGTTTGCTGAGGGTTGTTTTCCGGATGCTACTCAAGGGTCGCCTTTCAACAGAAATGCCCTCCGCGATAGCTTGCGGGTTCCTGCGTAATTTCGGCTCTAAGACCAGATCTCGAGGTTCCTGCTTTCGTAGCCGTAGCCCGTGTGCGGTACCGCTCTTGGTAGCGGGTGTCAATCCACAGCCACAATATCTAGTACTTTAGCTTCAAATTTGGTAACCCCGGCTTCAATTGTGGGAATTTGCCTGTGGAGAATTCGCCTAGAGCCGGTGCCGCCAGCGTGGGCGACAATCAAAGGCTAGCGCGCCTTAGTGCGGGGGACAAGGCCCTAAACGGGTGCAACTCTGTGGATGGATGTGGGAGATATGGAGAATCATGCGCCCGCGTGGGTGGTCTCAAGTTTACCAATCGCGGTACGGAATCCAGCTGCCTACGACTACGGTCTGGTCGTCCAGCCTCTTCTTAATTGCTGCAATCGTCTCTGCTTGGTGAGGACTCGGCCCAACAATGATTTTGCGTATCAACGGCCAAATTGGTTTCCCGCGCCCCAAGTCGAATCGCACACAAGGAACCACCATCGACTTGCGCGTTCTGAATAGAACGGAATCCTTTGGCACATCGAATATGGCGACTTTCCACTCACGCTCCTCATCGAACGCCTTGTGCTTCAGACTCGATGAAGAGAGCGAGATCCTGCGGCTAAATGTCTCTTCTTGGCTAAAGCGAGTCTCGTGTTCTGTGGGATTGGGGTTGTTTAAAAATGCGTCGATGATCGCGCTGGAGCGCTCATCTCCAGATGGTTCGATGTACTTGACATCATTGAGAAACGCCAAGCCCATCGGAAGTGGTTGATTGTGAGAGATGGCAGTGGTAAAGGCTGAACATCTCTTTTTCAGTTGCCCGTTGTCGAAACCTATTGCAACACCACCGCTCCCTCCATAGCCTCTCCACTGGCTTAGACGATCACCGCCGTCCTTTGAAAAGCAAAGCAGATAAATGTCCAAAACCCATGGTGAACTGGCGAGCGATTGGAACTGTAGGAGCCGAGCACGTTCATTCTCGTCAGCAGCATCGAGCCGAGCTTTAATCCGTGCTCGAACGTGGTCCCACATCAAACGCTGTTCCGATGTGTCGTTCAAATAGCGAATGTGACTGGCCCACAATTCACCCTTGTCGACTATGCTGAGAAACGATTCTAGCGCAGTGTAGTGATACAGCAGATCATCGTCGGATACCATCACACCGCCTTAGCTCATGCTCAACTTCCAACCACTCTTTTCAAGATCATGTTCGCCAGCGCCACGCTATCAGAGACCGTGCTCAATAGTCGTGGACTTGGCGTCGAGATGTCCTCGCGTGCAAGCCTGACAGCAGCAATGATGGCAGCGGCGATCAACGAGCGTCGAGAGAAAACGATCCTGTGTTCTACGTTCGTCCTGCTCGCGTGCGATGGCGCGGCGCATCTCGCCCATGTGAACAAGGTAGGCGAATATCAAGGGCGAATTGTACGCCGTTGAACGGCTTGCGCTCTTAAGCTTTTATTGTAAGTGATTGATAACAAAGGTTATGGCGGAGAGAGGGGGATTCGAACCCCCGATAGAGCTTTTGACCCTATAACGGTTTAGCAAACCGCCGCCTTCAGCCACTCGGCCATCTCTCCGGCTGTCTTCAGCAAGTATATAGGATCGGAGCATTTTTCCAGCCCCCTTCAAGAGTTCTGTCTCTGTGGATACATCCCTGGGAATTGGTAGAGCCTCTTAAAGTTGCCAGCGGCCCTTGCTTCCGCGTTCTGCATCCTAGGTTAGGAGGCCACGCCGCGAACCCGTGCACGCCGCGCTCCGAGGCCACGGTAAGCAAATTCAGACACGAAGGTTCTCCAATGACAAGCAACAGCGACTGGAACAGCGAATCAAGCGGCACGGTGGTTGCCTACTTTTCAAACGGCGAAGATGCTCAGAACGCCATCAACGAACTTGTGGATGAGGGAATTTCTATCAGCGAAATCGGAGCAGCATTTCACGGCAGCGCCACTGCGCCCGCAGGCACTATCGGCTCACCGAGCCGCCCCGTCCACGACGAGGTCTCAAACGTCGGATCCACCGCTTCCGGTGCTGGCGTCTCCGGTGCAGAATCCGATACCAGTGGAGTGACCCCCGCAGGCCTGTCGACCGGATCAGGCACAGGTTTTGCCGGCGCAAGCCGCCCCGGTCCGATCCCCGGATCCGAAATCCCCGACAGTCTTCCGCACGAGATTCCCAGCACACTTCGCTCCGCCAGCACAGCGCCGCTTTCCGAGAGCACCGGAATGGGCATCGCTTCCACACCCGCGACCGCAGTCCCTGCACATCATGAGAGCCGCGCTTACGAGAGCGCATCATGGTGGGACAAGTTGAAGCATCTGTTCTCGGGAGAGTCCGGCGCCGACACCTCAGTACGCCGTGCTCCAGTCTCCGAAGCGGGCAACAGAAAATTTGGCACTGGCGAAGGCGAGCTCGGAATTGTCACCGACTACGACTATCCGTACTCAACCGCCGCTTTCGAAAGCTCGTTCACCGGAATGGGGATCTCGCAGGAACGATCCCGCCGCTTTGCTACGGAGATTCGCCGCGGAGGCGCCATCGTTACAGTCAATGCTGGCTCGAACATTGCCCAGGCTGAGCGCATTCTTGAACGCAACCATGGCACGATCCGCTATGAATCGGCCGGCGTTGTGGACGAAGCCTGGGAAACGGCGCCAGACTCCACGCGCGTTCAGCTATTCGGCCGTGTGCAGCGCGTTTATCCCAGCTATGTCGGCTCGGACACGCCGCGCACCCGCAAAGCGTCGTAGAAACTCTGCGTTTAAGCCCCGTCGAACACGGCGGGGCTTTCTGCTGTTCGGCCGTGATTTTTTCTGTAGACGTTCTCAGATCGCGTTAATCTAAAAAACTGGAGATTACTGAGGTCAAACGTCTACTAAAGCCCGCCGCAAAAGCAGCGAAGTCACCGCGCACTTTGCGTCTCCTTCCACTCGCCGCTGCTACTTACTTCATGGTTTCCGGAGGGCCTTACGGAATCGAAGATATTTTCGGGGGAGCCGGCTACATCAAGGCTCTCGCTATCCTGCTCTTTCTCCCTTTCGTCTGGAGCTTTCCCTCGGCGCTCATGATCGGTGAGTTGGCCAGTGCCATCCCCGACGAAGGCGGCTTCTATGTTTGGGTGCGGCGCGCTCTCGGACCGTTCTGGGGATACCAGGAAGCGTGGCTCTCGCTGACAGCCAGCATCTTCGACATGGCCATCTACCCGACCATCTTCGTGCTTTATCTGGGTAAGCTGTTTCCGGCATGGACAGCAGGTTCACGAGGTACCTTCTGGGAGCTGGCACTCATCGCGATCTGTTGCCTGTGGAACCTGCGCGGAGCGCCAGCCGTGGGCGAAGGGTCGATTGCCCTCTTCGTCATACTGCTCGCACCCTTCGCGGTTCTGGTTGGCGCTGCGGTGTGGCACGGCTGGCATCTGCACACCAACACCGTTTGGACATCGGCTAAGACAGGCAGCGAAGGGCTCTCGACGGCCATCCTTGTCGCGCTGTGGAACTACATGGGTTGGGACAACGCGTCGACAGTCGCCAAGGAAGTCGAAAATCCGCAGAAGAATTATCCCCGCGCCATGCTGCTGAGCGCCGTTGTCGTAGCCGTGAGCTACGTAATCCCGCTTGCAGCCATTGGCTTCGCCGGCGTGGCGATCGCGCAGTTTACTACCGGATCCTGGACCGATGCCGCGACTGCTCTCGCCGGTCCGTGGCTCGGAATCGCCATCGTTCTCGGCGGCACGATCACCGGGCTCGGCATGTTTAACGCGCTGATGATGAGCTATGCGCGAGTGCCAATGGTGATGGCCGAGGACGGTCTGCTTCCATCATTCATAGCCCGCCGCAATCGCCATGGAGTGCCTTGGGTAGCGCTGCTGGTCTGCGCGAGTGCCTGGGCTTTGGCTTTGCAGTTCAGCTTCGAGCGGCTCATCTCCATTGACCTGATGCTCTACGGTGCGAGCCTCATCCTGGAGTTTGTTGCGCTCGTGGTGCTGCGTTTTCGGGAGCCGAACCTTGAACGGCCATTCCGCGTGGGAAATCTTGCCATGGCCATCGCCATCGGCGTGGTGCCTACGGCGCTTATTGTTTACGCGGCTTTTGCGGCACGCGACGAACGCATGGCCCACATGCCTGCCGTGCTCTTTGGGTTGATCATCGCGATCGCCGGCCCGATCTTCTACAAGATTTCGCGAACTGTCTGGTCGGGACGCCCGCTGCATAAGGAACTGCAGCCTGCTTCATCCGGCGACTAAATTCCTCGCCGCCTTATTATCTTTGAAATTATTCGCCGACCATGCCACGCGATCCCGCGCGTAGGCCGCGTCATGCCAGCCGTGAACCTCCACGCGCTTGCCTTCAAGGTCCTTGTAAATCGAGAAGAAGTGCGTAATCTCTTTCAGCATGTGCGGATAAATCTCGGAATAGTTCCACACATCGGTATAGCGGGGATTGTTCTTGCCGACCGCCAGTACCTTCTCGTCCAGCACGCCCTGGTCGAGCATCTCCAGCAGCCCGATCGGCCGCACCTGCATCACGCAGCCGGGAAAGCTCGGCGCATCCACCAGCACCAGCACATCGAGCGGATCTCCGTCGTCGCTCAGCGTCGACGGGATGAATCCATAGTCTCCCGGGTAGTGCACTGGCGAGTAGAGGTTCCGGTCCAGCCGGAAGACGTGCAGCTGCTTGTCGTACTCATATTTGTTGATGCCCTCGAGCGGAATCTCGATAACAGCGTTTACGACTTCGGGCATCTTGTCGCCGATCGGCAACTCCAGATAATTGACCATGTGACCTCCAGTGTACGCAATTTGTTGCAAAATTGGCGCAATACCAACCAGTGGCACAGAAAGCTGCGGGCACCCAATGGCGCGTCTCGCTGGACGCGAAGTCCTTTATAATCGGGCACGATGAAGGCTCATGTCTACGTAATCCTCAAGCAAACCGTCCTCGATCCCCAGGGGCAGGCCATCCATAATGCACTCAAGAAGATGCAATATCAGGGGATTGAAGACATCCGCCAAGGCAAATATTTCGTAATAAAGCTCGACACTCAACTCGATGCCGCCGCCGCCCGCGCCGAAGTGGAGCGCATCGCCCGTGACGTGCTCACCAATCCCGTCATCGAGGAGTTTACTTTTCACCTCGAAGAATAGCGAGTACACAACAGGGCAGGTGAAAATGCGCGTACTTTTCACGCAGAGAATGGCGGGTACGAATTCCCAGTCGTCAGCAGAGTTTCAATTAACTAACGGACGCTCTATTTTTGCGGCGGCCGCGGGTCAAGACCTGCGGCCTGGCGAAGTTTCTCATAGCCAGGGTAGGTGAAATTCGGGTCAACCTGCTTCTTGAATATCTCGGTAGCGGCTACCGCTTCTCCTTCGAGGCCATAAGGGTTCGTCTGGTAAATGCCATTCATGGATGCCGCTGTCGCGATCGATGTATTGCGGACGCCCTTGACAGTCGTTATCTCCCATCCCATGCTCAGCGCATTCGCATTTCGCCCATTGGATACAGCGGAACTCATTTCTGTCAGACCCATCTTCAGGCCTTTCTTTCCTGCCCCTTCTCCATATCCGCCTCCCTCATAACCCAAGTCGGCGAATTTGCTCCCGTCGCGGCTGATCTCGATATGGCCTTTCCGCCACGCGACAAGATCATTGTTGAATTTGGAATCGTCATCGAAGCGCACGACGGGAATATGACCATCTTCTTCCCAGGAAGCTTTCCCTGAAAAAACGACGCTTGCTGCAACGGCGGAAGCACTAGGCTGTGCCGGAGGCTGGGGAACGCCGGCAGGCTGCTGTGCTGCTGAAGGAGCAATGGAGTTTACTCCAGTGAAATCGCCCGCGGGCCGGTCTGTGACGACCGCGAAGAAGCCGCTCTTTTCCGCAGGGCTGATCTGGTACTTGTTGTTCATGATCAGGCCGACCCCAGCGAATTTTGTTGGGTCGGAGTTGGAAATCCTGAATATCTGACCCGTCCCGCTGACACCCAATGCGGGCTTGTAGTAGTAGGTATCTCCGTTCGCCTCACCCATTATTTTCGATTGGCTGACGATCTCCGATTGCACCTGGGCTGCGGTGGCTGTCATGTAAGGCGGTTTGGCGCTTTGTGCGCGCGTGGTAACCGGAACGAAAATCGTGAGGGCAGTGATTGCGGCGATCAAGACGGAATCGCGATTCGGGCGTCTGTACGCGTCGGACATATCTCTCCCGAGCAACATATTGTGTAGGTTGTTCAGATGAAAACGGGGCCGGAAACTGCGAGACAGTATATGTCCCCCCAAAAAAAACGAAAGCAAGTCAGAAGAGTTACGATGAGGCGATTTCATTCGCCTCGGCTTAGAGGCAGGGCGACCCTGAACCCCAAGCCTCTCCTGTAGTCTAGGATTATGTGTGGAATCGTCGGCTATGTCGGCAGCAAGCAGGTCGTCCCCCTCATCATTGAAGGTCTCCGCCGCCTCGAATATCGTGGCTATGACTCGGCGGGTATCGCCGTAGCCGGCAATGGCGCGGGTCTCGAACTGCGTCGCGCCCCCGGTAAGCTGCGCAATCTTGAAGAGGTGATTCGCGAGCGACCTCTCAGCGGAACCTACGGCGTAGGCCACACGCGCTGGGCGACCCACGGCCGACCGACCGAAGAGAATGCCCATCCTCATCGCGACTGCAGCGGACGCATCGTCGTCGTCCACAACGGCATCGTCGAGAACTACCTCGCGCTCAAGCACGAGCTGGCCCTCGAAGGTCACAAATTCGTAACTGAAACAGATACGGAAATCATAGCTCACCTCATCGAGCAGGAGATCGCGTCCGCAGCCGACACCGGCAAGACCATGCCGCTCGAAGAAGCCGTCCGCCGCGCAGCGCGCCGTCTCACCGGAGCCTATGCCATCAGCGTCATCTCCGCCGATGAGCCAGACAAAATAGTGTCCGCGCGCAACGGTCCGCCGGTGGTCATCGGCATCGGAGACGGTGAATACTTCGTCGCCTCAGACGTACCGGGCATACTCCATCACACGCGCGATCTTTATTTCCTCGCTGATGGCGATGTCGCCGTCCTGACTCCTTCGGGAGTCGACCTCACCAACCTCGATGGCAACCGCATCGAACGTCCAGTCCAGCGCATCACATGGGACCCCATTCAGGCGGAGAAGGGCGGCTACAAGCATTTCATGCTCAAGGAGATCTTCGAGCAGCCGCGCGCCATCCGCGACACCACGCTGGGTCGCATCTCGCTCGACACCGGCAAGGTGTTTCTGAGCGAGATGAAAATCTCCGACGAAGAATTCCGCCGGGCGACACGCATCAACATCGCTGCTTGCGGAACCAGCTGGCACGCCGCTACAGCAGGGAAGTTCATGATCGAGCGCCTGGCTCGCCTGCCGGTCGAGGTCGACTACGCCAGCGAATACCGCTACCGTGATCCAATCGCCGATTCCGCCGCACTCGGCCTCCTCATCACTCAGTCTGGGGAGACCGCCGACACGATCGCCGCGCAGCGCGAGATGATCGCCAAGGGATCGAAGACGATCGCCATCTGTAACGTTGTCGGTGCCATGATCGCTCGCGAAGCTCACGGAACCATCTACACCCACGCCGGCCCGGAGATCGGCGTCGCCTCCACCAAGGCATTCACCGCGCAGCTCGTCGCACTCTTCCTCTTCGCTCTTCATCTCGCGCAAAGGCGAGGAACCGTCAATGACGACCAGAGCCATGGCCTGGTTGAGTCGTTGAGCCTTCTGCCCGGCAAGGTCGAGGAAGCGCTGCGAATCGCCGACTCTGTTTGCGAGGAGATCGCCAAGCTCTACTCCAACGCCCGCGACTTCCTCTACCTCGGGCGCGGCATCCATTACCCCATCGCCCTCGAGGGCGCACTCAAGCTCAAGGAAATTTCCTATATCCACGCTGAGGGCTACCCTGCTGGCGAGATGAAGCACGGCCCCAACGCCCTGATCGACGAGACACTCCCCGTCGTCGTTCTTGCAACGAAGGACGAGAGCAACCGCGACTCAGTGCTGCGTTATGAAAAGACGCTCTCGAACATTCAGGAAGTTACCGCGCGCTCTGGCAAGGTGATCGCCGTGGCCATCGAGGGCGACGACCACATCAGGCAGCTTGTCGACCACGTCCTCTACGTGCCCTCTGCGTCCGAACTGCTGCTTCCCGTGCTCGACGTGATCCCATTGCAGTTGCTGGCCTACCACATTGCTGTCCGTCGCGGTTGCGACGTTGACCAACCACGGAACCTGGCTAAGTCGGTAACAGTGGAATAGGCCGCAGGCTTAGTAAACATCTGTCTGATAACGTTTCGCCTTCTTCATGCCGGCGAGATACTCCTGTGCTTCATCCGGAGTGCAGTTCTGTCCGTTGGCAATGGCGTCGAGAAGCGCAGTCTCCACATCCTTCGCCATGCGATTCGCATCACCGCACACATACACATGCGCTCCGCGCTCCAGCCAACGGAATAGCTCGGCATCGTTCTCCCGCATACGATCCTGCACGTAGATTTTGTGTGCCTGATCGCGAGAAAAGGCCGTATCGAAGCGCGTCAGAATCCCTTCCTTGAACATCGCTTCCAGGTCTTCTTGATAAAGAAAATCTGAGGCGCGGCGTTGCTCGCCGAAGAAAAGCCAGTTCTCACCCTTGTGACCATACGCCTTGCGATGCTGTAAAAACGCGCGGAACGGTGCGATGCCCGTGCCCGGTCCGATCATGATTACCGGCGTGTCCGTGTTTTCCGGAAGCCGGAAGTTGTTGTTCGAATGCAGAAAGATCGGCATCGTAGAACCTTCCGGCGCGCGTTCTCCCAGATGTCCTGAACAAAGCCCCTGACGGTTGCGTTGATGGCTCGTGTAGTAAACGACCCGGACGATTGTGTGCACGGCATCTCCCACCACGGCTTGCGATGACGCAATCGAATACATGCGCGGAGTAAGCCGCGCCAGCACCGTAAACAACTGTTGTGGCTGTGTAATTCCGCCCGGATATTCCGTAATCAGATCGATGAACTCGCGACCCCAGATGTACTCTTCCGCCAGAGAGCGGTTATCCGGCAAGCCCAGCGATTTCAGCGCAGCGAGTCCCGGCACCGACTCCGGCGCGATCTTCGCGTAAGCATTCACAGCGCTGCGAGTCAGCTTGCCGATAGCCAGACGAGTACGCACCGCTTCCTCAAGACTGATCTCGACCTTGTAGTGATCAAGTACGCGCTCTTCACCCTTGAAATGTAACTGCGCCAGCACCTCGGCTACCTCAGAGGGGCGATTCTCAGGCACGATGCCAACAGCATCGCCAGGCGTATATTCCATTCCCGGCTCCAGCTCGAGTTCGATATGGCGGGTTTCTTTTTCTGAGCCTTCCAGAGTCATCAATACGTTGACGAGCATGCGCGAGATGTATGGATTATTCCGGGTATATTTCTGCGGCTGTGCGCTCATATGGCCGTTCGGGAACTCCAGAGTCTTGTCAGGTCGAGTATATCTGCAAGGCTCCCGGAATCTCGGTGGTTTTCGGCACAACTTGGAAGAAGGAGCTTGCAAAGTATCGTTTAGTTTGAGGCATCCTTCGCTTGATTGCCGAGCCATGAGGCACAGGCGATAATTTTGAAAAGGGAAGAGCTCAAACCTTGGACAGACAGCTCCTTAGAGGCCGGCTTCAGCAAAAGTTACTGCTCTCCGAACCGGCGCAATGCTACCACCTCGAATTCGTTGTCGACGAGCTATCGCATTTCGACTTCGTACCCGGCCAATTCATATCCTGCGTCGCAGCCGATGACCGGGGAAAGGCGCAGACTCGTGCCTACTCGATCGCATCCGCGCCACGCGCAAACATGCTCGACCTGTGTGTCAATCGTGTGGAGGGTGGTTTCTTTTCGAATTTCCTGTGCGATCTGCAAGCCGGCCAGACCGTCCAATTTCACGGACCGCACGGTTTCTTTACGCTGCGCCAGCCGCTCACCGACAGCGTCTTCATCGCCACCGGAACCGGAATCGCGCCCATCCTCGCCTTCGTTCAATACCTCTTTCCCGAAAATGGAGAAGACCGCAGCGGCGGGCGCAAGATCTGGCTCGTCTATGGCACACGGCACGAAACCGAGATCTATTACCAGAAGTATTTTGAGAAGGTCGCCGCCGAGCGCCACAACTTCCAATATCTCGCTTCGCTCAGCCGTCCGCAGGAAGGCTGGGAGGGTCTGCATGGCTACGTGCAGGATCACGTCTCCCGCCTTCTCGATGACCGTGATGCGCGCAATCCCATCGCACCCGTTCCCACTGCCGCCGAGGGAAGAGGCTTCGACATCCACGCCTACATCTGCGGCCTGAACAACATGGTCTCCGCTAATCGCGATCGCCTCAAGGCACGCGGATGGGATCGTAGGCAGATCATCTTCGAACGATACGATTAGGCTCGCACGGCGCAATTACGAGCCTGAGCCAGGACTCACCTGCCCGGGAATGGCGAGCGCCGCGCCGGTCTCCTCGAGGATCTTCAGCACGCCAAGGTAAATTCTCTCCTGCGCCTCAAAACAGGTGTTCCCATCCATCGGCGGAAGCAGCAGGTATGCCCAGATTTCCATCTGCAGCCCCATGGCATTGAGATCGATGAGTCGCACGCGTGCGCTGCTCTTTTCTACTTCTTTCGTCTCCTGCAGCAGCCGGTCGATCCTCGCCCGCACCTCTGCCACCTCCTCGGAGGTCATCTCGTGGCGCAGGTTGAAAGTCTGGTGCAGCCAGAACTTGTCGCGCAGAGAGAAGTTCTGAATGCTCAGCTGCGCCACCTTGGAGTTGGGGAGAGAAACCACGCAGCGGTCGAAAGTGCGTAGCTTCAACGAACTCAGCCCGATGTCCTCCACTGTACCCATGTCGTCGCCAATCTTGCACAGGTCGCCCACCCGCAGCGCCTTCTGGCCGACGATGGTGATCCCCCCGAAGAAATTCTCGAGCGTCTTTTGTGCGCCCAGTGCCAGGGCGATTCCGCCGATGCCCAGACCGGCCAACAACGCGCTTACGTTCACACCAGCGCGGCTCAACAAGGCGACGCAGGCAAACAGCACCGCGGCTATCTTGAAGACCCGTACCGCTACGGCGACAAAGGTTGCGCGCGCCACTGCTGTGCTCGATTGACCTTGGCTCACATAGGCCGCGACCAGGTCACTCACACGAATCAATAACCAGGTGATGCCCGCCACCAACAGGACAACTGCGCCTTCGTTCCAGAATTGCCGTGCGAGCACCGTGAGTGAGTAACGGGAAAAGAAACGCACTATTGCCGCAAGCAGAAGGAGGAAAATCGGCAGGCGAAGTTTGCGAATGACTCTCTCGCCGCTCACCGGCAGCACTCTTCCCAGCGCACGCGCCAGCAGCCACTGCAACAGTCGAGACAGTGCTGCCGCGATAACGAGAATCACCACGACGGAAACGGCGAACGTCATCCAACGCCAGATCGGCACGGAAAACACGCGCGTTTCCACCATCCACCGGGGGAGCTTCTTTTCCAGACCCGAACCGCGCATCTCGCCGCTCAGCTTTGGAATCCCCGCGAGCGTATCAGAAGAGAAGAGCCAGACCGGCTGCTGCCCCCGGCGCTGTACCCGTTCCACCACAATGTCCAGGCTGCCTCGATCGGTCTTCACCGTCCCGACCAATTCGCGGGTGGCTTGCAGGTTTTCGGCCTGGTTTCCCTCTGCCTCGCGGGAAACGCTGTCTAGATTCTCGGTCAGCCCCATGTCGAGCACGGCCTGCAGTTGCCTGGCCATTTGCTCGGCCTCCGCAGGAGGCTTCCTAACATCAAGATATTGTGCAGCGCGCGCATAGTCCTCCTTTTGCGCTGCCCTTAGAAAGCCGACGACGCACCCGTGCGGTGTCGACCTTCCCAGCGGATCAGGCGGGACTGGTGGAGGTGACGGAGTTGCGGTCTGCTGCGTGCCTGGAGTCAGCGAATTGGCGGCATTCTTCGCTGCGGGAATTGCCTGGGCGCGCACTCTCGATGCGCAGAAAGAGATGGCCACCAGAAGGGCGCAGCAGCAGATCATCTCCCGCCGTTTTGTGATCGGTGCCGTAGAGACCTCCACGCCGCATCGCAACGTCTGCGCCCCTACTCTACCGCAAATTCATCCGGCCTGAACCTGTGCTTCGCCGAGCTTCTTGATTCCATGTAATACCGAATCGTCTCCGTCGAGTGAATGCTTATACCGCTTCTCTCCATCTTCAACTTTGGAAAAGTCGCCCTGTGTAATCTCCAGGATCGATTTCCCCGGGCCGTCCTGTCTGAGCCCGTACTTCATGCTGAGATAGTTCGAAGGCACATCCGCAACCTCTGAGTTCGGATCGAAGATCGTGTACTCCAGTGCATTCGGCGGCTCGAATCTGACTACATGGCCCTTCACATAGACCACTCCATCCGCCGCGCCTCTCCACAGCAGCGTCGAGCCGGGCGTCCAGTCCGTTTCGGCATTACAGCCGAACATGTACTGCCGGGTGAACTCCGAATCGGTGAGGATCTTCCAGAGAGTTTCGACGGGAGCGTCCACATCGATCGATTTGCGAATCAGTAATTCGGTCATAAAGCTTCTCCTCAAGGAAAATATAAGTAGCACCCTCACCGCGATGATTGGAAAAACGCGACACCAGCCCGATGCAACATCCGGAGCCAGCCCTGAGGCAGTGAGGGAACAGGTCTTTGACCCGGCCGCGGGACCCGCTCGTGGCGTCCTCCAATCTCAGCCGTCTGCCGGACAGTTCCGCCATGTACGACGCAGCCCCGCACCGGAGCTTGCACACTGCATCGCCCACTACTGGTTCGTGAGCTGGGATCTCCGCGGCCTCGAGCCTCACACTGCCGAAACGATTCCGCACCCCAACGTTCATGCCATCTTCGAACCGGTGGGCTCGACCGTCGCCGGTGTCCAGACCGCGAAATTCAGCCGCCGCTTGGAGGGTCGCTCGCACGCCTTCGGCATCAAATTCACACCCGGCGGCTTTCGCGCATTTCTCAATGCGCCTGTTTCATCACTCGCCGATCGAACCGTTCCCATTCGCGAAGTCTTTGGCAGCGAGATCGAAGCTCTCGAAACAGTCCTCGCCACCTCCGACGACGAAAAACTCTCGATCGCAGCGGCCAACGACTTCTTCTCCGCGCGCGTCTCCCCGGTCGATGAGTCGGCCGTACTGGCAGCCGAGATGGTCAATCGCATCTTTTCCGAGCCCGACATCCGGACGGTCGACGACCTGTCCGCCCGGTCGAGCATGGGCAAGCGATCGCTCCAGCGGCTCTTTAACGAATATGTCGGGGTTTCGCCCAAATGGGTAATCCGTCGCTACCGACTGCACGAGCTTTTGGAGCACCTCCACTCCGGCGCGGAGCCCGATTACGCCCAGCTGGCACTGGAACTCGGCTATTACGATCAGGCGCACCTCATCAACGATTTCCGTTCTATTGTGGGTTACTCTCCCGGGCTATACCAGGCCCTCTGACTCCCCTTCTTGTTTCAACCCATTCAATCGACGTACGATGGCTCCAGGATCTCAACCTCCCCCTGCTCCGATGCAAGACTTTTCTGATCAAGTCAAGACGCCTCCCGTTCACCATCCCAGTCAGGAAGACCTGGTCGGCAGAACTGTTGGGCGTTTCCGCATTGAAGAGCGCCTAGGCGCCGGCGGCATGGGCGAGGTCTACCGGGCCGTCGACTCTAAACTACAGCGTACTGTCGCTATCAAGCGCATGTCCTGGCGTCAGGGACTCACGCCCGTCGACCACGCCATGTTCCTTCGCGAAGGCCAGCGCGCCTCCGCCCTCAATCACGCCAACATCGCCAGCATCTACGACGTGATCGACGAGAACGACGAGATCCTGCTCGTCATGGAGTACGTTCCCGGCTCCAGCCTGCGCAAGCTCATCGGCGAGCCCATGCCGCTCGACCGATTCTTCAACATCGCCGTCCAGTGCGCCGACGCTTTGGCCGCGGCCCATCAGAGCGGCATCCTGCATGGCGACGTAAAGCCGGAAAACATCATGCTTGGCCCCGGCGATCAGGTGAAGCTGCTCGATTTCGGAGT